>TARA_R110000850_G_scaffold111754_1_pt1 | contig 14900 bp, 10 predicted proteins | sample TARA_R110000850 | Tara Oceans TARA_R110000850 (sample SAMEA4397586) | marine metagenome | biome: Polar Biome; feature: [SRF] surface water layer (ENVO:00010504); material: water (ENVO:00002006), including particulate matter (ENVO:01000060) such as... | depth 5 m | reverse complement strand
TCCAGCGCCGCCAATTGGTCAGCCTGATACTCGCGCAACAATGGCTCAACCACCGCATCCAGACCACCTTGAATAACCTCATCCAGGCTGTACAACGTCAGGTTGATACGATGGTCGGTGACCCGCCCCTGCGGAAAGTTGTAGGTGCGAATACGCTCGGAGCGATCGCCCGAGCCGACCAGTGAGCGCCGTGTATCGGAAATTTCCTTGTCCTGCGCTTCGCGTTGCTGATTCACCAACTTTGCCTGCAACAGGCTCATGGCGCGCGCGCGGTTCTTGTGCTGCGAACGCTCATCCTGACACTCGACTACCATGCCACTCGGCAGGTGGGTCAGGCGAATTGCAGAGTCGGTCTTGTTGATATGCTGTCCACCTGCACCAGAGGCGCGGAAGGTGTCCACGCGCAGGTCATTGGCGTTGATCTCAATCTCGGCCTGCGCGTCCATCTCCGGCAGAATCGCGACCGTACAGGCTGAGGTATGAATGCGGCCTTGAGATTCAGTCGCAGGCACGCGTTGCACACGGTGAGCACCTGATTCAAATTTCAGCTTGGCATACACGCTCTGACCCTCTACGCGCGCGATTATCTCTTTGTAGCCACCATGTTCGCCCTGGTTTTCCGACAATATCTCGATACGCCAGCCCTGACGCTCGGCATAGCGGCTATACATCCGAAACAGATCACCGGCAAAGATCGCCGCCTCATCACCGCCGGTGCCGGCGCGCACCTCGAGAAACACATTGCGCCCATCGTTCGGGTCTTTGGGCAGCAACAGGCGGTTCAACTCCTCTTCCAGCTCTACCAACTGCGCCTCGCTGGCCGCAGCGTCCTCTTCAGCCATCTCACGCAGATCAGGGTCGCTGTCCTTGAGCAAGCTGCGGGCTTCCTCCAGGTCGCCTTTCACGCTGCGCCAGGATTCATAACATTTTACCGTGGCCTCAAGCTCGGCGTACTCCTTGGAATAGGCCCGAAAACGATCCTGATCGCTGATCACCTCGGCATCGCTGAGCAGCGCTGACAATTCCTCAAAACGCTCGCTCAGGGTATCCAGACGGTTCAACAGGGATGCTTTCATTGTTTGCCTTGTAAGATGGTATGCGCAGCGCTCGAGGGTCTAGCGTTCGGTGCGGCATCGGATGAAGATGTGTTGCTTTGGCTGCCAACGTCTGCGGCCGTTCCGCCCAAGGCGAACAGCTCTTGCGCCAACGCCAACGCCTCGACCCGCCCCTGGGCGCTCATTTGCTTTAACTTGACGCTGGGATCATGCAATAGCTTGTTGGTCAGACCGCGCGCCATTTCGGCCAGCACTTGCGCAGGATCCACGCCGCGCTGCAGTTTCTGTTGCGCCTTGAGCAGCTCCTGGTCGCGCAGTTGCTCGGCCTTGGTGCGATAGTCGCGCACTATGTCCACCGCAGCCAACGCGCGGAGCCGCTGCATAAAGTCATCGGTACCTACCTCAATCAGCCGCTCAGCCGCATTGGCTGCGCCCTGACGCGACCGCAGGTTTTCCTCGATCACCTGATGCAGGTCATCCACGCTGTAAAGATAAACGTCAGCCAGATCGCCTACCTCCGGCTCGATATCACGCGGCACCGCAATATCGACCATAAACATGGGCTTATGCTTGCGCTGCTTGAGCGCTCGTTCTACCGCGCCCTTACCAAGAATGGGTAAGGGGCTGGCGGTGGAGCTGATGATCACATCGCACTGCGCCAGCACGTCTGGAATCTGGTTAAGCACGATTGACTGCCCACCCAGAGGCTCGGCCAGTACTGCAGCGCGTTCGAGCGTGCGGTTGGCGACGATAATTTTGCCCACACCCTGATCGTAGAGGTGACGCGCAACCAGACCTATGGTTTCACCGGCACCAATCAGCAACGCTGTGCTACGACCAAGATCAGAGAATATCTGCTTGGACAGGCTTACCGCCGCAAAGGCGACCGAGACCGGATTTTCACCAATACGAGTATCAGTGCGCACCTGCTTGGCCATGTTGAACGTGCTCTGGAACAAGCGATCAAGGTGCGGCCCCAGTGTGCCAGCGGTGCGCGCCGCCTGCCAGGCGTCCTTCATCTGCCCCAGAATCTGAGGCTCGCCCAGCACCATGGAGTCCAGTCCGGCAGCAACGCGCATCATGTGATTAACCGCACCCGCATCCTGATGCAGATAGCTGCAACGACGCACCTCTTCAGCGGTCATACCGTGAAAGGCAGCAAACCAGTTAACCAGACCGTCTGCATCCAACTGATCCTGAGCGCAATAAAGCTCGGTGCGGTTGCAGGTAGAAAGAATGGCTACTTCCTGAGTGACAGTCTCTTCCCGCAGGCGCAACAACGCGTCCGGTAGCTGCTCAGGTGCAAACGACAGGCGCTCGCGTACCTCCACGCCTGCGGTCTTGTGATTGATGCCCAATGCAATAAAGCCCATGGTGCCTCATGATGCCGGAACGAAACGACTGCTAAAGCGACTAATTGTCCTATGTTACCCCACGTCGATCAATTACCGCTTGGCTTCCGCTCCCAACCTATGGGGTGGCAATTCGCCGCGCCCTTCGCGGTTTTCGCTCGCACGCCTTGCAGAGTATGGGTTTGCGTCACATCCTGTGTCATGATGAAACCAGCCTGGCCGGCGGCCTCCACGTGCCGTCTTAACCAATCCCCAGCGGTGCAGCGTCCCCATACTGCACCGGTTCAACAGCCACCAAAACGTCGCGTATGAGAGTGTCTATGAAGGCTTTATCTATTCCGTCCCCGCTGCTGTTGGCTCTGGGCGGACTTCTGCTTGGCGGCTGCAGTGCGCTGTCAACACCGGAACCAGCTGCGCCAGCACCAGCCGTAGCCGTCGAAAAGCCGGCCGAACCGGTCGAGTATGGCCAGTTTCGTCAGGACACGCTTTACGACCTGCTGACCGCCGAGATTGCCGGGCAGCGCAACCGCTTCGATATTGCGCTCGATAACTATATCTACCAGGCGCGTGAGACCCGCGATGCCGGTGTAACCGAGCGAGCTATGCGTGTGGCCGAATTCCTCGGCGCTGAAAAACCGGCGCTTGATATGGCGCTGCTTTGGGTCGAACTCGATAGTCAGAACCCGGAAGCCCTGCGCTCAGCGGCTATCCACCTAGCTCGTACCGGTCAGCACGAGCAGGCCATGGACATGATGCAGCGCGCTCTGGATCTGCATGGAGAGACGCACTTCGACTTCCTCGCCCTGGCCGCAGCCGAAACAGACGAACCAACCCGCAAAGCGCTGCTTGAGAGTCTTTCGCAGATGCTGCAACGCCATCCTGAAAACACCCAATTAGCCTTTGCCAAGGCATTGTTACTGCAACAGGCTGGCCGCTCGCAAGAAGCACTTGAGCTACTCGAGCAACATCCCGGCACGGACAAGGCACCCGCCGCCATCCTGCTGCACAGCCGCCTGGTAATAGAAAACGATCCCAAGCGCGCCCAAGAAATCCTCTATCGCGGACTGGAGTCATTTCCGGCAGATACCCGCTTGCGCTTACTGTTGGCCCGCATGCTGGTGAGCTCCGGCGACTACCGCGCCGCTAGCACCCAATACGCCAAACTGGTCAGGGATAATCCGGACGACCCTGACCTGCGCCTGTCTCTAGGGCTGGTCTATCTGGAACTCGGCGACAGCGCTGAAGCCGTTGATCAACTGCAACAGGTGCTGGACACCAATCCAAACAACAACACAGCGCGCTACCATTTGGGCAACGCGCAACTGGCTAACGGCGACCCGGATGCTGCACTAGAGACTTGGCAAAGCATCAACAGCGGCACGGAATTGCTGACTTCTCGCCTGCAGATCAGTCAGCTCCTGGTTAAACAGGGGCATCTGGACGCCCTGAGCGAGCTACTGCAAAAGGACCGCGAAGAGTATCCACAACACGCACTGACGCTATACCAGATTGAGATTGAAACGCTTGCCGACCAGCCCGAGCAAGCTATCGAGCGAACCAACGCTGCGCTGCGTGCTTACCCAGTGGAAAGCAGCTTATTGTATACCCGCGCCATGCTGAACGAGCAGCTTGGCAACTCCGAGGCCGCAGTGCAGGATCTCAGTACCATTATTGAGCGCGAACCTGATAACGCCATGGCCCTGAACGCCCTCGGCTACACCCTTGCCGACCGCAATGAAAGGCTGGACGAGGCGCTCGACCTGCTGCAGCGGGCCGCCGCACTAGCGCCGGATGACCCGGCAGTGCGCGACAGCCTTGGCTGGGTTCACTATCGACTCGGTAATCTTGATCGCGCAGAGCAGTTACTGAGGGACGCCTTTACCAACTTCCCTGACCAGGAAGTCGCTGCTCATCTGGGCGAAGTGCTCTGGCGCCAAGGGAACAAACGGGAGGCCCGCCAGGTCTGGAGGCAAGGCCTGGAACAGGCACCTGACAGCCAATTGATCCCTGCCACCCGCGAACGCCTGGAAGCTGAGTAAATCATGTCATTTATGCGCACCCTGACCGTCATCCTGCTAGCCACGACTCTCGCAGCCTGCAGTAGCCTGCACCAGAAGGAAACGCTGGAGCTCGGCGGTGACCCTCAGGCATGGAAGCACCATCGTCAGCAGGTAGAACCCATCCGCAGCTGGGAACTACAGGGCAAACTGGGCGTGCGGGCACCGCAAGAGTCGGGTAGCGGCACCCTCTTCTGGCTGCAACGCAATGATTACTATGACATTCGCCTGTCCGGCCCCATGGGGCGCGGAGCGACCCGCATTCAGGGTGACGACAAACAGACCACGCTTGAAGTGGCCGGTCGCGCACCCGTCAGTGCCGACTCCGCCGAGGCATTACTGGAGCAGCAAATTGGCTGGCGTCTGCCGGTCGAACACCTGCTCTGGTGGGTACGCGGCCTACCCGCACCAGATGCGCCCAGCCGATTGCAGCTGGACACCCATAGCCGCCTCGCGCGGCTGAACCAAAGTGGCTGGACCGTCGAGTACAGTCGTTACCAGCAGGTCGGCGAAGTACAACTGCCGCAGCGACTGCAAATTTCCGGGCACGATCTGCTACTCACCCTCGTCGTCACTGACTGGAAACCCCGAATCCCTGAATGAACACAGCAACACTCAGCCTGCCGGCACCAGCCAAACTCAACCTGTTTCTGCATATAACCGGGCGCCGCGCAGACGGCTACCACAACCTGCAGACCCTGTTTCAGTTTGTTGACTATGGCGACACCCTGCACTTTAGTTGCCGCGACGACGGCCAGATAAACTTGCACACCGAGCTGCCGGGCGTCGCTCCAGAAGACAACCTGATCGTCAAAGCCGCTAAACGCCTGCAAAACGCCACAGGAACATCACTCGGCGCTGATATCACGCTTGAGAAGCGCCTGCCCATGGGTGGCGGTATCGGCGGCGGCAGCTCTGACGCTGCGACCACTCTGGTAGGGCTAAATCGTCTATGGGAAAGCAATCTAAGCGACGACCAGTTGGCTGCTATCGGAATAGCCCTGGGCGCTGACGTGCCGGTATTCGTGCACGGCAAGGCCGCCTGGGCGGAAGGCGTGGGCGAAAAACTAACCCCGGTAGAGCTGGAAGAACCCTGGTATCTGGTGGTTATTCCGCCCTATTCAGTCAGTACTGCAGAGATTTTTTCAGATCAGAGGTTGACGCGCGACACATCGCCCATTACATTAGCGGCCTTCCGTGAGGTCGGCGGTCGGAATGACTGCTTACCGGTTGTTGCAGCGCGTTACCCAGAAATTCGTAACACGTTGATCTTGCTAAACAATTATTGTGAGGCTAAGATGACCGGAACTGGCAGTTGCTTATTTGGGGCCTTCCCAAATGAACGCGAAGCTGATAAAGTTCGCGCCCGGTTGCCAGCCACACTGCGAAGCTTTGTTGCCAAGGGTTGTAACGTTTCACCGTTACATCAATTGATCAACAAGTAAGCACTAAGGATGCAGCCGTGCATCCGGATAGTTACAGGGGCGTAGCCAAGCGGTAAGGCAGCAGGTTTTGATCCTGCCATGCGTTGGTTCGAATCCAGCCGCCCCTGCCATTTTCTCTCCGGCAGCAATCAAGACAGAGTGATCCACGTCTGACTGGTTGATGCTTTCTGCACTCCAGACGTGAATCCATAATCGCAAAGACCACTACCCAAAAAAGGTAATGCTGCGTGTCCAAGATGATGGTATTCACGGGGAACGCCAACCCCGATCTGGCACGGCGCGTCGTGCGTGAGCTGCACATTCCTCTGGGCGATGCCACTGTTGGCCGCTTCAGTGACGGCGAAGTTAACGTCGAACTGAATGAGAATGTGCGCGGCAAAGACGTCTTCATCCTGCAGCCAACCTGCGCACCGACCAACGACAACCTGATGGAAATGGTGGTTATGGCTGACGCTCTGCGTCGCTCATCCGCCTCACGCATCACCGCTGTCGTTCCCTACTTCGGTTACGCTCGCCAGGATCGTCGCCCCCGCTCTGCCCGTGTCGCTATTAGCGCCAAGGTCGTAGCAGACATGCTCGACACTGTAGGCGTTGATCGCCTGCTGACCGTTGACCTGCACGCTGACCAGATCCAGGGTTTTTTCGACATTCCGGTCGACAATATCTACGGTTCACCGGTACTGATTGACGATATTCAGGACCAACGTTTTGACAATCTGATGATTGTCTCCCCTGACATCGGCGGCGTTGTGCGTGCCCGTGCAGTGGCAAAAAGCCTGGGTGTAGACCTGGCGATCATCGATAAGCGTCGGCCAAAGGCCAACCAGTCTGAAGTGATGCATATCATCGGTGACATCGAAGGTCGCAACTGCGTGCTGGTAGACGACATGGTCGATACTGCAGGCACACTGTGCCATGCCGCCAAAGCTCTGAAAGACCACGGCGCGGCGCAAGTATTTGCCTATTGCACGCACCCGATTCTATCGGGCAAGGCAATCGAAAACATCAGCAACTCCGTACTGGACCAACTGGTAGTGACTAACACTATCCCCTTGTCTCCCGCGGCAGCTGCCTGTGATCGTATCCGCCAATTGGATATGGCACCCATTGTTGCCGAAGCGATGCGTCGTATCAGCAACGAAGAATCCATCAGCGCCATGTTCCGTTAAGGAACAAGACGCTGATTTAACGACCCGGGCATAAGCTCGGGTTTTTCATCAATCATCCGACGCACTGGTCGCAAGTGCCCGGATGTTTTTGCAAGGAGACTACTTATGGTCGACTTCTCTCTGAATGCGAATACCCGTAACGACCTGGGGAAAGGTGCGAGCCGCCGCCTGCGTCGTAACGATGCACTGGTGCCGGCTATCGTTTACGGTGGCAACAAAGAGCCGCAGAGCATCTCTATCGCTGCTCGCGAGCTGAACAAAGCACTGGAAAACGAAGCTTTCTACTCCCACGTCATCAAGCTGTCAGTTGACGGCAAAAAAGAAGACGTACTGCTGAAAGCTCTGCAGCGTCACCCCGCCAAGCCGATGGTTATGCATGCTGACTTCCTGCGCGTGGTAGCTGGTCACGAAGTGACTGTTCACGTTCCCCTGCACTTCCTGAACGAAGACACTTGTGTCGGCGTCAAGAAAAGCGGTGGCGTGATTTCTCACACCATGACCGACGTTGAAGTTAACTGCCTGCCGAAAGACCTGCCAGAGTTCATTGAAGTGGACATGGCTGAAGTCGATCTGGGCGATATCGTTCACTTGTCCAGCCTGAAGCTGCCAAAAGGCGTGAGCATTCCTGCTCTGGCCCAAGGCGCTGATCACGATCTTCCAGTCGCCAACGTGCACGCAGCTCGCGTAGCCGTTGAAGCTGAAGAAGATGCTCCAGCAGCTGACGAAGGTGAGGAGTCTGCGGAGTAAACTCCCGCCTGACTCGAGAGGGGCGCCCGTTGTGACGCAGGGAATCAAGTTAATCGTAGGACTGGGAAATCCCGGTCCTGAATATGACCTGACCCGCCACAACGCTGGCGCCCTTTTTATTGAGCGCCTGGCTGACCGGCATAACGTCGGCCTGCGTGCTGAAAGCAAGTTTTTTGGCCTTACCGGCCGCCTGACAATTGATGGTCAGGATATTCGCCTGTTGATCCCCACCACCTTTATGAACCGCAGTGGGCAAGCTGTTGCCGCGCTGGCTGGTTTCTATCGCATTACGCCGGAAGAAATTCTGGTAGCCCATGATGAGCTTGATCTACCGCCTGGCGTGGTCAAGTGCAAAAAGGGCGGCGGTCATGGCGGACACAACGGCTTGCGGGACATCATTGCTCAATTGGGCAATCAGAATACTTTTTACCGCCTGCGCTTGGGTATTGGCCATCCTGGCCACAGCTCGCAGGTGACCGGCTTTGTACTGGGCCGCGCGCCCAAAGCCGAACAGGAAGCACTCGACGCTTGCATCGACGAAGCCATCCGCGAACTACCCGGCATCAGCCAGGGACAGTGGTCGGCCGTCATGCAACGCCTGCACAGTTTTAAAGCCTGAACTAATTTGCGCCGCCACACACGGCAAAGGACATCACTATGGGTTTCAATTGCGGTATTGTCGGTCTGCCCAACGTTGGCAAATCCACCCTGTTCAATGCGTTGACCAAATCCGGCATCGCGGCAGAAAACTTCCCTTTCTGCACCATTGAGCCGAACAGCGGCATCGTGCCGATGCCCGACCCACGCCTGGATGCGCTGGCCGACATCGTCAAGCCGCAGAAAGTGTTGCCAACGACCATGGAGTTTGTGGACATCGCTGGCTTGGTCGAAGGCGCCTCCAAGGGTGAAGGCCTAGGCAACAAGTTTCTCGCCAACATCCGCGAAACAGACGCCATCGCCCATGTAGTGCGCTGCTTCGAAGATGAAAACGTCATTCACGTTGCCAACAGTGTTGACCCCAAGCGCGATATCGAGATTATCGACCTGGAACTGATTTTCGCCGACCTCGACAGCTGCGAGAAGCAGCTATACCGGGTAAGCCGCAATGCCAAAGGCGGCGACAAGGAGGCGATTGCGCAGAAAGCCCTGCTGGAAAAGCTGATTCCGCACTTTAGCGAAGGCAAGCCTGCACGCACCCTACTGAAAGACTTCAGCCCGGAAGAACGTGCCACTGTGCGCCAGTTCCACCTGCTTACCGTCAAGCCGGTCATGTACATTGCCAACGTCTCGGAAGAAGGTTTTGAAGATAACCCGCTACTCGACGTAGTGAAGGCCATCGCTGCCGAAGAAGGCGCTATTGTCGTGCCGGTCTGCAACAAGATCGAAGCCGAAATCGCCGAACTGGATGACGACGAAGAAAAGCAGATGTTTCTTGAGACCATGGGGATGGAAGAGCCTGGCCTGAACCGCGTCATTCGCGCGGGCTACGAGCTACTGGGCCTGCAGACCTACTTCACCGCTGGCGTAAAGGAAGTACGCGCCTGGACGGTAAAAATCGGTGCCACAGCCCCACAAGCCGCCGGCGTCATTCATACCGACTTCGAGAAAGGCTTTATCCGCGCCGAGGTCACCGCCTACGAAGACTTTATTCAATACAACGGTGAAAGCGGAGCCAAGGAAGCCGGAAAATGGCGCCTGGAAGGTAAGGAATACATCGTCAAGGATGGTGACGTAGTCCACTTCCGCTTCAACGTCTAAGGCATTGCGTTTGTCATAAAAGCCCCTGCCCGCCTTGAGTGAGCAGGGGCTTTTTACGTCAGCACTACTCTGCTTTATCAAACTCCAGCCTACCAGCCACATACACCTTTTGGGTCTGCAAGCGATTGAGCCGTTCTGCGTCAACCTCGTACGGGTTCTCTGTCACCACCTGCAGATCTGCCCATTTACCGACCTCCAAACTGCCCGTCTGACTATCGATGCCGAGCTGGTAGGCCGCGTTAATAGTCATCGCGCGTAGCGCCTGGCGAACATTGATAGACTGATCCGCATTCAAAAGCCGACCGCTATCAGTTCTGCGAGTGATCGCCGTCTGCATCAGGCTAAATCCATCGGTCGGAAACATAGGGCTGTCTGCGTGCAGCGATGGCTGCATATCCAGATCCACTGCGGTGCGTATTGGCAATACCTGCTGCGCCGCCCAGCGGCCGATGATCGATTCCGCCAGAGCATCGCCGTAATAGCGAATATGGTTAATGTGAAAACTGACCGTCACGCCCTGCTCCGCCAGCGCCGGCATCAAATCCGCCGGTAACAGCACAGCATGCTCCAGCCGGATAAGGGCGTCGCCGGAACCGGGCTGACCTGCCGCCAGGATGGCCTTAGCCACCTGACGATTAGATTCATCGCCCTGACTGTGGATCGCTACCTGCCAGCCCTGTGAACGGTATCCCTGGATTTTTTCGATCAGCTCTTGCTCGGCAATCATCGCCGCACCGTGACTGCCCGCTTCAATACCCAATGTGCGGCCCAACCGACTATCAAGGTAAGGTGCCGAGGTGAACATGCTGCCGGTATAAGGTGAACCGTCGTGCCACAGTTTGACGCCAAGCACACGAAAAAACGGGTTACGCGTATCTGGCAAATCCGGCAGGTAATCGAGCTCACTCTCAACCAGATAAAAGAACTGCCGGATGCGCGGCTGAAGGTGTCGCGAAGCGGCAAACCGAGCCAGCAAAGGCGGCACGTTGTAGCCTAGCGAGGCGACCGAGGTGAAACCTTCGGCAAGATATCCGTCCAGGGTATCGGTATAACGCCCAAGCAGCCGCAACGGCGAGCGCAGGCCTGTGACAAAGGGCTGCATTGCACGTGTTTCAGCGATGAAGCCCGTGAAATCACCGTTAGCATCACGCTCGTAATACGACCCTTTACCCGGATCAGGCGTATCGCGGGTCACGCCCGCTGCGGCAAAGGCGGCAGAATTGGCCCAGGCCGAATGCAGCGTCTGCGAAATCAGCAGCACCGGATTGTCCGGCGCCAACTGATCCAGCGCTTCGCGCATGGGCACCTGCAGATCAGGCGTCAGAATCGCATCAATGCCGCCGGCATACACCCAGTCGCCTTTGGGTGTAGCCGCAATCGCCTCACGCAACGCCGCCCATACCTCAGCATTATGCTTGTAACTGAATCCCGACAGGTCATGCGCGCCATTGAATACAGCGGTTAACGTGGGATGCTCATGAGCCGCAACAAACCCCGGCATCAAGGCTCTGCCCTGCAGATCGACAAGTTGCGTGTCTGCGGACCGGACGCCCATGACCTCATCCAGACTGCCGACAGCAACGATAATGCCATCACGCACCGCCAGCGCCTCAACGACCTCGTTGCTCGCATTAACAGTCAGGATGGGGCCGCCGAAGAAAATCATATCGTTGCCAGAGTGAGGCCATACAAACCCCAAAACACCCAATAAACACAGCGCCAGGAGAGCTACTGCCCCCGATCTTTTTATCTGCATGGTCATTCGCTTATTTATTTTTATAGAACCATTGTAAGGGCTTTCAGGTATATCAAAGCACGACCGTGTAGGTCGCAACAGCCTTGATATTTGCCTGACATGGGCCGCAGAACCGGCCTTCACGTGCCATAATCTCCCTACTTATTGCATCCGAGACGGCTAGCTCATGCGTATACGCAAGAAAAGCCTTGCGGTCGGACTACTGATCGCCAGCTTTATCTACACAACAGCAGGGTTTCTGCTAGTCCCAGCCATAGCGCTGCATACCATCAATAGCCAACTGTCCAGGCTGGCGACAGTGCCTGCGCAACTGGGCAGGGTCGAGTTCAATCCTTTCAGCATGCAATCCACGCTCTGGGATCTGCAGATCGGCGACCCTGACGCTCCAGATATCTCCTTTCAGCGACTTTACGTGAACGCCGAGCTCGATAGCCTGTGGACCGGGGCCCTGCACTTGGCCGACGTTGAACTGGATGCTGCGCACGGCGAGGTTCACTTTGCCAAAGATGGCACGCTCAACCTGGCAAAGCTGTTCAACCTGCCTGAGGCGGACGCGGCGGCTAGCGACGATACCAGCCAAGCCCTTTTCCCGCTGCGCATCGACCGCGTTGCGCTCAATAAAAACAGTCTGCATTTTATCGACGAGCGCACACAAACCGCAGTCGAGTTTGCCTATGACGACCTGTCGCTGGAGCTCAAGAACCTGAGCACCAGACCCGATGAAACCACCGCCATCACGCTAAATGCCAGCGGCCCTAACGGTGCTCGCCTGGCCTGGCAAGGCAACGCCACCCTGGCTCCCAACATCACATCCAGCGGCAGCCTCAGTATTCAGGATGCGCAACTGAGTACCTTATGGCCCTATATTCGTGACCAGTTCGACCTGGACCTCGACAGCGGCGCGCTCAGTGCGAGCACCGAGTATCAATTGGACCTCTCAGAGCAAACTGACTTTAGATTACAGAATGCGCAGTTGGCGCTAACCACCCTCAGTATCGACGCCAACGGTAAACCGCGTCTGCGCCTGCCCAGCCTCACCGTCAGTGACAGCGCGCTAAACCTGGCCAAGCGTGAGGTCGTTATTGGTCAGCTGCACAGCAGCGAACTGGAAGCTTGGGCCGCCCGCGAACAAAACGGAACAATAGACTTACTGGCACTACTGGACAGCAAACCCCAAGCGAGCGCCAACCAGGCGGAAACGAGCACACCCGAGCCCAGCCAGCAGAGCACCAGACAAACGCAAGCGGCTGACGTCACGGACAGCACCCAGCAAGTCGCCAATCCTGCGCCCAGCCCCGCTACCGCAGCCCAGACGCCTGCAACTCAGAGCCCGCCATGGCGAGTGCAACTGAAGGACGCGACACTGGACGGTAGCCAACTACACCTGGTTGATCGGGTACCAAGTAAGCCAGTTGCCTTGGAGGTAGGCCCGCTCGATATCAGCATCAGTCAGTTCGATAGCCTTGGCACCACCCCCTTCTCCGTGCAGCTGACCACCGGCCTCAACAACAACGGGCAGCTATCCGCTAGCGGACAGGTACAGTTAAAGCCTCTGAGTGCCACTCTGAAAGCCAGTACGCGCAATATAGACCTGCGACTGGCTCGACCCTATTTTGAGCCACTGGTGCGCATCCAGCTGCGCAGCGGACTAGCCAACAGCGACCTCAACATCAATTTAAACGGACTTGAACCACTAGCGCTTGAAGTAAGCGGAGATGCACAGGTCAGCCAATTGCACATCATTGATGCCGAGCGCGAGCGCGACCTGCTGAAATGGCAACAGCTTGAGCTCAGCAGCATCGATTATCAGGGCAACAGCCTGACAATCAATAAGGTAGCGCTGCAACAGCCCTATGTCCGTTTCATTATCAACGAAAACCTGACCACCAACTTCAGTGGCCTGCTCGTTGAGCAACCCGGCACCAGTCAGAAACAAAGCAGCAGCGCTCCGATGGCTATTCGTATTGGTGGCGTCACCATTGCTGATGGCTCTGCCAATTTTGCCGACTTCAGTTTGCAGCCGGATTTCTCGGCAGCTATCGGCCAGCTCAACGGCGACATTGGCACTTTGGATAACCAAAGTACAAAACCTGCCAGCGTAAACGTGACCGGCAAAATTGACCGCTACGCACCGGTCAGCATCAAAGGTAGCCTGACCCCCTTTGACCCACTCAACAGCCTCGATATAGCGACCACCTTTCGCAACGTAGAACTGACCACACTCACGCCCTATTCCGGCAAATTTGCTGGCTACCGCATTCGCAAAGGGAGACTAAACCTGGATCTGCACTACCGGATTGAGCAAGGCCAACTGAATGCCGAAAACAAGGTGCTGCTGGAAGGGCTGCAGCTCGGTGAAAAGGTCGATAGTCCGGATGCCGTGGATCTACCAGTACGCTTGGCCATCGCCCTACTGAAAGACAGCAAAGGCAATATCGATATTCAACTGCCGGTAGCCGGCAACCTAGCAGATCCGCAATTCAGCGTCATGCCCATTATCTGGCAAACGCTGCGCAATCTGGTGGGCAGAGCCGCACAGGCACCTTTCAAGTTTATTGCCGGTCTCGTTGGCGGCAACGAGCAAGACCTGAGCGAAGTCAGCTTCACCGCGGGCCGAGAGACCCTTGGCAGTGGCGCAGAGGCCACGCTGACCACCCTGGCGAGCGCGCTGCAACAGCGCCCGGCTCTCACCCTGGAGGTAGAGGGCGTAAGCTCGGCAGCAGTAGATGGCCCGCAACTGGCAAGCGAGCGCCTCGTCCGCGAATACCAGCGACTTCAGTTCAAATCACTACAAGCCATGGGCGAACAAGTACCCGCCTCTCGCGAGCTGATAGAGGTCGACGATGAAGATAAGCCTGCTCTGCTTGAAGGCATCTATCGCGCCCGCCTGAAACAACAGCCCCCGGAGGAATGGAGCCAACTCAACCAGGAGGAACGCGCGGCAAAAATGGAACAGGCGTTGCTGGACCTGTGGAGTCACAGCAACCTGATGTTACGCAAACTGGCACAGCGCCGTGCCGCGGCAATAAAAAGCTATCTGGTTGACGCTGGCGGCCTGGACCCCGAACGCGTTTACCTGATAGACGTTAGCATCACCGAACAAGCAAGCGACGGCCACGTAGCGTCGGCACTGCATTTGGGCAGTGAATAACCGGCAACCAGGCACTGCCCGGTTACGGTAACAGCGCAACCCGCAACGTCTGCCGACTGAAAAAGTTAACCAGTTGAAATGCCAGTTAAAAAATAAGCACGCAGGCTTGACAACCCCCGCGCGGAAATGAATAATGCGCAGCCTCGGATGGCTACATAGCTCAGTTGGTTAGAGCACAGCATTCATAATGCTGGGGTCCCTGGTTCAAGTCCAGGTGTAGCCACCAACGATTTCAAAGGCTTAGCTTCGGCTAGGCCTTTTTTTAGGTTCATCACGTATGTCCGGGGAACGCGGCCTTGATCTTCAGGAAGAAGTAATCGGTGTCGCGGTACCCATAGGCCATGCGCTTGATCACTTTGATCTTATTGTTGATCCCCTCAAGCTGGCCGGTATGCATCGGCCAACGCACC
>TARA_R110000850_G_scaffold83276_1_pt1 | contig 14965 bp, 10 predicted proteins | sample TARA_R110000850 | Tara Oceans TARA_R110000850 (sample SAMEA4397586) | marine metagenome | biome: Polar Biome; feature: [SRF] surface water layer (ENVO:00010504); material: water (ENVO:00002006), including particulate matter (ENVO:01000060) such as... | depth 5 m | reverse complement strand
ACCTTTAAATTCTCATCAATGGACTTTTTTAACAAACTTTTTTTGACTTTGTCATCCGATCCTATGAACCAATGATGCGCAAACAAACTTCCGTGAGGCACTCCAAGAACAGTGAACTCACGAATATTCATATCGTGCTCTTCAGCCGTCAGCTCAATTGCCTTATTCATATTATCCACCGAAAGATGCTCTCCACATAGACTTAAAAAATGCTTTGTTCTACCGGTAATTATAATTTCTGATTCTTCTTTTGATACAAAACGGACGATGTCTCCAATCAAATATCGCCAAGCTCCAGCGCAAGTGCTGATCAGTAGTGCATAATCTTTACCTTCCTCAATCTCATCAATTTTAAATGTTTTTGCATCTGCACGTATATTTCCCTCTTCATCAAAATTCTCTTCATTGAAGGGTACAAACTCATGAAAAATACCATTATTGAGTACTAAGCGCATGGATTTTCGATTTGGAAAAACCTGAAATGCCAGAAATCCTTCCGAAGCTAAATAGGTTTCAAGGTATAAAAGTGGCTTGCCCAATAGCCTCTCAAAACCTTTTCTGTACGGTTCAAAGGAAACTCCCCCATGCACGAAAATCTGGAGGTTTGGCCAGATCTCATGAATATTATTGAGCTGGTACCGCTCTATGATTTTTTCTATTAATATCTGAAGCCATGCGGGTACACCTACAATAATACCTATATCCCAGGATTCAGCTTTCTCTACGATCTGATCCAATTTATCACCCCAGTTCTTGCTTCTCGAGATCTTTTTCCCAGGTTTATAAAAACGCTGAAACCATATCGGCAATCTCCCAGTAGTAATACCACTCAGATCACCAGAGAAATAAGTACCATTAAACTCCAAATCAGTACTTCCCCCAAGCATCAAAATCCCTTTGGTCAAAAGTGAAGCTGGTAGGTCATATTTTGAAAGAGATAAAATCTGACGAACGCCCGTCCTACGAATAGCTTTCACCATATCCTTCGTAATGGGTATAAACTTGGAAGTAGCACCCGATGTCCCACTACTTAGTGCAAAATGTCGTACTGGACCAGGCCAAGTGACGTTTGGCTTACCTTCCAGTAGTTTGTACCACCACTCGCTGTGTATGCGATCATAATCGTAAATCGGAACCTGAGCCTTGTATCGCTCATAAAACTCATCTTCGCCTCGGCGAAAACCTTTCAGTATTTTAGGGAAATCATACTTTTTGCCTATTTCAGTTTCAGCTGCCTGAATCAATAATTTCTTCAATTCCTGACGCTGAAGTTCTAGTGGATGAGAATATTCTTGTTCTAAACTCTCTCTCAGTCGAATGCCTTTTTTTAGCAAAGTACTAATGATCGCCATATCTTTGTTTTGGTCCCTTTGGAATAACGTAAAGCATAAAAATAGAAAATGGACATCAAAGCCAACCTTGAATTAGTAAAAAAAACATTCTTAAATCAAGAATGCCTGCTGGTAGCAGTGAGTAAAACCAAACCTCTCGAAGATCTAAAAACCGCTTATTCCGCTGGAATTAGGGATTTTGGAGAGAATAAAGTGCAGGAACTTCAGGTGAAGCAACCAGAAATGCCTGAAGATGTCAAATGGCATATGATCGGCCACTTGCAAAGTAATAAGGTTAAATACATAGCTCCCTTCGTGCATTTGATTCATGGAGTGGATTCCTTCAAGCTTCTTAGGGAGATCAACAAGCAAGGGAAAAAAATCAATAGAAAGATTAATGTGCTGCTGCAAATGCACATAGCCGAAGAAGAAACCAAGTTCGGTTTTGACAAGAGCGAATTGGATGAAATGCTCACCGATCCGGATTTTCTAAGCATTAGCCATGTGAAAATCCAAGGGCTGATGGGAATGGCAACCTTCACAGAAAACAAAGATCAAGTCAGAAAGGAATTCAGAAGTTTGAAGACTCTTTTTGAAGAGTTGAAAAGTCGTCCACTTCCGGATTTCGTCCAACTTAAAGACATCTCCATGGGAATGAGTGGTGATTACCTCATCGCCCAGGAAGAAGGAAGTACGATGGTGAGAATCGGCTCGGCTATATTCGGAGGAAGGAGTTAAGGTTGGTTCGTGAGAATTTAAAATGTTAGAATTGAGAATTTAAAATTAGTACCAGAACCACTGGACGATTTTTAGAATAGCCAATCTCTTCACTTTATTATGTACACCGAACTTGCTTCCAAAAAAAGTTATTCAATGAAGATGGTAGAGCAGTCAGGAGACTGCATTATTGTTAGTCCAAGACTGAAGTCTTGAACTAATTAAGCTAATTTCTCCGCCCATGTGAGTGTCCTCACTCACATTATCAACCCGAGTTAGAGAGAACTCAAATTACAACGTTAAGCAAAAATAGAACAGTCGTGAGTGAAGACACCCACGACTGACAAAAAGTAATTTCTTTGAGCTTCTTTGAGCCCTTTGTGGTTTAAAATCCTATCCTCCAAACTTCCCTTTCAGCATCTTCAGCTTATCAGCCATAGATCCTTCATGTTCTTTTGACTGAGTTTTGACCTCTGGTTTTTTTTCCATCTTTTTCCCTCGCTCCGCAAAAGGATCTGATTTCATGCTCAGTCCAACACGCTTACGTGGAATATCGATTTCCATCACTGTCACCTGCACTTTTTGATTCACTGATACGATCTCATTCGGATCTTTCACAAAACGATCGGCCAAATGACTCAAATGCACCAAACCATCCTGATGCACTCCCACATCTACGAAAGCTCCAAATGCCGTAATATTAGTCACCACGCCTGGCAGCTTCATGCCTACTTTCAGATCAGACATGCTATTCACACTTTCTTCGAAAGCAAAAACCTCAAAGCTCTCACGAGGATCTCTTCCTGGCTTGGCCAGTTCCTCCAAAATATGCTGAAGCGTAGGCAAACCAACCGTTTCAGACACGTAATTCTTTAGGGAAATTCGATTTCTCAAGTCATCCGAACTCATCAAATCTGAAACCGAAGCATTCACATCCTTGGCCATCTTCTCTACCAATGCATAGCGCTCTGGGTGAACGGCAGAAGAATCCAGCGGGTGTTTTGCTTTACTGATTCTCAGGAAACCAGCTGCTTGCTCAAAGGCTTTATCTCCAAGTCTTGGTACTTTTTTCAGTTGAGCGCGACTCTTGAAAGGTCCATTCTCATTTCTGAAATCAATAATATTTTGCGCGAGCGTAGGTCCCAAACCTGACACATAAGTCAACAGTTGCTTTGAAGCTAAATTCACTTCTACTCCTACGCCATTTACTACAGACATCACCGTGTCGTCAAGCGCATTTTTCAAGGCATTCTGATCTACATCATGTTGGTATTGACCAACTCCGATAGATTTCGGATCGATTTTCACCAATTCTGCCAATGGGTCCATCAGTCGGCGACCAATAGAAACAGCTCCTCTCACTGTCAAATCAAGATCAGGAAATTCCTCCCTAGCCACATCTGAAGCGGAGTAAATCGATGCTCCAGATTCATTCACCATGGTTATAATTACCGATTTTGGTAAGCCTAGCCCTTTTACAAAAGCCTCAGTTTCACGGCCCGCAGTACCATTTCCAATGGCTATAGCTTCAATCCCAAATTTTTGCACCAATCCTTTTACATTCATCGCAGCTTCTTGATTTCTACGCTGCGCTTCATGAGGGAAAATAGCTTCATAATGCAAGAATTGACCTTGTGGACCTAGGCAAACCAACTTACAGCCAGTTCGGAACCCGGGATCAATCGCCATCACAGACTTCTCTCCCAAAGGAGCCCCAAGTAATAGTTGGCGAAGATTCTCTGTAAATACTTTGATAGCTTCCTCATCCGCTTTACGCTTGGTAAACAGACGAACTTCTGTTTCCATGCTTGGCTTTAGCAATCTTTTGTAACATTCCTTAATGGCGAGCTTCACCTGATCAACAGAAGAATTTGAACCATCGGCAAGAATCATTTTCTCCATCTGATAGATCGCAGATGCTTCTTCTGGAACTGAATCAAGCATCAGGAAAAGCTCTTTCTCCCCTCTTCTCATCGCCAATACACGGTGAGACGGCGCGGTTTTTATAGGTTCAGACCATTCAAAATAGTCCTTGTATTTGATCGCTTCCTGCTCCTTTCCAGGTAGAACTTTCGATGAAAAAACACCTTCATTGAGGAAAAGCTTTCGCATCTTCTCTCTCAACTCTGCCTTTTCATTGATCCACTCAGCCATGATATCACGGGCGCCCTGCAATGCTTCTTCTATGCTATTTACTTCTTTAGCAGCATCTACAAACTTCTCTGCTTCAGCTTCCAGATTAAAAGACTTTTGCTCAAAAACCTGCTCAGCAAGTGGCTCTAAGCCTTTTTCTCTGGCAATAGTGGCCTTTGTTCTTCGCTTAGGTTTGTATGGCAAATAGATATCTTCCAGCTTGGACATGGTCTCAGCATCTTCTACCTTAGCCTTCAATTCTGGAGACAATTTCCCTTGTTCCTCAATAGATTTTAGAATCGCTTCCTTACGCTTAGCCAGCTCTCGCAACTGCAATACACGATCACGGATTGCAGCTACTTGCACTTCATCCAACTCCCCAGTAGCTTCTTTTCTGTACCGGGAAATAAACGGAACCGTTCCTCCATCATCCAATAATTGCACCGTGGCATTTACTTGATGTGGTTTGATTTGGAGTTCGGAGGCTATTTTTACTTCGTAATTCATATCGAAATGGGAATTATAATCTTAATTTATGGTGCAAGGTAAGGGTCATTTTGGAGACAAAAAGAGGGAATTGTGTGTAATGTCACTAAGCGTCTGGGAATGTGCGAGTAATTTTGGATTAAGTTAGAAACTGGAAAGGTGTTAAAGTTGGAAGGCTTATGATTTGAAAATTGTAAGATTTTAAAATTGAAAAATTATGGTTCTAGACTTCGATCGGAATGAAGCGATTTCCTATTAAAATTAATTCTGTTATTGGTAACAGAGTCGAAACCTCGATCACGATAGCTTTCGATAGGCTCGAACTGGCCAATTTTAATGTTGAAATCTGACTTTAATGTTTGAAGTACCATAAACCTCGTAAATCATTATTCGTATATCGTACCTTAATATGGATTGGAAAAAAGAAATTAAAAGCTGGGGCATCATGCTCAGCATTGTGGCATTTTTATATTTCACAGGGCTTTTGCCAGTTATCATTGGGGGATTACAATCGGTGTTGCTTTCTACAGGTTTGATCAGACCAAAGATTGAAGTCCCGGATCTCACTGAGCAGCAATTCGACTACAGAGGTAAGTTTATGACTTTTGATGGCCAGCAAATCGATCTGGAAAGTTACCGTGGAAAAACGCTCTTCATCAATCTTTGGGCATCTTGGTGTGGACCCTGCCGTGCAGAAATGCCCCATATTTCTGAACTATATAAATCCGTGCAAGACGAGCCTGACTTAGAGTTCCTGATGATTGGAATTGACAATGACATCAAAAAAAGTCAAGATTTTATAGAAGGAAAAAGCTGGACTTTCCCTACAGCTCATGCCAGTTTTGGACTGAATCAAAGTTTACAAAGCCAATCCATTCCTACTACCTTGGTAATAAACCCGGCTGGAAAAATCGTCTTTTATCAGGAAGGAATGAGCAATTTCAACACAGATGAGTTTCGGGAATTTTTAATAGACCAATCCAAAATTTCAGAGTAAGGAAAACTAATTCTGCTGCTAAAAGAGCCCAATTGTAAAAGATTTGATGACTATCTGTCAAAATTTTTATAATTTATCCTTTTCAAAATGGTTGGATACTTGATCAAATCAGGTACCTGAAACTTTCTCAGAAAACAGAAATTAACTTGGGTTTATCAGCTCATTTTTCTTTTTCTTTGACTCCCATTGTCAGCATCTATGAACGAAAACAGCCCTTCTACCCAAGAATTCGAAGTAAACGAAGGCAAATTGATGGATTCTGTTTTGGAGAAATTTCAGGAATTCAATTCTGGCGTAGCGAAACAATCTTCGGCAGATGAACTCTACTCCTATCTCCTCGAACATGGTAGTAGCTTGCTCGAAGCATATAGCAAAGCTGGAGACAGTTGCCTCGATACGTCAGGAAAGAATGCTGAAGTAACGGATCCAGATCATTATCTCGTTCACTTCTCCTACCCTGATCGCTTCAAATCAATCATTCTGCTGGTACGGGATGTCTTACTTCAGCTAAGCATAGCCAATCTTCGCTACCTTGAGAAGCTAGTTTCAGAGGAAACGGTGATTGATCATTTCGAAAAATCAAAAGCCCTTCTTCTCATTGAATCAGAAAAATCCTTTAACTATTTCAAGGTTGAGCGCAAGAGCCTGCTCGAAAAGCCTGAAGTTCTCAAACGGAAATTAGACTCAGTGAAGCATTTTTCCAATCCTTGGAAAACGTACCAGTTGCAGTTCGAAACTATATTGGGCCAATTCAAGGAAATAGAGCTTAACTATACTAGACTTGACCAAACCATAACGCAATACAGACTTATTCGGGAGATGATACTCCAGATGAGAACGGACGTTCAGAAAACCAATGCCCTGTTGGCAAGCAAAACCGACCTATGTCTGAATGGGCTTGAAAACATCAGCGAAGTACAGCAACTCAACGATATAATTAAGTCTTTTGATGATCTCATCACTTCAGGAATCAGTCAGGAGATTCGTCCCGAAAGCACGATTCGAGATCTGGAAGATTCTGTAGATAAGCTTCCGTCACTCTCTGTTCCTGTAGGCGCACAGGAGGGATACTTGATTTTAAAGAAGGTAGATTTCAAAAAGTCTGCTGAAAAGTGGTTGGATTATGAAATTCTGCCCTACCTCTCCGATTTATGGGATGGTCAGGAGGCTAATTTCTCACATCTTCTCAATGTTGCCACGCAAATTAAAAGTAGCTTGTTGGTTGCCAAAAAAACGCAGCAACTCACTAGTTTTCATGGTGAGATTTCGTCACTGAATTCTATCAACCAGGAGCAAAAAAATACAATTTCTCAAAGTGAAGATGCAGTTGCTCATATAGAAAAGGAGCTCGCGCTAAAATTCAAGGTAACAGAGATTTTCAGGGAAGATGAATACCTTAAAGTCCCTTTACAAACCAATTTCTCATTATTATCCAACACCAAACCTGGTAACCTCAGGTACTTTTCCGCTCAAGTAGCGCAGCTTTTCAGAAATGTCGGAAAGCAAGTAAAAGACGTCCAAGAAAAAACACCTCATCAACGGCTAGAAATTGCGTTGGCGGTTCTGGAAACGAGAAACGAGAAAGAAACACTAGACCACTACCACTCCTTGTTCCTTAACAAGAATTTTATCGGTGATCTGTTTTTAGTCAAACGCAAGCAGCAAGAAGAAGCTCTGGAGAAAATCATTCCATACTGGAAAAAAGGTCAAAGTAGATCCCTTGCTGTAGTTGGAGATCCTCTTAGTGGCAAGTCCACACTTTTGGAGTACGCTACACATCAATTCAAGTCAAATGATGTGCATCACCTATCTCCCGGTGGTGAAATCAGCATAGAAGGAAGAAAGCTCAAAATGGGCAGAAACCTAGAAGACGTATTAAGCTTCGTAAAAAGATCCATCAGTAATTCAAAACCCATACTTGTCTTAGATGATCTTCACCTCTGGCGTGATTCAGATCGCTCACTGCTCACCAATGTCACATCGCTGGTTGATTTCATGAGTCTGAATGCTTCCAAAGTATTTGTAATTGTCGCTATTACCAATGCGCTTCGGTTACATTTAGACAGCAGAATCCCCTTTTCGCAAAGCTTCACAAATCTTCTGGACACGAATCTTTCCACTACCGACGAAATCTACAAAGCAGTCATGCTACGTCATGGAGCATCTCACCGTACATTATTTGAGAAAGAAGGCAAGGTGATGAATGATGGACAACTGAGAAAAAGAATTGGATGGTTGACAAAAAAATTCGATTTTAACATCGGAGCAGTTTTACAGGCGTGGATTTTCTGTACAGATGTGCAGCAGGATAGCTCTATTCAATTTTCAGAGAAAGAAACTCATCTCAACGATTTTCTCTCCACCACAGAACTTCTAATTTTAAAAAACTGCTTGCTCTTCGGATATAGCAGTGATCTTGAGCTCAAAAATTTATTTACAGACCGCTTCGAATCGGAGTATAAACCAGCCATACGAAAACTCCTAAATATTGGCGTTTTGGATAGAGATCCTAATGGCTATTTAATAGTGAAAAATACAGTAAGACAGGATCTTTACTCTATTTTAAAATACAGAGAATTACTCGCTTAATAAGAAATGAATCATTGGAATGATCTTTACGCATTAATCCTTATCGTCTTTGCGATCTATCTTTTCCTATCCTTATGTTTTTTCGGGTTTACCCGATATTTGAAAAAAAGGAGGATCAACGAAAGGTATTTAGCCTTAGTCAAGAAAATTCGACTTTTCTATAAGCCGATCGCTTGGCTGGTTATCATTGGCGGTTTTATAGCATTAGATCCTGTGACCCACGGTTTGATAATATTGTTGGTAGCGGGATTCGGCTACAAGCAATTGGGGAATTATATCAGTGGACTCTTCATCCGAGCCAGTCCTTTGCTTGCAACTGATACCCTTGTGAAAGCTGGAAAGATCCATGGCAGGATCAATCGTATTGGAAGTTTGGGGATGGTACTTGGCACTGACCAGGGAGAACGCTGGGTTTGGTATCATTCTTTTGACCGAACTGGTTTTACCTTAATTTCCAATCAGACGAACGTGCTTCAACGAGCACTCTACCTACGTTCAGAACTTAGTAAAGAAGGCCTTTTAGATTTGATTTTTAATCATCCCATACTTGCTCTGGGTAAACCTACTAATCTGAAAGCTCTAGCTACTAAAAACACCTTCCTAATGCATTACACATTAGTGAAAGGTGCGCGACACGAAGATTTTATCAACTACCTGCATGGCCACGAAGTCATGACCAATTCTACCGAAAACTTTGACGCCTAATGGAAATCATCTCTTCATATAATCTGATCATTGAGTTTTCGGTGATTATTATTTTATCCTTCCTATTCAACGGCTTGTCTAAAAAAACCAATATCCCAGCGGTATTGATGCTGATAGCTTTGGGAGTAATTCTACAATACATCCTGCAGAATTTCACTACTGAGACTATTGACTTTTTCCCGTTTTTGGAGGTCTTGGGGATAGTAGGATTGATCATGATCGTGCTGGAAGCTGCACTTGAACTGGAACTTAAACGTGAGAAACTGGTACCAATTCTCAAATCACTAGCTATAGCACTGATCGGGCTAGCTCTTTCCACTTGGGCAGCAGCGAGTATCCTTTATTATTTCATTCCGGATATGACCATGCAGTCCGCCTGGCTATATGCTACACCTCTGTCTATCCTTTCCAGTGCTATCATCATTCCGAGTGTGATTGGGCTGAAAGGTAAAAAGCGGGAGTTTCATATCTACGAAAGTACCTTTTCAGACATTTTGGGCATCATGCTTTTTTACTTCCTGTCTGGAAAATTAAATCCAGCTGAAGATTCAGGATTGGTGGGGTTCGGGGGAAATTTCCTACTGACTATTACCATCTCTCTGATCGCGAGCTATGCTATTATATTGATTTTTCAGAACATCAAAAGCAACGTCAAACTCTTTCTAATGATCGCAGTATTGCTTTTGCTCTATGCGTTAGGCAAAAAAATGCACCTTTCCTCACTCATCATTATTCTGATTTTTGGTCTGGTCATCGCCAACATGAAGTTGTTTTTCAAAGGGCGACTTTCACGCTTGCTGGATTATGAAAAAGCACATCAGATTTACCATCAGTTGCACACGATCACTGGGGAAACTGCATTTGTGGTACGTACGCTTTTCTTTGTGATTTTTGGGCTTACTATTACGATCACCTCCCTGTTTAATATGCAGGTAGCCTTGATTAGTAGTATGCTCATCGGATCGATTTACGCAATTAGAGTAATCCTGCTTTTGATTTTTGAAGGAAAAGACATTATCCCGCAAGCATTTATCGCACCGAGAGGTTTGATCACGGTATTGTTATTTTATGCCATTCCTGAGGAGGCAGAAGTAGCAGGTTTCGAACCTGGAATATTACTTTTTGTGATTATTGGAACGAGTCTGATAATGACTTTCGCGATGATCTACGAAAAAAGACGCTCATCCAAAGCTGTTGATTTAGCGAGCAGCAGAGCTGTGGGTTCCGTTAAATGGAAGGTGCCAAGTGTTATGGAAAACGAAGAAAAACCAAGCTAAACATTGTGATGTTGGGCTAGTTAGCGGTTCTAAATGCTTATTTAAGCCAAAAGTCTACTTTTGAATATCACCGTTTATAGGAATCAAATAGGCATTTAAGAACATTTTGGGTTGGCGACTTCAAAGATTTGTCGTAATCTTATTTTTTGACCCAAAATACCATGAAAAAGTTCTTCCTAAGTGCTCTAGTATCCCTTTGCCTATACAATTTTACGTTTTCTCAATCCTCCTCCATTCTCTGGTACAATCAACCTGCTGTGGAATGGGAAGAAGGCCTACCAGTAGGAAATGGCCGGCTTGGAGCGATGGTGATGGGGATACCAGGTCAGGAACATCTTCAGCTCAACGAGGATTCTCTCTGGCCGGGAGGATATGATGACTGGGGTTTGGCAGAAGGAAAAAGAGCGGATCTGGATCAAATCAGAGCCTATTTACTAGCTGGAGAGAACAAAAAATCAGACTCACTTTTGGTGTTGAAATTTTCCAGAAAAGAAATCACAAGATCTCACCAAACCATGGGAGACCTCTGGTTCAACTTCGATTGGATAGAGTCAGAGAATTATAGAAGGAGCCTAAACCTTGAAACGGCGACGGTACTCACCCAATTCATAAGCGAAGGATATGAAGTCAGTCAAGAAGTGATTGCTTCTGCACCTGATGAAGCCTTGATCATTAGATTTAAAACCACCCACCCTAAAGGCTTCAATGGGCAAATCACCATGAGCCGCCCTAAGGACAATGGCTTTGCGACAGCAAAAACCACAGCCCTTAATGATAGACAGTTAGAAATGTCTGGGATGATCACTCAGCGTGGCGGAAAATTAGATTCCAAACCATTAGAGATTTTGAACGGTGTGAAATTCCGCACCTTATTATTTGCACAGAATCAATCTGGCGAGATCTCGACTACCGATTCCACTTTGGTGATTTCAGGAGCGAAAGAATTCACGCTCAAGATGGTCTCAGAAACTTCCTTTTATCATACCGATTTTGAGGCAGAGGCAGATCGACAGCTAGAAAAAATTCAATTAAAAAGCTGGGGAGAACTGCTTCACTCACATGAAAAGGAATACGCGTCTTGGTATGATCGCATGAGTTTGCAATTAGGCACAGATGTCCCAGACAACATTGCAACTGATGAGAGAATTGAGCGGGTTAAAAACGGAGAAGTTGATTTGCACTTGGAGAAGCTTTTGTTCGATTATGGCAGATACTTATTGATTTCTTCCAGTCGTCCAGGCAGTAATCCGGCAAACCTACAAGGAATTTGGAATAAGCATATCGCTGCTCCATGGAATGCTGATTATCATGTGAACATTAATCTACAGATGAATTATTGGCCAGCAGATGTGACAGGTCTAGGAGGACTGAATGAGCCACTTTTCCGATTTATTGATGGTGTGATCGAAAATGGAAAGAATGCTACCAGAGAGAATTTCGATATGGCTGGCTCCATGGTTCCACATACTACCGACCTTTGGCAAGTTGCTTTTCTACGTGCAGCTACTGCCTATTGGGGTAGCTGGATCGGTGCTGGTGGCTGGATAGGGAGACATTATTGGGATCATTATTTATTTAGCCAAGACACTAAATTCCTTGAAGAACGTGCCTATCCCGCATTGGAAGCCATTTCAGCCTTTTATTCTGATTGGCTGGTGGAATACCCTAAGGATGGGACTTTGGTCTCCTCTCCTTCCACCTCACCAGAAAATCAATTTATCAATGCTAAAGGAGAAACTGTAGCATCCACTATGGGTGTGGCGATGGATCAACAGATTATTGCAGATGTCTTTAATAATTATTTAAAAGCATCTGAGCTACTTGGAAAAGAAACTCCACTTCGTGAAAAGATAAAGAATCAACTTGCAAATCTTAGACCTGGTGTACAGATAGCTGAAGATGGAAGAATACTTGAATGGGATCAACCCTATGAAGAAAGCGAAAAGGGACATCGTCACATGTCCCACCTATATGCTTTTCACCCAGGTGATGCAATTACATCAAGCGGAACGCCGGAGGCTTTTGCAGCGGTGCGCAAAACACTTAATTTTAGACTGGCAAACGGCGGAGCAGGAACTGGCTGGTCACGCGCTTGGCTGATTAATTTCTCTGCAAGATTATTGGATGGAGAAATGGCACATGAGCATATTCAAAAGCTACTTTCCCAGTCACTTTATCCAAATTTATTTGATGCTCACCCCCCTTTTCAAATTGATGGGAATTTTGGTTACACAGCTGGATTAGCAGAAATGCTTGTTCAATCGCATGAAACTGGCATGATTCGGCTACTACCTGCTTTACCAAAAGCTTGGGAAAATGGAAGTGTGAAAGGGCTGAAGGCCAGAGGAGATTATACAATCGACATGACATGGGCAGATGGCGAACTCAAAACATACCGTATTCATGCTGGAAAAAGCGGTAAAGTCATGGTTTATTATGATGGGTCAGAAATGGATTTGGATCTAAAAAAAGAACAGAGTTTTGAGATTGAATTATAAAGTCCTTACAGCACAACTAATTATCTCAGCATTAAAGATGGAACTTTGACTTACTAGAAAGTGATAATCACCGATGCTATCGCTAAATTGGACCAATGATCCGAAAGTTTATTACCCTATTCCTTTTAAGTGTTTTTATTTGGCTTATTTGGTCTTCTTCAGGGAGAAATACACCGCTACCTGAAGCAATGCATCTCATTAGTTTAGTAGAAGAAGTTAATTCCAGCGATAGCCTGCCTCATAATATTATTGGAATACAGCCCGTCATGGATGTTTCTGATTACTTCAATCAAACTACCTTCAAAGATAAGGTCCGTCAATATTTAGTATCGGTTACTAGAAAGTCTTTAATCCAGAAAAACTCAATAATCGTCTACCCTGAGTCTATCGGCACATGGCTTTTTTTACTTGGAGAAAAACATAACATCATCGAAAAACCTTCTTTTTTAGAAGCAAGAAAAACACTAGTCTATAGTAATTCCTTTGACTATATGCTTGGCTATGTCAAAACCTCGGATGAAAAAGACAAGGAATTGTCAGCAATCTTCCGGATGAAAGCCAAATCAATGCTAAGCGCTTACTACGAGACATTCAGTGATCTATCAAAGGAAACAAGTGCCTATATCGTAGCTGGATCCATCGTACTACCTGAGCCCAGAGTCGTTGACGGAAAGATTTATATTAAATTAAATGGGCCACTTTATAATGCTTCTTTCATCTTTGGGCCAGATGGTCTAGTCATTGGAAACCCTATTTTAAAAGCCTTTCTAAATGAGTCAGAAGCTCAGTACATTACAGCTGGAAATCCTCAAGATGTGCAGATTTTTGACCTTCCTTTTGGCAAAACAGCTGTAATGCTGGGAACAGATAATATGCACCCTGAGTCCTACGAAAATCTAATCAAAGACGAAGCAGAAATCTTGTTGTCTCCTTCATTTTATTCCTCTGACAATAAAATGAGTAATATAAAACCATCAACAGACAGTTTGAAGATACTGCAGGCTGCTAATAATCTCGTGATCAGCGCAGCGTCCACAAGATATGATGTCAATAAATTTTTAAGCTTACTTGAAAGCACTAGTGTTCAAGTTGCCTTAGGTGTATCCATGCACGGTGAATTATGGGATTTAAATAATCCAAGTCCACCTTTAGCTATTTTAAAAGGAGACTCCCTTCCTCTTACTCCCTCTGACCAAGGAGCAGTATGGTCATTGAATTTCTAATTAGACTTATAAAATTTACTTTTTAATCAGTCAATTGCTATTTAAGACCTTCATCAGAGCAGTTGATATTCAGTAATGAACCTCCAATAGCAAACCTGGAAGGCAGCTTTCTGCGAGCAGAAGTTGAATGTTTGAATAGCTTCAGTTCACTGATACGCAATTATAAAAGCTTCAGATTGTAGTATATTCAGCTTGCGCAAAAGCATTGAGTGGTAATTGCCTCATTAACATGTTGTAAGCCTAAAAGAATAGTATTAAATTACTTCTACATTAAACTCCAAAATTATGAAAACGCTCTTCTCCTTTATTTGCATCTGCTTGATGTCAGTTCCAAGTTTTGCACAAGATAAATCTGTTGCTACAAAAGAAGTCCAAATCAAAACTGCTGTACTAGCAGCTCCTGATGAAAAACAAGCTGAAGCTGCCGTTATGGGATATAATGATAGTGGAGAGTTGATAGAACTACGGAAAGGATCAAATGGGATGATTTGCCTAGCTAGTGATCCAAATGGAAAGGGCTTTAGTGTTTCTTGTTATCAGGCAGATTTAGAACCGTTTATGATCAGAGGAAGAGAGCTTAAAAAAGAAGGTAAATCATTTCAGGAAATATTCGATACCAGAGAGGCCGAAGCAAAAAGCGGCAAACTCAAAATGCCAGCTGAAGGAGCTACACTCTATGTGCTAACAGCAGATGCCGAAAATTATAATATAACCACTGGAGAGGTATCGGACACTTATCTAAGATACGTGGTGTATTTACCATGGGCAACTTCGGAGACTACAGGACTTCCTCTGAAGCCAAGTGCACCGGGCATGCCATGGATTATGGATCCAGGTACTCATCGAGCACATATTATGATTACACCAGCTAGGGATTAATTCTTAGCTTATTGTTTTAAAAAGGCTCAGAGGGTTTCTAACCCTCTGAGCCTTTTTGGTTATTAGACCAATTTATGTATTAAACGCCGCATTAAACTCATTTAGAAAGTGGTGATTGGAAGTGATTGAT
>TARA_R110000850_G_scaffold11991_4_pt1 | contig 14987 bp, 15 predicted proteins | sample TARA_R110000850 | Tara Oceans TARA_R110000850 (sample SAMEA4397586) | marine metagenome | biome: Polar Biome; feature: [SRF] surface water layer (ENVO:00010504); material: water (ENVO:00002006), including particulate matter (ENVO:01000060) such as... | depth 5 m | reverse complement strand
GCAATGTATCGGGCGTTTTCCATGGCCGAAACCTTGTTTACCACACCGCCCATAAACCCCAGCGGAAAGCTGATATTGCATCCGCGCCTGATCTCACCTTCGTCCGGTTTCTCAAGCCCCGCCATCATGTTGATCAATGTCGTCTTGCCGGTGCCGTTCGGTGCCAGAATCCCCAACGAATTTCCCAGTTCCACCCTAAAGGACACGTGATCAAGGATCACTTTGTGCTGAGTACCCGTCCAGAACGATTTAGATACGTTGTCGAATTCCAGCATGCCTGCTCCGGTTGGTGCTGTAGTGGGCCTGTCATTCCCCCTTGTTGACGGGGGTTGGCGAACGTCTAGCCGATGATCTTGACCATATTATGTCCCATTTTTGTGCAAATGTACAACGCGGTAACGTCGCATGCTCGCAAGGGTGCCAAGGGTAATTTCGTGATTGCCAGGCTGTAGGCGGACAGGCGTCAAATCGTGATCCGGGCCAGTATTTGAAAGCTGCCGCTGCTCTGCTATCTGCCTTGATATGACTGACATCCGCCCCGCCTTGCGCCGCTGCACCTTGTGCGCTGACCGATTTGCGCTGACCGCGACAGCGCATCGTCCCAACCCTGTGGTGTGGTTTCAACCCGGTGCCCGTATATTGATCGCGTCGCAGGCTCCGGGCCTGCGCGTACACGAGGCAAACACCCCGTTTTGGGATGCCTCTGGTAAACGGTTGCGCCATTGGCTCGGGGTGGATGAGGAAACTTTTTATGACCGCGACCGGGTCGCGATTGTTCCGATGGCCTTTTGCTTTCCCGGATATGACGCCAAAGGAAACGATTTACCGCCTCCGGCCATATGTGCGAAGACCTGGCGGGCTCAGGCGCTGGCCACGGTACCCGACGTTCGGCTAACCGTGCTGATAGGCGGCCACGCCATGCGCTATCATTTGCCGCATTTCACCTCGGTGACCAAGGCGGTCGCAGATTGGCGAAACTGGCCTGAGGGCGTGTTTGCCTTGCCTCATCCGTCGTGGCGCAATACCGGTTGGCTAAAGAAAAATCCGTGGTTCGAGGAAGACGTGGTTCCTCGCCTGCGCAAGGCCGTAAAGGATGCATTGGATGACTGACAAGACGCCGCTGGATATCGCCCACGCAGCTATGATGGCAGATGAAAACGACGAAATCGCGCGTTTGCGCTTTTACGAGCGTATCGCCGACGTCGAACTGTTTCTGCTGCTCGAGAGCGAAGCGGAAGGCGATCAGGTAAATCCTGTATTGCTCGATGATGCCTACGTGATGGTGTTTGACCGGATCGAGAGGCTGGCGGCCTATGTCGGGCAACCTGCGCCCTACGTGGCGTTGTCGGGACGCGCGATTGCCGGTATGCTCGAAGGGCAGACGCTGGGTATGGCGGTCAATATGAACACGGCACCATCGGCGATACTGTTACCCGATACGGCCATTGCCTGGCTACGTGATACCTTGGCGAACGAAGCGCAGCAGGTGCAAACGGGAATAGAACGGGTCATGCCTCCCAAGGGTCTACCCGAGGCATTGATCACGGCGCTCGATTCCAAGCTGGCGACGGCCACAGGCATGGCGGCCGGCGCGTGGTTGGTAGGCGTCGAATATACAGGCGGCGGGCGCGGACACATGTTGGGCTTTGTTGGCGCGATCCCGCGTGCACAAGACGCCTTAGTGCGCGCCGCATCCGAAGCACTCACATTCTCGGGGATAGAGGCCGGGGCGATGGATGTCGGCTTTTTCGAACCCTCTGATCCAACCGTCGCGAAATTGTCCAAGGTCGGCCTGCGGTTCGATCTGCCCCAGATGGAGGCCCTGCAAAAGACACCGCGCATGCAAGCACCGGGAACCGATCCGAACAAACCTCCGATTCTGCGTTGATTATTCCAAAGGTTGCTTACAAAGCCGCTTGCATCCGCTCAGCCCAGGCGCGAACACTACGTCATGACATTAAACCCCGCTGATCCCGCGTTCGAGGCCGCGCTGCGTGCCGATCTGTCTCCCGATGTGTTCCGTAAGGCGGAGCCGCGGTACTTGGAAGAACCACGCGGGTTGTATCGCGGACAGGCGGCCGTTCTTGCTCTGCCGCGCACCGTGGACGAAGTCTCCAGGCTGATCTGGCACGCCAATGCAGCACGCGTCGGTGTCGTTCCCTATGGCGGCGGTACCGGGCTGGTCGGGGGGCAGGTTGCCGAAACCGGGCCCAAACCGCTGATCCTGTCGCTCGAGCGGATGAACAAGGTCCGCGCGGTCTATCCGGATGAAAACGTGTTGATCGCCGAGGCAGGCGTCATCCTGTCGGACGTACAAGATGCTGCCGAAGCCCGGGACCGCCTGTTTCCTCTGTCGCTGGCAGCACAGGGGTCAGCCCGTATCGGGGGCAATCTAGCCACAAATGCCGGCGGTACCGGGGTGCTTCGCTACGGCAACGCGCGCGACTTGTGTTTGGGACTCGAGGCCGTTCTACCTGACGGTCAGATCTGGCACGGGCTGACCCGGTTGCGGAAAAACAATACGGGCTATGACTTGCGCAATCTGTTGATCGGGGCGGAAGGCACACTGGGGGTGATCACGGCGGCGGCGCTTAAACTCTATCCGCGCCCGGCAAAGACCGGTACTGCGCTGCTGGTCGTGCATTCTCCTGCCGCAGCGTTGGAATTGCTGTCCCTTGCACGCGACCAGTTGGGCGAGATGATAAGCGCGTTCGAGATCATCCACCGCACCGGGCTGGATTTTCTGGCCGAAACGCTACCCGATGTGCGCCAACCTTTCGCGACGCCCCCCGAATGGACCGTGCTGATCGAACTTGGACTTAGCGGTGGCCTGGACCCGACAACATCCTTGGAAAAACTGTTCGAGACCGCGTTCAGTGCCGATCTCGTGGTCGACGGGTTGATCGCCCAGAGCCAGCAACAATCGGACGATTTCTGGGCGATCCGCGAAATGATTCCCCACGCCAATCGCAAGATTGGCTCGATCTCCAGTCACGATATCTCGGTGCCGCTGGGGGCCATACCCGATTTCATCCGCGAAGCGGAACAGGCGATCGCCGGCCTGGGTGATTTTCGCATCAATTGCTTTGGGCATGTGGGCGACGGGAACCTGCATTACAACGTTTTTCCGAAACCCGGAAGATCACGCGAAGATCACGCTGCTCAGCAAGAGATCATCAAGACCACGGTCCACGATATCGCTCACGAGATGGGCGGCTCGGTCAGCGCCGAACACGGCATCGGGCGCCTCAAAGTCAAGGATCTCGCACGATATGGCGAACCGGCAAAGCTGTCGGCCATCCGTGCGATCAAAGCGGCGCTGGATCCGAACGGCATTATGAACCCCGGTGTCATCCTGCCTGCACCAGCCTGACGGGGGGGCGGCATATGTCGCCACCGGTTCGATACCGGGTCGGCTGTGATCAGCTATCATCGGGTTTGGTGTCAGCAGCGCGGGTGTCTCACGCTCCGTCATAGCGGCAAAGTGCGTTCACCTCGATGCCCATCGCTTCAAGCCGCTCGCGGCCTCCCAACTCGGGGAGGTCAATGATAAAGGCGCATGACACGATTTCGCCCCCCAGACGTTCAATCAACTTGATCCCTGCCTCGGCCGTACCACCCGTGGCCAACAGATCATCGACGACAAGAATGCGTTCGCCGGGCTGTATGGCATCGTCATGTATCTCGACGATCGCCTCGCCATACTCCAGTTTGTAGTCTTGCGAAATTGTACGCCCGGGCAATTTGCCTTTCTTCCGCACGGGCACAAAGCCGACAGAAAGCTGGTGCGCGATAGCCCCGCCCAGAATGAACCCGCGCGCCTCAAGCCCCACCACCTTGTCGATGTCCACGCCCGCGTACGGGTGCAGCATCTGGTCGATAGCCATGCGAAACCCGCGCGGGTCGGCAAACAGCGTGGTCACATCACGAAACATGATTCCCTCGTGCGGGAAATCAACAATGGTGCGAATGTAGTCCTGAACCTGTTTCATGCGGTGCTCCGGTCGGTTGGCAAGTATGCGAGGCCCCACGCAAATGCGGAAACCTGCGTGACAGCCCTAAGCGAGCCCGCCGCGATCAGCAAGTCACTTCCACGCTCGGTCGCATACCACACGACACAGGCGGCTGATCTGCCGACCTCGCCATTTCATTTTGCCAAATAAACTCATCTGCCACGCGCCATCGACCCTCGACAGGTTCAGCGTTTACATAACCCTGCCCGCTACTGCATCAAGCTTCGCCACCACCGCGGCATCTCGCATTTCGGGTTTTGTAAGGATCGCATACTCCAACGCCCGGTCGCACCCGTGGACACAAGGTTCCCGGCGCGGATCCAGGAGATCGGGCAGATGTCTGATCATCTGTCTGCCCTTGTCGGCATTGCCCATCAACGTGGCGATGATCCGCGTCACATCGACTTCGCCGTGATCGGGGTGCCAGCTGTCATAGTCGGTGATCATCGCGACTGACGCATAACACAGTTCGGCTTCCCGAGCGAGCTTGGCCTCGGGCATGTTGGTCATGCCAATGACATCGGCCCCCCATGCCTCCCGGTACATCCTGGATTCCGCCAATGTCGAAAACTGCGGGCCCTCCATGGCAAGATAGGTGCCGCCGCGGTGCACGGTTATGCCGGCGCGGCGGGCCGCGGTCTCGCAGGCGTCGCCCAAGCGCGGGCAGGTGGGATGGGCAACACTCACATGAGCCACGCAGCCCTCTCCGAAGAAGGTCTGCGCGCGCCCGATCGTGCGGTCGATGAATTGATCGACGATCACAAAGTCCCCCGGTGCCATCTCGTCACGAAACGAACCGCAGGCCGAAACACTTACGACATCGGTGCATCCCAACCGTTTCAGCGCGTCAATGTTGGCACGGTAGGGTACGGTTGATGGTGAATGAACATGCCCGCGCCCATGCCGCGGCAGAAATGCCATTTCAACGCCGCCAAGCGTCCCGGTCAGAATCGCATCGGACGGTGCACCCCACGGGCTTTCAACCGTCAGCCATTCGGCCCCTTCCAGCCCTTCGATGTCGTAAATACCCGATCCGCCGATAATGGCTATTTTCGTCTGTGTCATGGAAACGCCTTTGGATTTCAGTCGTGGCCAGAGTACCAAGGAACACTCCGATGAAAAGCCGCAAATCAACGGCTGAAGGCGGTGTGGGTTTCATTTCGTTCACGATTAAGCTAGGAGGCCCGAAAGACCTCTCCGACTTACTGATACGATTTGATCCGAAGGATGCCCCATGGTGCGCACCACTTTCCGCAGTTTTACCAAAAACCTCGACGTTACCGATCTGCGCTGGATGCCCGGAGAACCGTTCTCGGCCTCGCGCTTGCGCATCGAATTGCTGTCGGGGCTGACTGTCGCTCTTGCGTTGGTGCCCGAAGCGGTGGCGTTTGCCTTTGTCGCCGGGGTGCATCCGCTGGTGGGGCTATACGCCGCGTTTCTGGTTGGCCTCATCACCGCGCTGATCGGCGGACGCCCCGGGATGATTTCGGGGGCGACGGGGGCTTTGGCGGTCGTGATGGTGGCGCTCGTGGCGCAGCACGGGGTTGAATATCTCTTCGCGACTGTGATCCTGATGGGGCTGATCCAGATGTTTGCGGGGATCATGCAATGGGGCAAGTTCATTCGTCTGGTGCCACACCCGGTGATGCTGGGCTTCGTGAACGGATTGGCCATCGTGATTTTCCTGGCTCAGATGAGCCAGTTCAAGGTCCCGGGTACCATGGTCGATACCGGCCATGGCATGTCGGGTGGTGAATGGTTGTCGGGTGGTCCACTTTATCTGATGCTGGCCCTCGTGGCGGCAACCATGGCGATAATCTGGGTGATGCCGCGGGTCACCAAACTGATCCCCGCGCCACTGGCCGGCATAGGTATCGTCGCCGTTCTGGTGATCGCGACAGGCATGGACGTGCCCCGCGTTGGTGACCTGGCGTCGATCCAGGGCGGGTTTCCGATGTTCCATCTGCCTTTCGGTGATGGCGTCGGGCTTTATGGCACGGCTCTGGCCCCCTTCAATCTTGAGACATTCTATATCATTCTGCCCTACGCCGTCATTCTTGCGGCCATCGGCCTGATTGAATCGCTCCTGACACTGAACCTTGTCAGCGACCTGACCAATACACGCGGCGGGGCAAGCCAGGAATGCATTGCGCAGGGCGTCGCGAATACGGTCACGGGTTTTTTCGGCGGCATGGGCGGCTGCGCGATGATCGGCCAGTCGATGATCAATGTGAAATCCGGCGGCCGCACCCGCGTGGCGGGCATCGCGGCGGCTGTGTTCCTGCTGCTGTTCATCCTGGTCGGTTCATCGCTGATCGAGCAGATCCCGTTGGCCGCGCTTGTTGGTGTGATGTTCATGGTCGTGATCGGTACCTTCGCGTGGAATTCGTTCGGGATCCTGCGCAAGGTGCCGCTTATGGATGCGTTCGTGATCCTGCTGGTGACCGTCGTGACCGTCTACGAGGACCTTGCCGTCGCGGTAGTGGTCGGTGTTATCGTATCGGCGCTGGCCTATGCTTGGAATAATGCCCGGCGCATCCATGCCAAAACCTATATCACCCCAGAGGGGGCCAAGGTCTACCAGATACAGGGCCCGCTGTTCTTCGGATCGTCCGAAGGGTTTGCCGAGCTGTTCAATGTAAAGGCCGACCCCAGCGAAGTGATAGTGGATTTCGAGGACAGCAGGGTCGTCGACCAATCCGCGCTTCAGGCGATCGAAACAATTGCAGCGAAATACGAGGGGGCGGGCAAGCGCATCCAGCTGCGCCACCTCAGCCGAGATTGCCACCGTCTGCTGACCAAGGCCGGGCACCTGATGATCGACAGCGACGACGACCCCGAATATCAGGTTGCCGTTAATTATCAGGTCCGGACCGGTATTCTGGGCGGCCACTAGGCCGCCGCCGACCCGAATACCACACCGTGACGGTCAAAAGCCCGGTGACATCCATGTTGCCGGGCTTACTGTTTCAGTCATCGGGACGAATGATTTCAAACACTTCGGTGACGCGGGCATAGTCGCGATAACCAAGCCGTGACAGCGGTTGATAGGTGGTAACGTCAAATCGCCCGTCGGTGATGCAGTCGTCGCGTATGTGCACGCCCACGACCTCTCCGAAGACCACAAAGTTGTTTTCGCCTTCGATTTTGACCATCTGCGTCATGCGGCATTCCAGACTGGCTGGTGCTGTCGCGACACGTGCACAGGCAATCTGATCGCATGCGGCCTTTTCGATACCGGCGTGCCCGAATTCATCGGCACCATGCGGCAACGTGGCCGAAGATGCGTTCATCGCGTCACGCATTGCATATTCCACGACATTGACACAAAACACCCCGGTCTCGCGGATGTTGGCCATACTGTCTTTTGTACCATCGATATCGGCTTTGGTTCCGGTCGAGGCAAACATGACTTGTGGCGGGGTATAGGCGACGCCGTTGAAAAAGGAATAGGGCGCGATATTGTCGCGTCCCTGGGCATCCCGGGTAGAAATCCACCCGATGGGGCGGGGCGTGACAATGGCATTGAACGGGTTGTGCGGCAGGGGGTGGCCATCTTGGGGACGGTAGAACATCGAACTCTCCTCATGGTTTGCACCTATGGCTAGCGTTATGGTAAGGCCTTTGCCACAGTAAAACCGTCCAGAGGTGCCAGCCCTTGTATCAAATCACCCCCGAGACGGCAGCCGACCACTGGGAGGTCGAAGCGCTTTATGATACCTGTTTCGCGCCGGGTCGCGAAGCCTTGTCGTCCTATCGCCTGAGAGATGGCATCCCGCCCGTGCGCGAGCTTAGCCATGTCGCAAGGGATGCAGACGGTATTCTCGCCGGTGCTATCCGGTACTGGCCGGTCAGGATCGGCGCGGGCGACCCGGCGTTGCTGCTTGGCCCTGTTGCCGTACACCCCACGCGTCAGGGCGAAGGGTTGGGTGGATTTCTGATCGAAGGCAGCCTTGACAAGGCACTGCCATTAGGCTGGAGCCGGGTCATGCTGGTTGGCGACGCGCCCTATTACAATCGCTTCGGGTTCACTTTGCTTGACAACGTGGTCATGCCGCCACCGACCAACCCGGCGCGTGTCCTCGGACGGGCGCTGGTGGATGGCGCATGGGATGGTATAGCCGGCGATGTCATGGCGTGGACAGCTTGAAACGGGTCGTGCCTCACCTACATCTCACAGTGCAACAGCCGGAGCCATCCCCATGCAAATCGAAAGCAACCTGCCACGTGTGATTGACGTAGAAGCGCGGCTGGACCAGATCGCCGCGCGGTATAAAAGCGCCGGCGGGCTGGGTATCAATGTCTTGAATGTGATCGGCGGAAGCGCCGAAGGGTTGATCGACAGGCTGCCGTCGGTGGTGCGGCAAAATCTGGAAAGCGCGACGGTCAAGGCGTTGCATCAGGCGATGAAGGCTGCGACGTCTTCGCGTAGCCTGGTCCCGGATCAGAAAAGCTGGCTGAACCAGGCGGTCAGCGCGGCCATGGGGGCCGCTGGCGGGGCAGGCGGATTGCCGACGGCCATGGCCGAACTGCCGGTCACCACGACCTTGCTGTTGCGGGTCATCCAAGGCGTAGCTGTCGAGCATGGTTTCGACCCGCTATCCGAGAATGTACAATTTGACTGCGTACAGGTGTTCAGTGCAGCCGGTCCCTTGTCCGACGACGACGGTGCGGATCTGGGCTTTTTGTCTGCGCGTGTCGCCCTGAGCGGCCGGGCCATGCAGGCGGTGATCGCCAAAGTCGCGCCGCGCCTCGCGGTCGTGTTGGGCCAAAAGCTTGCGGCGCAGGCTGTTCCGGTGCTGGGTGCCGTGGCGGGTGCCGCGACGAACTATGCGTATACCAGCTATTACCAGGATATGGCGCATGTGCATTTCGGTCTGCGCAAGCTGGCGATAGATGCCGATATCCCGCAGGAAAAGCTGGTCGAACGTCTGCGTGAGAAGGTAGGCCGCAAGCGGGTAGGTTAACGCCCGATGCTGCCCGGTGCGACGGTGGTCGCCTTGAGGATTGCATAGCACTTCAAGCCCGGACGAAGCCCCAGTTCGGTCACTGCACGGGCGGTGACCCGGCTCAGCAATCGGTCCTGGTTGGCACGCAGCGCGATTGCCGCCCCAGGACCGTCGCCGGGATGGATCGCTTCAACTTCGACCGGTAACACGTTGACAGAACTCAGCCCTTCGGGCCGGGTCAACGACAGGATCACATCCTGCGCCAGGACACGCAGGCGCACACGCGCACCCGTTTCGGCATGTACGCCCGGGAGTTCAAGCGTACCGGCGCTTATACGCAAGGTTGAAATCCCATCGGTGCCATGGGCCAGCACATCGGCCTCGATCACCGCACCGGCTTCGCGCACGCCCAGCAGGGGAACGGCGGCGGGGTCCGCCATTACATCAAAAAGCGGGCCCTGTGCCTGCACCCTCCCGCTTTGGATCAGCACAAGCGTATCTGCAAGGCGCGCGATTTCGTCAACGGCATGACTGACATACAGGATCGGCAGACCCAATGGACCGTCCCGCAAACGTTCGAGAAACGGCAGGATCTCTTGCTTGCGCGGTCCATCAAGGCTGGCCAGCGGTTCGTCCATCAACAGCATGCGCGGGTGGCTCAACAGTGCCCGACCCAACGCGACACGCTGCTTTTGGCCGCCTGACAAGGTTGCCGGCGCACGATCCAGCAGATCCTGCAAACCCAGCAACGCCACAACATCCTTTAACGCCGGCCCGGAACTGCCGCGCGGGGCATAGCGGGCACCGAACATCAGGTTTTGCGATACGCTCAGGTGGGGGAACAGACGGGCATCCTGGAAAACCGTGCCAAGGCGGCGTTTGTGGGGGGGCACAAAAATACCCAGATCAGTATCGAGCAACACGTCTCCGTCAACCGCGATGCGCCCGGAATTTGGATGAAGCAAGCCTCCAACCGCGTTGATGATAGTGGATTTTCCCGCCCCCGACCGGCCAAAAAGCGCGGTGATGCCCGGCCCGGCCTCAAGCGTGATGTCAAGCGCGAAGTCGGCAAAGCGGTGCGAAAGCGTCAGGGACAGGCTCATGCGCCAGCGATCCGTGCCGCGACCCGCCTGGCCAACAATTCTGCCAGCAACACCGCAGCGATGGCCACGGTCGAGGCCATCAGCACCATCATCACCGCCTGGCGCTCACCTCCGGGGATCTGCAACGCCGCCCATATCGCGCTTGGCAGGGTTTGCGTCTTGCCGGGAATATTTGCGACAAATGTGATCGTGGCCCCGAATTCACCCATCGCCTTGGCAAACCCCATGACGGTGCCCGCCAGAACACCGGGCAGGATCAATGGCAAGGTGACGCGGAAAAACACCATTCCACGCGGTGCACCAAGGGTGGCTGCGGTGTCTTCGAGCTTGGGATCAACCGCCTCGATGGCGAGCCGCATTGCACGGACCATCAGGGGGAACCCCATGATCATCGCCGCAAGCACTGCGCCCGTCCAGTGAAACGCCAGCTGTATCCCCAAGGCGTTCAAGGCTTGCCCCAACGGCGCAGTCCGGCCAAAAGCAAGCAGCAACAGGTAACCCGTCACCACTGGCGGCAAAACCAAGGGGAGGTGAACCGCAGCATTCAGGACCGCCTTGCCCCAGAAGTCTTTTCGCGCCAGTAACCACGCGACCCACACCGCGAGGGGGATCGCAAGCAACGTCGCCCAAAATGCCACCCACAATGACAGGCGCAGGGCATCCCATGCGGCGGCGTCGGGCGTCATGGCTTGACCGGCGCGAAGCCATGTGCGGCGAAGATATCCATGCTTTCATCGGTTTGAAGAAATTTCAAGAATACCTTGCCCGCATCCGTCAGAGCCGCGGCAGGATACACTATCGGGCTATGTTGGTCGTCGGGCACGGTGTAGACCACACGCACCTTGGGTTCGGCCATGGCGTCGGTACGATAGACGACGCCAAGCGGCATCTCAGCCCTTGCGACCAGAGCAAGAGCAGTGCGTACATTATCGGTTTCGGCAAGCATGTTCTGCAATGCTTCCCACTGCTTTGTGGCTTGCAGCCACTCTCGGGAATAGATCCCGGCAGGCACCGCGTCACGCTGCCCGATCACCAGCCGCATGTCACCAAGAGATGCCGCAAGGTTTCCGGGATCAGGGGCAATGGTGCTGTCGGCAGGGGCGACAAGCACCAGTCGGTTACCCAGCAGATAGGTTCGCGGCGCATCCCCCAGAATTCCGCGTTCTTGCAGCCAGTCCATCCAGACCGGTGCCGCAAGAATGACAATGTCCGCCGGGGCACCGGCGTCGATCTGACGCGCCATTGTCCCGGAGCCACCGTATGAGATGGAGACATCCGCACCGAAATCCTCGGCGACCGCGTCGAGCGCCCCGCGCAAGCTCGCGGCTGCGAATACCGTCACCGGGGCGGGTTGCCCCAAGACAACGCCGGGCAGGAAAAAAGCAAGGAGGATCAGCAGTGTTTTCATAACGTCTTACTATCTGCCAAGCATATGACGGGTGCAAGGGTGGCTGGCCTTGCCAAGTCGCCGCAGGTAAGGTTTTGTGATGTGTATACGCCAAACCGACCCCGGATGAAGATGCTCAAGATGAAACAACTGCCTATTTCCATTCATGGTGCCCGCAAGGGTGACGTTCGGTCGCAATTCGCTGCCCTGTGTTACCGCGTGCGTGATGGTAAAGTGCAGGTGCTGCTTATCACCTCTCGGAATGCCAAACGCTGGATCGTTCCGAAGGGATGGCCGATGAACGCGAAGACCCCCGCGGCCGCCGCCGAACAGGAGGCGTGGGAAGAGGCCGGAGTGCAGGGCCAGGTGACAGGCGGTTGCCTCGGCGTGTATTCCTATGCAAAAGATATGGGTGACGGAGAAATTTTGCCTGTCGTGGCGATGGTTTACCCGGTCAAGGTTAAGGCCACTCTTGATGACTACCCCGAAGTCGGACAAAGGCGTCGCAAATGGGTATCTCGCAAGAAGGCGACCAGAATGGTGATGGAGCCCGAGCTTGCGCGACTGATCCGCGACTTCGACCCTCGCGGCGGCCACCGCATAGCTTGACGTAACGGCAAGACCTCACCATATTATTGTGCCGCACCATCAGAAAGGGCAAACTGCCAAGACAATGATCCAGTTTTCTTTAAAATGTGACCACGACCATCGCTTTGACAGCTGGTTCAAATCGGCCAGGGCGTTTGATGCGCTGGCAAAGGCAGGGCATATTCAGTGTGTGGTTTGCGGATCGGGCAACGTGACCAAGGCGATCATGGCACCTCGGGTTTCCACGGCGTCCAGTACGGACAAGGATGATCCGGCGGTGAACCCTCGGGTCTCGGCATTGACCCGACCACGGACCGAATTCGAAAAAAAGCTGACGGCGCTGCGCAATGAGATCGAAGCGAACTCTGATTACGTGGGGAACGATTTTGTCAAAGAAGCCCGCGCAATGAGCGCTGGCGACGTCCCTGAGAGATCTATCTATGGGGAAGCACGTCTGGATCAGGCGCGTTCCTTGATGGAAGAGGGGATAAAAGTAATACCTCTGCCGTTTATCCCCAAGCAGTCCACTCAATAGCAGGCCCGACGTTGCACGGCCCGAGGCGGCAATCTGCGTCAAACTGGCGGTCTCGGTGCTCGCCTGGCTGCCAGACAAGGACGATATTCCAACTTGAATGGAGTGCGGGGCGACCGGCTTTGGCCCGGTTGCTGTGAATAAGCCGCTGAACACGGTGATTTTGACAGGAAGGAACCGCGCGATCAGCGTCGCGTGGGCTTGCTAAGGCATCTGCTTGCGCGTAAACCGCGCCGGAGTTTTGTAGCGGGGGACCTATGCCTGTTCTGGTGATGAAATTTGGTGGCACATCTGTTGCCACCCTGGACCGTATCCGCCGCGCGGCCAAGCGGGTGGGCGTCGAAGTCGCAAAAGGCTATGACGTGATCGTGATCGTGTCAGCCATGTCCGGAAAGACCAACGAACTGGTCGGCTGGGTGAACGAGATATCCCCCCTGTATGACGCGCGTGAATATGATGCCGTCGTATCATCGGGTGAAAACGTGACCGCCGGACTGATGGCGCTGACGTTGCAGGAAATGGACGTACCTGCGCGTAGCTGGCAAGGCTGGCAGGTCCCGGTCAAGACCACATCGGCGCATTCGTCGGCCCGGATCGAGGAAATTCCGTCGGACAATATCATGGCCAAGTTCGCCGAAGGCATGCGTGTCGCGGTCGTTGCCGGATTCCAGGGTGTCAGCCCCGAAGGACGCATCACCACGTTGGGACGCGGCGGATCCGATACAACTGCGGTCGCTTTCGCAGCGGCATTCGACGCTGAACGTTGCGATATCTATACTGACGTAGACGGTGTATATACTACTGACCCCCGTGTCAGTGCCAAAGCCCGCAAGCTGGATAAGATCGCGTTCGAGGAAATGCTTGAACTTGCGTCTTTGGGGGCAAAGGTTCTGCAAACCCGCTCGGTCGAGCTGGCGATGCGTTACAAGGTAAAGTTGCGAGTGTTGAGCAGCTTTGAAGAGCAATCGGACGAAGCTGGAACGCTGGTCTGCGATGAGGAAGAAATCATGGAAAGCAATGTTGTATCGGGTATCGCGTTTTCTCGGGATGAGGCAAAGATGACCCTGGTGTCCGTCGCCGACCGGCCCGGCATCGCCGCCGCGATCTTTACCGCGCTTAGCGACGGTGGCGTGAACGTGGACATGATCGTGCAGAACATCGCGGAAGAAGGCCGAACCGACATGACCTGGTCATGTCCCGTCGACCAGATCAAACGCGCCGAGGTCGCGATGGATGCGGCCAAAGCGGCGGGTGCGATCAATTTTGATGAACTGATCGCGGATTCGGATGTGGCGAAGGTTTCCGTCGTCGGTATCGGCATGCGCAGCCACACCGGCGTTGCAGCCAAGATGTTCCAGGTGCTGTCGAACGAGGGTGTGAACATCAAGGTTATCACCACCTCGGAAATCAAAATTTCAGTGCTTATTGACCGCAAATACATGGAGCTGGCCGTGCAAGCGCTGCACGACGCGTTCGAGCTGCATAAAGCCGCTTAAAACCCGTGCAGGCAGGTGCACAAACTCTGTGCATCTCCCGCGAAGGTGGAAAAGCTTCTTTTCTGTAAACCGTGTCTGGTGATAGAAAACGACCAGATCAGCGTTTCATTCGGTTGAAGCCTGTGGTCTAAGTTCGTCTTGGCTGGGGGAGATTTTTTGCATGGGTGATGGTATCGAGACAGAAAGTCGCAAGCTGCTGGGCCGTTTGCGCGATGCAATGGCCAGCGACGATGCAGGCCAGGCCCGCCTTGATAAGATCACCCACTTGATTGCCACGTCGATGGGCTGTGAAGTTTGCTCTATCTATCTTTTTCGCGATGAAGACACGTTGGAGTTGTGCGCCACCGAAGGTCTGAAGGCGGACGCGGTGCACGAAACGCGCATGAAAATGGGCGAAGGTCTTGTTGGACGTGTCGCTAAGCGCAAACGTATCATTAACACGCCTAACGCGCCTCAGGCACCTGGGTTTCGGTTCATGCCGGAAACCGGTGAGGAGCTTTATTCGAGCTTTCTGGGTATTCCGGTGCAGAGGCTCGGTGAAACTCTCGGCGTGCTTGTGGTGCAATCCAGGGCGGCGCGCGAATTTTCATCCGACGAAGTATACGCTCTTGAAGTCGTCGCGATGGTGTTGGCTGAAATGGCCGAACTGGGTGCCTTTGTCGGCGAAGGTGCGGCCATGTCCGCGCGTCACAGTCAGCCGGTTCTGGTGCGGGGAACGGTAGGCCAGGAAGGTGTTGCCGAAGGCCATGTATGGCTGCACGAACCGCGCGTTGTCGTCTCGAACCCGGTGGCAGACGACCCGGTGCGCGAAACCGAAAGGCTGAACGAGGCTGTAGATCAGCTGCGCGTCAGCGTCGACCAGATGATGTCTATGGCAGGCGGGGACAAGGATCAGCAACAAGTCCTGGAAGCCTATCGG
>TARA_R110000850_G_scaffold23115_4_pt1 | contig 15000 bp, 23 predicted proteins | sample TARA_R110000850 | Tara Oceans TARA_R110000850 (sample SAMEA4397586) | marine metagenome | biome: Polar Biome; feature: [SRF] surface water layer (ENVO:00010504); material: water (ENVO:00002006), including particulate matter (ENVO:01000060) such as... | depth 5 m | reverse complement strand
AAAACCTTCAATGTGAAATTCAACTTCGGGATTTGCAATTGCCATAATATTTACTCCGGCGTAGAGATTTGAATAAGATGATCACCGACGGCACATAAAATCATTTCACCCTGGAGAGGGTGCTCATAGATTGCCTCCCCCAAAAGTGAGATAGCGTAACCACTATCAGCCTCTAAAATATTGTCGATGTAGTCTTGAACATTCATCATTCTCTCTCCTTATAACTAATACTATCACGGTTTGGCTAGGAGTCAAGAAAAAAAGAGCTAAATAAGCAAGTTTTTAAAACAGTTGCATTGTTTGATCGACTAGGTGATCACTAACCGATTTTAGTATTTCTGATGCCCTGGATGGGTGCTCTTTTAGAGCATTGTCCCAATGCTTGAGCACTAGCTCTCCCCTGGATGAAAGGATAGCGGCGATATATTCTTGAACAGTCATGTGTTCTCTCCTCTTAACTCATACTACCATGGATAGGGAATAGGTCAAGAAAAAACAGCTATTTTTTGTTTTTATTTTTTCGTTTATCACGCATATACAGAAATTGTTCCCTGTGGAACTTTACGTTTGTTTTCTTCGCTTTTTCTTTTATCTTCTTCAGCAATTCTCGCTGCTTCTCTGCGTGCTTTGATCGCAGCCACACGATGAGTATCAAAGTTCCACCAGGCAAAAGCAGGGCTAACAGAATACCAACCAGTAGCGTAAATATTGTAATCACTCATTTATATTCCTGTAATGCCGGCAAAAGCTCGGCAGGGTGTTGTTTTTGACCTGTCGCTGTACCATCTAAGCCAAACAAGAGGGCTTTTACTTTAGAATTCACAAAACACCCTCCCCTTTTATATAACTCTTCAATTTAGAGATATCTAGCCGATTCATCATCAGATATGCAATAACCTCATACTCATATTCATTAGTAATGTCGTATTGCTGTATGTTATCCATCTGACCACTGAAATATTTTGTTTCTGGAAATAATAGTATAGAATAAATAATTATTTTTTGCCCATCGATGATTTCACTATCATAGAAGGCATCTATAATCACGCCGAGCCTATCTAGGCGGACAGACCGAGCAAAGGTCCCTGGGGGAAGAGCAGCCTTAGGATATATATCCATATCAGCAGTAGGAATTAGAGCGTCCAGTGATTCAAGCATTGTCTCGGTCATTTCTGTTATTTTCTTTGTATTTTAATCTCTACTACACTAAAGTAACACAGTCTAACCCAATGTCAAGATATTAATTCAAAATCTATTATTTTTATATCCCGAGATAGTTCCTCAATGGAGTCTGAACATAAATCAGTCGTCAAATACTTCTTATTATCATCACAAAGGACTGTGGCGGTCAATCTATCGTCCTCAAGCTCTGATGCCTTTAGTATAGAGGCAAAAACATTTGCTCCCGACGAGATACCAACTGAAAGCCCTAGTTTATTCAACTGTCTTGAGACATTGATTGCATCTGAGTCGCTTATCCTAACAGGTTTACCCAATACCGAGAGATCTAAGATGTCTGGGATGAAACTATCGCCTATCCCTTCAATTCTATGACCACCATCGACATTATTCTCCGGAAAAACAGGAAAAGCGATGAAATTAGGGTTCCTATCATTATAATAGTGGTGGAGACCCATCACTGTCCCCCCTGTACCTGCCCCTGCTACGAACACCCCTACCTCTGCTAGGTTATGTTCTTTGACCGTCTTTTGGAGTTCAGGGGCAGTAGAATTCATATGAGAGAACACATTCCAGACATTATTGAACTGTTTTGGTCCAAAGAAGCCCTTTTTCTTGCTTTTTATAGCAGCCAACTCAATACACCTGGCAAAACCACCCTCTTTTTCGCTTATTTCAAAGAGTTCCGCCCCATAGAACCTTAGAAGAGACTTTCTTTCCTCAGAAAGCCAGTCTGGCATGTAAATATGGACCTTACTCCCGAGGTAGGCCCCCATGGCAGCGAAAGAAATGCCAGTATTGCCGCTCGTAGCCTCAACAATTGAATCCCCTTGCTTGAATTGCGAAAGATTCTCCGCACTTCTCAGTATTTGGATAGCCATTCGGTCTTTGATGCTTCCGGAGAAGTTCCAGGCTTCGTATTTAGCGTATATTACTACTTCTTTGCCATCAATCTCGGCAGTTATCTTTACAAGAGGGGTGTTTCCGACAAAATTACTTAGTTTTTCAATTTTATTAGAAAGATTGGGCATAATCGTGCTTTAGCTGTCTCTCCAGAGATTATTAGCAGCAAACTTGATGACTTCTTCGGCTGAATCTTCACTATAGCCATACTCATCTATCAAAGTCTTCACCATTTCGTTGTATTTTCCCTTTTGCTTCTTATCTCTACTCTTAGACTTCGTCACAATACGAGAAATGTCTCGAACCGAGGAAGTAAGCTTAGTTTCAATTGCTTCTCTAAGAGGAGCATAAGATTTCCAGTCAACCTTTTCACCACGACGCAGCTTAGAGAACATAAAGGCAGTTATATCTACACGGAAATTCTCTTTAGAGGTGCCAACAATACCAATCTGTTCTTCAATAGATAACATAAAGGACTCATCAGGAGCTATTTCCTCGTTGGTCACAGAATCTTTTACACTGGACATATTAACATAAGCCTCGGCGTGATCTAAGTAATTGTTGAACAGGGCTTCAGCCTGTTCATCGTAAGCTGAGACAAATGCTTTTGTTATTTCTTTCTCTAAGATATTCAAGTACTCGTCATGCAAGGTTTTGCCTAGGAATTCTAAAAATCTATTGCGATCATCCTCTACAACAATCTGATCCTTGACTTGCTTGATCAAGGTATCCCGGATAGAGATAGGAGTCACCATATTTTTATCACTATCGGAGAGCGCAGAGTCAATAGCTTTCATAATAAAGCGAGTTGAGATTCCGGTCATACCTTCATCTCGTGCTTCGTCTCTAAGATCACCAATGTCAACCTTTTTCACATGACCGCTCTCAATCACATCTTTGCCATTGTAAATTTTTAGCTTAGTAAGGGGATCAACTTTGTTTGAAAGGTGAAGCCTGGTAAGAACAGCGAACATAGAAGCTATTTCTAGGGTATGAGGAGCGATATGACCATCAAAATCAGACATCGCCAACATCTTTTCGTAAATCTTCTGTTCTTCTGAAACTTCAAGGCAATATGGCACATTTACTCGGACAATACGATCGAGGATGGCTTCATTTGTGCTCTCAGATTTGAACTTGTTCCACTCTGACTCATTACAATGGGCTAGGATAACGCCATCAAAATAAATCATAGGACCCTTACCGGGGGATGGCACTGCTTTTTCCTGCGTAGCAGTAATCATTGTGTGAAGGAATTCAATTTCATTTTTGAAAACTTCAACGAACTCTACAATACCACGGTTACCAACATTGAAGGCACCGTTTAGGGAAAGGACTCGTGGGTCATCTTCCGAGTAGAGATCAAGCTTTGAAATATCCTCACTACCTATGAGCATTGTTACATCTTGGCTATTGGCGTCCATGGGAGGCACAACGCCTACACCACGCCGACCACGGACAGAATATGAGGATTGAGTAATCGGCATTGCCGTATAGTCGTTGTTATAGTCTTCCTTGAGGCGATGACGGCAGACAGGACAAAGATCACCCTCAATACGAATATTATAAATCTTCTCAAAACCTTCTCTCAAAGAGCGAGGGATCAAGTGTAAGGGCTCTTCGTGTACCGGACAGCCTTCGATATGATACATTGGCTCGCAATCTTCCAGAGCGTTCTTGATATGCTCTAGAAGGGCAGATTTGCCGGCACCGACAGGACCTAGTAGAAGTAGTACCTGACGACTCTCTTCTCCCTTTAACGATGCCGAGCGTAGGAATCTCATAATTTTAGCTAATGACCGCTCCATACCGAAGAACTTCGATTGAAAATAATCATAAGTCCTTAGCTCTTCTCCACCGAACAGTTTGTTACAACGAGTATCGGCGGGGGACATTTTAGTCATCCCCTTCGTAGCAAGCGCATCAAATAGCTTTTTGTGGGCTAGTTTAGTGACAGTAGGATCAGTTTCAATGACCCCGAGATAGTCTTCTAGACATCCACTAAACTTCTCAGGTTTTTTAGTTTCTTTATGTTTCTCAATTAGTTTTAGAAACTTTTGTGATTTTTGCTTAGACATAATATATTAGAACTCCCAAATTTCATCTTCTATAACAGTAGTAAATCGAATATTGCCAGACCATAATTCACTTATAAATCCAAAAACTTTATTTGCCTCTGAAAGCTCAAGGTCTCGCCCGTCGTGCTCGTGCTCCAGAACTAACGTTCCGTCCTTGGTCAATTCATTCACGACAATGACCGGAACAGACTTTAGCCCTACATTCTTAATTAGATCGTCTCGGATGCTTTGCCAAGTTTCTTTACCAGAAACCTCGGTTATTTTGTTGACTGATTCCTGCTGGTCGAAAGAGAAACTAAATAAATTCAATTCGTTACACAGATCATAATCAAAATAGGTTTTTATAAAGGTTTCATCATTGTGAGTTTCTCTTGCACGCATACATTCTTCAAAACCATACTTTTTCTCAATATGTTTGAATATCTTATACCCTAAATGATAAGGGTTTATACGCCCGAGGTGAGGTCGAATAACCTGATTGTGCAGCCTAATAAAAGAAAGGTAATAATCATCAGGCATGCCAAGCTCTTGAATTATCTTTTCGTGAATTGTAACAGCCCAACCCTCGTTCATAATCTTTGTCAGGGCTTGGGGGACGAAGTAGGCAGATTCTCTTGCCACGATACGAATGACATCCCGCTGCCACTCTTCAAGGAAACGGTTATGCTCGGCAATAAATTCCAGTAGGTTTTGATCTGGCTCTAAGGGAATCCGTTCTAGATTGAAATTCTCCCATTTGCCAGTTTTATCATTTGCTTTTAGTTTTCTATAATATTCTTTTAGATGAGAGGGGTTACGCCTTTTTACACCGGGCGTACGAGGTACCTGATATCGGATTGCGTGACAGGCATCTAGAATCTTCTCTACCTTATCCACACCTATACTTGGATCTTCCATATACTTTTTGATCCGTTTACCGGCAGACTTAAAGCGATCTAAAGCCATATCCGCTCCCGTCTCAGCGAACATACGGTTATTCTTAAAAAAGTCACTATGACCAACACAATGTGCCATTGTAAGCAGGTGAGTAGGCATAGGATTTTCAGCCATCAAATACGCAATACTTGGGTTTGAATTAATAATCATTTCATAGGGTAACCCAGACATTCCTAAATTATACTCTGTCTGGATTCTATCAAAAGACTTACCATAAGACCAGTGACGATAATGAGTTGGCAGACCGGAGTATGCCATATGACCGATCATTTCTTTGTAATCACAAATCTCATAGCTAATAGGATACCAGTCTAAACCGTACTTTTTTCCTAAGGCACAGATCTTATCATCCCACTCCTGCAAATCTTGCACAGACCAATCTGACATTAGTTTCTAGCTCCAAATAATTTCTTAAAAGATTTCCAGATATCACCGTGATTGATAAGCCTGGTTCGGTGAAAGGACTCGTCCTCTAGTTTTCCAACAAAATACCATAATTTTGTAGCCGCTTCGCCGAAGTAGAATGCGTTACCTCCACCGTATCCACGTTCTTCTCCAATTTCGGTGTAACATACCATTTGGCTTACTTCCTTTAGACGGCGGAAAGATTCAACCGCACTGTCATTATCTATAGACCAGTTATCTCCGTCGCCACAATAGAAAGTATAAATATTCCAATTGCTAGGGTGATATCTTTTTTCAATAATTTCTTCTACTTTTTTAGTACCGGTAGAAACTAGTGTACCGCCGCTGGGTACTTTAGTAAAGAAATTTTCTTCGTCAACCTCAAAAGCTTCAGAGGTGTGAGACACAAAGACAACATCAACCTCAGAATAGCGATGATTCAAAAACTGATAAAGTAAGAAGTAAAAGCTTCTAGCCAAGAATTTCTTGGACTTTGTCATAGATCCCGAAATATCCATGATAAAGAAGATGACTGCGGTAGTGTTCTCTTTTTGTACGGGGGCGAGGTGCTTATATCGTAAATCACTTTCGTGAAAGGTAAACCGCTCTCCACTCTCAGGATCATAGCTTCCAGCCTTGATGGCTGCTTTCTTTCTTCTAATCTTTTGTTTTATTGTTTCTTTTTTTGAAAGACGTGGGCGTATACCATAAGGTCTCTTACCCTTTATTCTCATCTTCTCTTCTGTAATAAACTTGAAGCGCTTCTTTTCAAGGTCGGGCAGATTGAGGTCAGCAAATAAATATTCTGCTAACTCTTCAAGGGACATCTCTATTTCATATGTCTCTTCACCCGGCTGGTCTCCAGGCTTGTTGCCTTGGGAACTTTTCTTTTGTTGTTTTTTGCCAATTTGTTGACCTTTTTTTACATCAACGCCCTGCGCTGACCCAACTCGTTTATTCTTTTCGTTGCTGCCATATACTAGACGGTGTTCCTTGATTCCTCTTACGGGAATACGGATCTTCTTCTTGCCACTCTGTCCAATAATGCTTTCTTCTGCCACCACATCCTTGATGCTCTCTTTGATTGCCTTTTCAATTTTGTGGCGATGACGACTACGATCAGACGAAGCCCGATCTGCAATTGTTTTATGTTCTTTAAAAGTGCTCATAGTATACGGACCTCTTAATAAGTAGTTTTATTGAGTCGGTATAAGAGAAATATTCTTACTGTTGTTGGCGACTCACGAAGAGTGACCATTCAAGAGATTTTCTGCCTTTAGGGCTAGCAGCTTTCCACTCCTTGAAAAGGCTCATCATTTCCCTCTGAGTTACTAAGTCTGCTAGGGTTAGGGTCGTGCCGCTAGCTAATTGAGAAATCTTAGTACCATCTTGTAAACTTACAATAACAGGTTGGTCTGGGTTCAAAAGAACTCTACCAGATTCACGGAAGCCAGGTAAACCTCCATCTGGATAATTCTCCGGATCGATATCTGGCTTTTGAATGATTCCTTTATAACGCACACGCTCATGTTTGACAGCATCCCTGCCGTCAGCCTTCTCTATCGGAATAGATTTTATATCACGAACTAGGACAACTCGACCAAACATGTCAGAAGGTCGTTGACCAGCCATGCCAGCCATTCTATCCTCTCTCACCTCTTTTCGGTTAGCTACACTTCCCGGTTTTTCAAGCGCATCGGAATTTAGAGATGTTTGATTGGCCTTGATATGTTCTATTCTTGCAAGCTTCCACTCATCTTCTGTGTCGGTGAGGCGGGGGTTTTTCTTGGCTTCTTTCCACTCTGCATCTAAAGCTGCGGGATCAAGCTCTAGTCCCGCTTCATTATATTGAGCGATCAAGCTATCTAAGTCTCCTTTTGGTGTACCCTGCTCGCCGTCTTTTGGTGTACCCTTCTCACCATGCCTGGAGAACTCCTTGAGAAATTCTTCTTTGACTATCTGTCGTAGTTGTGATTTTGTGATTTTCATTTACTGAACTCCTTTGTCCAAGAACCACTTTTTATCGCTTTCAGTTCTTTCTTTGCCTTTGATATATTGCCAAGCAGATTTCGCATTTCTTTGTTGGTATCTGTTCCTGGGGTCAATGAGGTGACGGAGGCGGCTTTAAAACCAGTGTACTGTTTCTTGCCTTTCTCCTTTTGGTTAATAAGCTCCTCTAAACTTCTGCTTCTGCCGGCCAAATAGCCTTCCATATAAGACTCGTTATCGGATTGCATTGGGGGACCTAAGCTTTTACCGTCTTCAAGACCTTGGTTCTGCATTTTATTCTGGCCCGTTCGTTCATCGCTTGCCAAGCGAGCCTTGCGGGAATCTTCTCGCTCTTGATTCTTCATGGCAGCCATATCGTCTTCCGTACCAGGGTAAAATTGATATTCATTCAAAACCTTTGCAGATTCTTCTTTAATAATTTGTCGCAGTTGGGTTTTGGTGATTTTCATTTATTGTTGCCTAAGAAAATTTAAATTAATAATTTATTTTCGGAATTGGGGCAACAGTTCATACAGTTCTTTCGATTGCCCGTGCGTGCTTTCACCGTTGAGGAAAGCTTCCATGAATTGTCTGGACTGTTTTCCATCAGACTTTGTGCCTAGCAAATACATATGATCTAAAATACGTTTGCCGTCAGTGTTTTGAAACATTCCTGCTCGTGCACGTTTATCGAAGCCCGCAGCTTCGAGGACTGCCTCAAGTAGCTCTTTGATTTGCCAAGGATGGAGGTTGGGTTCTGTATCGAACTTCGATCGCTGGGCTCGGGGTGCGGCGTATGGGTCGCCGGGATTTTCAGACCTACCGCCGGTGATGCCAGCGAACTCTTTGAGTAGTTCTTCTTTAATAACTCGACGTAGTTGTGATTTTGTGATTTTCATTTTAGCTTCCTTGTTTGTGAGTTTGTGAGTTTCATTTTAGTTTCCTTGTTTGTGAGTTTCATTTTAGTTTCCTTGTTTGTGAGTTTCATTTTGTTCTCCCCTTCTTCAGGATCACCATGGATCTGGATTCGAACGAGGTTCCTCTTCCTCGGGCGGATCTGGAGAAAGTTCAACTTCCTCGCCACCCGCATCTTCTTCTCCATCGCCTTGTCTTTGCTGTTTCCTTTTTAGGGTACTTTCAAGTGTTTGCTTGAGTGCTATGATAACATCACTATCTCCAGTTAGATTGGGCTCGACGAGTTCAACGATCCATTCTAGAAAATCAAAAAACTCTTTGCGGGTATTTATCTTTTGCACCATCAGTTCAAAACGGGGGGTTTTATCAAGGACGGTGACGACATTCTTGACATCTGGGGTCTCAACCTCAGCCTCCTTGAGTCTCTTCTTCGTAATTTTCACTTCTTTCAGTGTTTCTGACACCAACTTGTGTAATTGTGATCTTGTAATTTTCATGGGTGAAAGGACTCCAGTGGGCAGATGGTCGGTGATAAACCTAATATAAATAGTTCATAAAGACTTTAGTAGAAGAATATTATTTTCTCCAGTGTTTTTCATTTTATTTCTCCAGCGACATCATCTTGTCGTAGGCATTTGTTTTGGTAGTAGATAGACGACCTAGGTAGCCGTTATTTCTGAGAGTCTTGAATGCCAAGTTCTCAACAGAGTATTCACCCACATCTGATAGTCCAGCTTGGCGCATTCTTCGGATCTTTTCTTTAAGTTTTTCTGCTCTTTCAATAGTCTCTTCGTGCTTTCCTTCTTCTAAAAGATCTTCAACTTTCTCTATCTCACTAACGATAGCATCAGCCTTTACACGAATATCTTTATAATCAATCTTGGGGTCTTCACGATCAGGTTTTACAATCCACTCATTATTAAGGACTGAATATAAGCCTGAAGCCGTGTGTGGATCACTAGCTTCTTGACCATAAATTTCGACCTCGTGATCATTGATAATAATATCGTGAGTAAAGTTCCAAACAGACTTGGCAGCCTGGAAGTAATCCCGTACCAATTCTGTGTCTTCGTTTATATCAGAAAAATCGTATAAGACATGAAGATCAACATCCGACAAGGGACCGTAATTGAAGTTTGCAAGTGACCCTGTAAATGTAATGTCTTTCAAAGGAGCGTCAGCAGCCTGACTGCTATCTATGAAGTCTTGGGCTATCTTTAGGAGCTTCTCTCGGATTTCAGGATCTAACTTATCGCCGGGCTGATTCCAAAAGTCCTTGTTCAAGTTTATGTGCGGCTCGTAAGAAAAAGGAATCTTAAAAACAATCTCTTCATTCAAAGATTCGTTTAGAAATTTATTCCAATTACGGATGAGTCTATGCATAAGAAATACCTCTGGCTTATTAGTAAGTAGTCTAGATGCCTTCTACGGCATCCCTACGGGACCAGATTTCCCTACAGTTGCTTTTATAGTAAAAGGCGCAGAACCTTTCTTCTGGGGACCTGTATTAGCTTTCTTGATCATTCGAATAAAAGAATCTCGATATTTTTTCTGTACGGCACCATCTTTGGCAGCTTCCTCAAGGGTTTCAACCAAAGCTTTGCGAATTTGCTCGTAAGTAAATTTCATTGTAGAACTGTTATACGTGGTTGATGGCATCATTGAGCCACCACCACCAACCTCTATTTGTTTGTGCTTTTAACATTTTTAGAATCTAACTCCTGAATTTTTTTCATAATGGACTCGGTTAGCTTGTCAAGCTGATGGGAAGATTTCATCTCCCCTACAATCAAACTCCATATTTTATTATGCTGAATCATTGATAGCCCTCCAAGTATGTCTAAATAGTTTATGGATCAAGAACCACACCCCGGAAAAGCGCTTTTATTGGATGAGAAGAAATAATCTTCTCGCCCTTTTTGTAATAGCCTGTACTTTCGACCATATACTCGCCATCATTTAGACCGCAACAAAAAAGAACTTTTACTTCGTAGAAAGTCTTCTCGCCAAGTTGGGTCGCAGGAATCACTTGCATCATCTCCTGCTCTCCAACCTGCTCTCTAAGTTGATTGTAATTCATTCTCAACGCAGTAAAGTGGTTCAACCCACTCGCCGCCGTAATTTTCGCCAAGTTGTGGCGATGAATGTTACCGGCAATCTGCATATCTGTGCGGGACATAAAGAATAAGAGAGTAGCACTTAGTCCCATCGCCGCAGTTATAACTAAAACAAGAACAATGGTGAATCCTTTTTTAGGGTTGAACATTTATCATCCTATCTCTAGCGGGTGGGGGTGCGACACTATTTCCATTGACAAGTTGGAAGCCTTGTTTGATCGACAAATTTTTATCAACCCAATCTTTGGTGCGGGCTAAGCAAATGTTTTCCGGCACACTGCTTTCAATACATTCCTGCTCTTTGACCTTCACCACCTCGCAATAACATCGAACTCGATTAGCTAGTTCTAAATCCATTGACAAAGTGACACCCACCGGCAAAACTTCATTTGTGTTGGGCAGCCATTTAGGGCATTGGATATACTCCAGGTTATAGGTTTGGTCGAATAAGCTTGTAAACGCTAGTAGAAACAATAACTTATAAATCATTATAATCGCCTTTCTTAATCATAGAACTTCAGGTTCGAAATTTTTTCCTGTAAATTTTTTTTATCAATTAGCTCTTTGCTGTCAGCAGGCACAGCGACAGCAGACACCATATCAAACTGGTCACCAGACCATAGGTGCTCCTCATTACCATCACTCCCACAGATAACACCATAAAAGAACCGCTCACTACTCAACAAAGAGTTCGTAACGAGAATAAGGCTGGCAACGCTGCCAGTGTGCCGAAACACCCTATCCCGTTGTGTCCACCAGGAGTCTTCTTTAAACTTGAGAAGGTCGCCAACTTCAAACGCCATGATCTTTTAGCCAATCGGAATAAAGCTGGCAGTGGCTGGCAAAGCTGTACAGCCTACCAATAGGGAAAACAACATCCAGTATTTCAGGATTCCTGTCAATCTTCACAACCACACCAAACATAATACCGCCGCCTCGTGCGCCCATATGATTTTCGATAATGTAGTCACCCTTTTGAAACATTCTGAATCCCTTCTGGAGTATACTGTATATAGTGGACCTTGTCAAGGTGCTGAAGATATTATAGCTGCCGGCGTTTTAGCTGCTCTAGTTTGTTTTTAGCTGCCGGATGGTTCACTTAGAGAGCCACTTGGGAGCCTGCTAGGGACACTAGACAGCAGGACCAACTCGTGCGCAGCGAAGACGTGTGAGACTGCTTCTTCTACCAACATTACTCTAAAAAAATTATCCGTGTCTATCTCAAATTCATATTCTTTTATCTGCTGGCTCACAACTATTGCTAGCTTGCCGGCGAAGTACTTCAGAGCATTATCACTAACCCTAACCAAATCCCCAAGCTTGAACTGCTGAGGATTGTTAGGATTAGTGGATGGTGGCTTCAGTGCCATCGGGGTGAGAAGCTTCGTAAGCCATCATAGCTTCAATTGAGATGCAGGCAGTCATTAGCTCCTGAGAACGCTCAGCCTCAATGTCAATACCCTTATCGGTCATTGCAAGACAAAGTTGCGCTATAGTGACGCCGGGTAGGTCTGTCATCTCCTGGAGGATGTCTGAAGCTTCTAGTAAGAGGATGTTCTCTTCGTCGAGTTCATCGATTGTGGTTTTGCGTAGGATGTTCGAGTAGTTGTGATTCATTTTTTTGTTCCCTGGATTGTTGGGTTGGGGTTGTGATTTGGGCTTAGTCAATTTTGTGCAGGTCCTGCTGGTAAAACCACATTGGGCGGTCTTGACCGAAGGCAACGTAATACTGGGTGATAGCTCCCTCTTCTTTGTGTTCTTTAATAACTAGTCCAATTGATGCTTTGCTGATTTGATTATTCCGGAGTGTTCCTTTACTGCTCTTCCTGTATACGATGTTTCCTATGTTTATCATTCTTGTTACCCTCGAAGTTGAAATCTCTAAAATTTAGCCATCCGTTGCTCATGTACCTGGGACCGCCCTGGGGGGGTTCCGGCCGCCTGGGACATACATGGGGCAGTCAGGGCTATCACAGCCGTCAAGCCATCAAGCTTTGACAGAGCCGTCCATAACGAGAGCATATGCTTTCTTGACGTATGCTGGTGATAGATCCCATACTGTTCCGCTGTTGACTAGCTCCTGGAATAGTTCTCTCTCTTGTCTACCTGTCAATATCCTGCCGGCTTCCCACTTGGTCATTAGGTTCTTTAGTTTGTTGTTGGTCATTTGTTTTCTTTCTTTTTGTTTGTGCCCGCAAAGTTTGGCAGACTGTGGTGTAACCCACGGAGTTGTTCGGTAGTTTAGCCGATGGCTATCACACGCTCATTGGTTTTGAAGTAGGGACGAGCAGCACCCTGCTGGTCAGTCATCCACATCCGTTGTGCCTTGCAAGCCTTAGGCTTAGGTGCTTCCATATCCGTCAGAATAATGACACCGTCAAAGCTGTTAGCGTTGACGTAATCGGTAGGAGCATTGAAGCAGGTACCGCCGCACATCACTCGTTCGCCCTTGTGACTCTTCCCTTTCTTCCACTCGTAGATGAGCTTTTCATCTATCTGAGTATCGAAGGGGATGACCGTGAAGGCTGCCAGCTTAGAGAGACTGCTGAGTTCGCTGAAGAAGGTTTCCAAAAGCTGATCACTAACACTACCAGACTGATCAATAGCAATGGCAATCTTTGCTTGGCGCTTTACCTTCTTGCCGGGATGGATGTAGGCATAGCGCCGGTTGATACGCTTCACACTGGAACTACGGCTTGCTCGTTGGGAGGTCTTGATGAAGTAGCGCATTACCTTCCGCCAGTCTACTGTAGTCTCTAAGCGTTTTATAATCTCTTTCTTTACTCCCGCCGAAACCGTGCCCCAACCTTTGGCTGATTGGCTGGCTTCCTTGGCTGCATCCTTCATCGACTGCTTGAGCCGTTCCTTAGCCATTTGAGTAGCCTCATCGGAAACCTCGTCACTATCGGACCAGCCGTCATGGCTATCAAAGTTGCCAGGCTTGCCATCCTCACCAGGTTTTCCACCCTTGCCAGGCTTACCCTCGCCACCGCCGTCAGAGCATTGATCAGCCTGTTCATCAGTGATGCGGCTCAAGTACCACTCAGCGCTCTCACCTTTGGGAAGCTCTTCGAAGGGAGCCGTCCCAGGCATGCAAGCCAATTCAGGCAGTTCACCAACCAAGTGGCTGTTGATAGCTAGGTCAGCAGCAATGTTCCAGGTCTTGTGGGGAACTCCCTCAGGACGACGACTGGTAACGTGGTCAAAAATCAAGTGGTAGAACTCATGTTTGAGAACGCCCCTGATATGATCTTCAGACATGCTGGCAAAGAACTCTGGGTTATAGAGCATCTCAAACTGAGCAGTCTCTGGATTGATCGTGACTCCTGCTGTAGGAATCGAACGGTCCTCACGCTTCTCAACTCGCCGGCTAAGGGCAGCGAAGAAGGGCTCATCCATCAAGAGTCGGTAGGCATGCAATTTCAGGTCAAAGCTCATTGTGTATCTCTCCCACATTCATATATTACCACGGATACAGTGTAGGTCAAGCTTTTATTCATTTATTTTATGCCCTTAAAAACAAAAACCAGCTTCCGGAAGGATAAGCTGGCTTTTGCCTGAAAGGATTGGAAGAGTCTTCTGGTCGTTGAGTGCTCCCATAGAAAAGCACTCACCTCTCTCCCATTCATATAATAGCATGGATACTCTGTAGGTCAAGCTTTTATTCATTTATTTTGTGCCCTTAAAAACAAATGCCCAGCGGTTACGCCAGGCACTTGCCGATCTCAAAGGACCCTAGCGAGTGAGAGAGGTACTAGGCTCCCAAGATCTTGGCAAGGTGGGAACCCACAATGCCTTTATTAGTCCGGTGAAACTCAACAACGTTGTCTTGGACAGCGCCAGTAGAGATGACACCCCAAAGCTTCATAGCAGCTTCGGAGTCTAAAGTGATGAAGTAGTTGGCAAGGTTCCCAATCGATTCTTTTGGGAGCGCCGACTTCATAACGTCTTCGGCATCGAGCTTCTCAATCATAGCGCAATGCTCGTTGAGCGACATGGCAGCCAGGGCTTCGACCCGTTCACCGTTTAGCAATTGTTCGACCGTTACGATACGATCATAGTTCTGAGCGAAGTCATTGAGAGCAACAGCAGCTTCAAAACCTACGAAGCTTTGAGCAAGGTTGAACATGTTGGGACCAGCACCCAGCATATCAGCCTGAGTCAGCACATCACTCAGACGATGCCAGGAGCGACGACTGGGATAGCGCTTGTTCGGCTCGATCTCAGTGTTATGCTCAAGATGGCTGCGATTCTGATTGATGAAGTCCCAGATGAGACTGTCAACATTATCTTTTCCCCAGTTCAACCAGTCCTCAACGCTGGGCTCAATGTCCCACACTGACCAGCGATCAAGCTCAGCAGGATCCATCTCGTTGACCTGATAGCTTGCGCCATGCTCCCCGCCGTTGATGGCAGCAAACACAACCGTATCAGGATGAAGGTGGTGACCGTTCAGCTTCCGGCTGTCAGTCAGTTCA
>TARA_R110000850_G_scaffold148956_1_pt1 | contig 15000 bp, 18 predicted proteins | sample TARA_R110000850 | Tara Oceans TARA_R110000850 (sample SAMEA4397586) | marine metagenome | biome: Polar Biome; feature: [SRF] surface water layer (ENVO:00010504); material: water (ENVO:00002006), including particulate matter (ENVO:01000060) such as... | depth 5 m | reverse complement strand
CAGCGAATTTACGCATAATAATTAGTCCCCTATAGTCGTTCAAATTGGCTGAGAATCAATCCAGCCGAGCGAGCCTATAGGATCGAAAAATCCGAATGTATCTCAAAAAATGCGATCATCATTTATCTCATTGTAAGATAAACAATATTATTCATATTTCGGTGTGCATTTATGGCACGCGCCACGTAAATCTGCAGGCTTCAGAAACAAATATCGCCCCTTTTGCGATGCATGTTTTGTGTTACACAAACCACGCAGCAAAAGGGGCGATATTGGAGATTCTGAATTGCTATTTTTTCAGGCTGTCCCGGATTTCGGTCAGCAGATCAATTTCGCTTGGTCCAGGGTCAGCGGCTTCCTCTTCCGCCTTCTTCATCATCTTATTGGCATAGCGAACGATCATGAAGATGATGAACGCCAGAATGACGAAATTAATCACGACGGTCAGGAACTGGCCCCAGCCGAGCATCGGAACACCCGCTTCCTTCAGCGCGGCATAATCGGTCATAGCACCGGCATAATCGGCGGGTGGCGATCCGAGCAGAATGAACATTCCGGAGAAATCGGGTACGCCGAATATGGCGCTGACAATCGGCATGATTACATCTTCGGTCAATGAAGTGGTAATCGTCGCAAAAGCCGCACCGATAATGACGGCTACCGCCAGATCGAGCACATTGCCCTTCATAATAAAGGCCTTAAACTCGTTTAACATATGACTTACCTTCCAATTTCTAAAGGCGTGTAAATGCATGAAAAACCCAAAATAGTCGAGGGAAGTCGTTGCAAAAGTGGCAGTAGATACCTATTTTTACAAAGTGGTGCGGCGTATCGCCGTGTGGATGGAGGGATTTCAAACATGCTGAATAAACTGATCAAATTTCTGGTGGTTCCTGCCGTGGCCTTGTCGCTAAGCGCCTGCGGAATCAACAGCGTGCCGACGGCGGAAGAAAATGCAAAAGCCAAATGGGCCGATGTCGAAAGCACCTATCAGCGCCGTGCCGACCTGATTCCCAATCTGGTGGAAACCGTGAAAGGCTTTGCGACGCAAGAGCAGGACACCCTGACAGCCGTTGTTGAAGCCCGGGCGAAGGCATCTTCCATTCAGCTCAGCGCCGATGATCTTGGCGACGCCGCGAAGGTTCAGGAATTTGCCGCAGCACAAGGCGCACTGTCTCAAGGGCTAGGGCGCCTGATGGCGACCGTCGAAGCCTATCCCGACCTCAAGTCCAACCAGAATTTCCTCGCGCTGCAAAGCCAGCTGGAAGGCACGGAAAACCGGATTAATGTCGCTCGCCGCGATTATAACGAAGCGGTTCGTGAGTATAATACCACGATCCGGACCTTCCCGGATATTATCGGCGCGAAAATTATCCACGGCGCCAAGCCAATGGAACCCTTTGCAGCAACCACAGAAGGCGCTGACGAAGCGCCTAAAGTTAGCTTTTAAGGGTGATTGCACTTCGGTCCATTCTGCCATTGAAGACGGTCCTTTTCGGTCTGGTGATTGCCTTTTTGGCGATCGCCAGCCCCGCCTTTGCCCAAAGCTTCCCTGAACTCACTGGTCGCGTTGTCGATCAGGCTAATTTGCTCGATCCTGCGCAAGAAGCTGCACTCACGGCAAAGCTGGCTGCGCTGGAAACCGAGTCCAATCGGCAACTGGTTGTCGCGACGGTCAACAGTCTCGAAGGTTATGATATCGCCGACTATGGCTATCAGCTCGGGCGAACCTGGGGCATCGGTCAGGATGGCGAAGGCGAGACCGAAAAGGATAATGGCCTGATCCTGCTGGTCGCACCCGATGAGCGCAAGGTTCGCGTCGAAGTGGGCTACGGTCTGGAAGGCATCATGACCGATGCGTTGTCGAGCATCATCATACAGAATGATATTCTTCCGCAATTTCGCAGCGGTGATATGGCCGCAGGCATAATCGCAGGGGTCGATCGCATATCGACCCAACTGGCTCTTCCAGAGGAAGAAGCCCGCGCCTTCGCACAACAGGCCGAACAGCAAGCTGGCAAGGGCGATGGCGAGAATATCGGCCTCGGGATTTTCTGGATCTTCATTCTTATCTTCTTTGTGATCATTCCAATGTTCTCCAATCGCGGTGGTAAACGTTATCGTCATGGAGCCGGTCCGGTGGTCATATGGGGGGGTGGATCACATTGGGGTGGTGGCGGCAGTAGCGGCGGCGGCTTCGGTGGCGGCGGTTTTGGCGGAGGCGGCGGCGGTTTTGGCGGCGGCGGCGCATCGGGGGGCTGGTAATGAGCAAAGTGAACCAGTTTACACCCGACGACCATAAGGCCGTCACGTCCGCAGTCTCGCTGGCCGAGAAATCGACCGATGGCGAAATCGTCACCATCGTGACCGGCGAATCCGACCATTATGGTGATGTAACCTGGGTTATATCAGGACTGGTCGCGCTTACCGCGTTGCTCGTGGTCAGCCTGTTCCCGCAAATCTATTTGAACATCATCGACTGGTTTACCGGCGGCTGGAGCGGAATATCCGCCCTGCCCTATTGGGCTTTGTTCGTTTTCACCGCGCTGAAGTTCTTCGGGACGCGCCTTATCCTGATCTGGAAGCCGTTACTTTTCATCCTGATCCCGGCACCGATAAAAAAAGCGCGTGTGCGCAAACGGGCGATATCACTGTTCCGGGTTTCTACCGATCACCGGACGGTTGGGCGCACCGGCATATTGCTCTATCTGTCGATGCGCGAACATCGCGCGGAAATCGTGGCCGACGAAGCCATTGTCGCAAAGGTAGAACCCGCCATTTGGGGCGACGCAATGGTTGCGATGATCGATCTGGTACGCGCCGGCACACCGGGCGAAGGCATGGCCGAAGCCGTCCGCCAGATGGGCGTTGTCTTGTCCGAACATTTCCCCAAGACCGATCAGAACCCGAATGAACTGCCCGACAGATTGATCGAACTTTGAGCACCGACAACGGCGCAAAAACCGAGATCATGTGGGAAGGCCGGTTCATCACGGCAAAGCGCGAAGGCAAATGGGAATATGTCTCGCGCAGCCGCGGCATCCGCGCCGCCGTAATTCTCGCGATTGACGACGGCCATGTCCTCCTCGTCGAGCAATATCGCGTTCCGCTGGGGAAATCCTGTATCGAGCTTCCTGCCGGGCTGGTTGGCGATCATGATGACAATAGCGAAGAAGACGGGTCGATAGCGGCGATCCGCGAACTGGAAGAAGAGACCGGCTATCGTGCTGCGACAATAGAGGATTGCGGCGAGTTTTATTCCTCGCCGGGAATGGTGTCCGAGAGTTTCTCGCTGTTCAAGGCGAGCGGACTGACCAAAGTCAGCGACGGTGGCGGAGTGGACGGAGAGGATATCATTGTCCACCGGGTTGCGCTGACCGCGCTCAATGATTTTATTGAAACAAAACGCCAGGCCGGCCTTGCGATCGACGTAAAACTTTTGCTGTTCTTCCCGTTTTCTTAGACAGAACCGTGCAAAATAAAGCGCGATTTAGCGGAAATTATCAGCGTAAGCCTGAATTTTCAGGGTCTTATGCGGTGTCGGAATTACCGCATAATCAATCGCATGTTTGTCGGCATAGGCTTTAGCGGCATCGCAACTATCAAAGCTCAGTTCCACCTGCCGCTGAGTATCACCAGAGCCTGCCCAACCGGTCAGGGGATCGGGTTTGCGCGCTTCTGACGGCTCAAATTGCAGCACCCACTTGTCGGTCAAAGCCCTGCCGGACTGCATCGCATTTCTGGGGATTTGATAAATTCTTGCGGCCATTTTCTGTTCCTGTCCTGAACCGGCTCAATAAGCGCGGGAAATAGCAAATTCAACTGCTTCGGTCATCGCTTCACGGGCTTTTCCGGAAGTGAATATACCCAGTGCATCGATCGCGCGCTGACCATAATGGCGCGCTCGCGACATCGTGTCATCAATCGCGCCGGTCGAACGCAGCAGGTCGGTTGCGCGCGCAAGATCCTCATCCGAGGATTTATGGCCGATGATGGCATCTTTCCAGAATTTGCGATCTTCCTCGCTGCCCCGTGCATAAGCCAATATAACCGGAAGGGTCACCTTGCCTTCGCGGAAATCATCACCGGCGTCCTTGCCCATGGTTTCGCGATCAGAACTATAATCGATCGCGTCATCGACCAGCTGGAATGCAATGCCGAGATTGCGGCCGTAGCTGTCGAGCGCCAGTTCGGCTTCTTCGTCACATTCGGCCACAACCGCAGATATCCGGCTGGCAGCGGCAAATAATGCAGCTGTTTTTGCCCCAATGATATCGAGGTAACGATCTTCGCTGGTATCAATCTTGCGCTGGGCGGTCAGCTGATTGACCTCGCCTTCGGCGATCACGGCCGAGGCGTTGGAAAGAATCTTGAGAACCTTCAGCGATCCGTCTTCGACCATCAGTTCGAAAGCCCGGCTGAACAGGAAATCGCCCACCAATACGGTGGCCGGATTGCCAAAAATCAGATTTGCAGCTGCTTTTCCGCGCCGCAGGTCGGAACCATCGACAACATCATCATGCAACAAAGTAGCAGTATGAATAAACTCGACCGCGGCGGCCAGTTTAAAATGACGGTCGCCCGGATATCCGATCAGCTTTGCCGCCGCGAGGGTCAGCATCGGGCGCATGCGCTTGCCACCACCGGCAATCAGATGACCCGCAAGTTTCGGAATAAGGGGAATTTCGGACTGCATTCGATCGAGAATCACGCTGTTGACCTGATTCATATCGCTGGCGACCAGTGACATGAGGGGTTCAAGCGATGGTGCGGAATCCCGCCCGAGATGATGGACCGTTGCTGACATGTTGCACCGGATGTGGCAAGTCACTAGGGATAAGGCAAGTGAAATCAGGACCGGTTCGGTTGCGCCCCGCTCATCTGGGACAAAATCCGAAGTGGTGATAATCGGGCGACGAAACATGGACGAAAAGCTGCAACAATTTCGCGAAAGCATCAACAATATCGACGCGGCGCTGGTGTTCATGCTCGCCGAACGGTTCAAGGTGACCCAGGCGGTTGGCGAATATAAAGCCAAAAATGATCTGCCGCCGGCCGACGCGGGTCGAGAGCAGGAACAAATTGCCCGTCTGCGCCAGCTGGCCAGCGACGCCAATCTTGATCCCGAATTTTCGGAAAAATTCCTGCGTTTCATCATCGATGAAGTAATTCGCCACCACGAACGGATCCGCGGCGAAACCGACTAACCCTCGACGATCTCGCACTTGGGCAGTCGCAAGCGTACCAGCAAACCGCCGAGATCCTCGCTCTCCTCCAGCGATACCGAACCCTCGTAAATTTCTGCGACATCCCGGACAATGGCGAGGCCGAGCCCCGTGCCGGGCTTGCCGCTGTCGAGCCGGGCACCGCGATCGAATATGCGCTGGCGATCTTTCTCGGGAATCCCATGCCCGTCATCCTCGATCAGCAACTCGACAAATTTCTTGGTGGTTTCGACGGTGATAAATACACTCCCGCCGCCATATTTGGCGGCATTCTCGACGAGATTGCCAATCATCTCGTCAAGATCCTGACGTTCGACCGAGGCAACCGCATCCTTGTCGCCATCAATATCGATTCGGACATGCGGGTAGAGACGTCCGACCGCGCGTTCTACGGCTTGCAGGCTTTGCCAGACCTTGGCCCGGCTGTGAGCATGGCCCCGCCTGCCCACAGCCCGCGCGCGCGCCAGATGGTGGTCGACCTGCCGCCGCATCACGCCCGCTTCGCGAATCACTGTATCAGCCAGATCGTCGGCTTTGGCGGTGGCACTGTTCATGATCACGGTGAGCGGGGTTTTCAGCGCATGCGCCAGATTACCGGCGTGCCGCCGCGCCTCCTCTGCCTGCTTTTCATTATGGTCGAGCAAAGCGTTGAGTTCATCGACCATGGGCGTCACTTCATTCGGCATCGGTTCGACCACCCGACGCTGTTGCCCGGTCCGCATCGCTGCGATGGCAATGCGGATCTTGCGCAGCGGCCACAGGCCGTAGAGCGTCTGCAGCGCCGCCATGCCGATCAATCCGAGCGCGAGAATCAGGAAACTGTTGACCAGAATCGAACGGATATTGGCAATCTGGCTATCAAGACCATCGCGGCTTTGCGCCACCTGAAACAGCCATTTTGTATCGGAGTCCGGCAGGATGATTGTACGCTCAAGCAACCGCAGCGGTTCGTCCGGGAATTGCTTGCTATCGTAGATATGGGTTTCGCGGTCGTCATGGCTGCTGTTAAATTCGAGAGTACGATCCCACAGGGAGCGGGAGGGAAAGTCATCATGGCCCTCGCCGCTGATCTGCCAGTAAAGGCCGCTATTGGGCTCGAGGAAACGCTGGTCCCCCAGCGGCCGGTTCAGAAAAACCTCGCCATCGGGACCGATTTCGGCCGAAGCGATCATCGCCGTCAGCACATATTCCAGTTGATTGTCGAAATTGCGGGTCACCGCATCGTTCAGCACACGGTCCAGAGCGAAACCGCCGCCGAACAGCAGGATGACAATCCATGCCGCAGCGATCCCGATCATCCGGCGACCGAGAGAACCGGTGGTCCGGGTGCTCAGCCGAATATCGGTTGTCGGTGCCTTTTCATCGACCGGAAGATCTATCTGGGCTGGCTCATTCAGGCTTCGGGATCCTCTAGACTATAGCCAAGCCCCCGAATTGTCGAAATGACGTCCGCACCCAGTTTCTTGCGAATGCGGGTGACGAAGACTTCGATCGTGTTTGAATCGCGGTCGAAATCCTGATCATAAATATGCTCGATCAGTTCGGTACGCGACACTACCTTGCCCTTGTGATGCATAAGATAGGACAGGAGCTTATATTCCTGAGCAGTCAGCTTGACCGGACTGCCGTCGAGCGTCACTTTTCCCGATCGCGTGTCGAGCCGCACGGCTCCTGCGGTAAGTTCCGAGGAGGCATTGCCCGAGGCACGGCGAATGAGCGCGCGCAGCCGGGCGATCAATTCTTCGGTCTGGAACGGTTTTGCCAGATAATCATCGGCACCGGCATCCAGTCCCGCGACCTTGTCCGACCAGCTATCCCGAGCGGTCAGCACCAGCACAGGAAAATTGCGTTCTTCTTTGCGCCAGCGATCGAGCACGGTCAGGCCATCAATTTCGGGGAGGCCGAGATCGAGGATCACTGCGTCATAGTCCTCGGTCGAACCCATGAAATGGCCGTCTTCGCCGTCTGTCGACAGATCAATGGCATAGCCATTGGCTTCCAGTGTCGATTTCAGCTGTTGCCCCAGCGTGGGTTCGTCTTCAACGATCAAGACGCGCATGCTTGTCCTCCGAAATAATGCCTGTTTCTGTGGGATAGCCTATATCACCATCCCGAAAACGCACAATGTTATTAGAAAATACGGGACTCAGAAAATCTGGAAATAGCCAATCTTGCTCAGCGCGTCTGGCGCAAGATTGAGCCGGTCCGGCCATCGACATCAACAAACACAACCCGCCCGTCCCGAATGAACTTCAGCCGATAGACTTGCGCACCCGGATCAAACTCCGGCCCGATATATTCGCTACCCGCCATTCTCGGCAAAATCTGGTTCTCGATCGAGCGAATCGACTTCACCTTGCCCGCCATCATTTGCGCGCGCGCTTCGTTCTGCTCGCCACGGCGATCCTTGGACGACGCCATTTGCGGTGCAACCGCCGCTACGCCGAGCACAAGAAGGGATAAAAGAGTGGTTTTCTTCAACATCAATCCCTTTCTAGGCTCGGCGGTTTTAACATCAGGTGAATGGCAGGTTCGGGCTATGGATGGCTCGATTAACGAGTCATTTCATATGTTATGTTGAGCGAAACGACCGTTCCGACCTGCCCGGGAGCAATAGGCGGAGCAGATTTCGAAGCGGAAGCCTCCATCCGCATCATTGGTGCCTCCGACTGGTTTGACATGCCCTCGCTGATAGACAGCACTCGCACGCCGGAATAGCCTTCGGAGCGAGCATAGCTCATCGCCCGCGACTTAGCGCTGGCAAGCGCACGCTCCCGCGCGACATCTTTTAATTTGCTGTCATCACTGATCGAGAAAGACGGCCCGTTTAAATTGGTGGCGCCGCTGCTGACAATCGCATCGAGGATCTTGCCGAGTTTGGAAATATCTTTCACGGTCGCAGAAACCTGATTGGAAACAACATAACCGACAAAGCGGTTTTCCCGGCTTTCCTGGTCATAATCATAATCCGCCCGCAGATTGATGCCCGTAGTCTGAATATCCTTTTCGGCAATGCCAAGCGATTTTAGCCGGTCGATTACTGCACGCGCCTGCACTGAATTGTCGCGCAGGGCCTGCGTCGCGGTCGGCGCTTTCGTTTCTACACCGGTGCTGAACGTTGCAGTGTCGGGTGCGCTGTCGACCTGTTCCGACACGCTAAGTTCGATCACCGGGCTTTGAGCGACAATCTCTACATTTGCAGCCTGCGCGACATTCATCGGGGCGATTACCATGGCCGCTCCAGCCAGCAAGATCGATAGTTTCATATTTATCTCCATTAATTCAGTTCGGTCTAGACGAAGCTCTCTGAACGGCAGCTAAATAGTTTTGCCGGATTTTTCCTGTTTGTTCACCCGGCTCGCCGTCTCCGATCTTGTGCCCGTCAATCTCGACGACTGGCATAATAAGCAACGTAGATGACGTAACAAAGGCTTCCGCTGCATTTTTTGCTTCGTCAACCGAGAAAGCGCGTTCTTCGACCGTTAGTTCCATGGATTTTGCCTGTGCGAGCATTTCTATGCGGGTGACGCCAGGCAGAATACGGCGGTCAAGCTGATGCGAAATCAGCACCCCTTCCCGGCTGATAATATGCGCATTCTGGGAAGTCCCTTCACTGACCATCTCATCCTGTGTCATCCAGACATCGTCGACCCCTGCGGCCACGGCCTCCATTTTCATCAGCGATGCATAGAGCAGCTGCGTCGTCTTGATATCGCATCTCTGCCAGCGCAAATCGGGCCGGGTAATGATCCGCATCCCGCGATCAGCCATAGGATTTTTCACCAGCGCCCGTTCCTGGGCAAAGGCGAATATCGTCGGAGCGGTATCCGGAGTCGGCCAGCGATATTCCCGCTCGTCCATCACCCCGCGCGAGACCTGCAGATAGACCAAGCCTTCCTTCAAGCCATTTTCCGCTACCAGATTCCGGGATATCGCGGCCCAATTGGCAAAGGCATTGATCGACAGTTCGCCGAGCGATCGTTCCAGCCGGGCGATATGACGCTCCATATCAATCAGGTGGCCACCAATGACCGAGATCACTTCATAAACCGCGTCGGAAAACAGCAGCCCGCGATCAAATATAGAGATTTTGGCTGATAGCTTCGGAACATAATCGCCGTTCAGATAGACTGTTTGCAAACCCCGTACCTATCACCAAAATTGCCGATTTTGCCCCTAACAATCCGATATCCCACAGCAGGTCAATGGCCTTTGTCTAAAAGAGAAGGCTTGAGCAAAAGCCCGCTTGCCCCTAACGCGCGGGAACCATGTCACAACCACCCATTTTCTCGTACGAAAATCTCTCCCTCCATCAGGGCGAAGGATGGCTGTTCCGTGACCTCGACCTGCACGTCGGGCCGCGTGACCGGCTGGCACTGATCGGGCGTAACGGCGCCGGCAAGACAACCTTGCTGCGATTGATCACCGACGAGATTGAATCGGACAAGGGAAAACGGGTAATCCAGCCAGGCGTCAATATAGTGATGCTTGAGCAGGAACCTGATCTTACCTCGTTTGAGACATTGCGCGACTTTGCCCTGTCAGGGAATATGGGACCGGCTCTGCATGAAGTCGAAGCCATTGCTGACCAGCTCGGGACCGACCTTTCGATACGCGCCGACAAGGCGAGCGGCGGCGAGAAACGCCGTGCGGCGATTTGCCGGGCTTTGGCGTCGGAGCCGGATCTGCTGCTGCTCGATGAGCCGACCAACCATCTCGATCTCGGCGCAATCGACTGGCTGGAAGAATGGCTCGGTCGTTACAAGGGCGCGTTTATAACCATCTCGCATGACCGGACGTTTCTAACCCGGTTGACGAAGCAGACATTATGGCTCGATCGCGGTGCTATCCGGCGGCTGGACGTCGGTTTTGGCGGCTATGATGCCTGGATGGAAAAAATCTATGCGGACGAGACCCGCTCGGCGGAGAAGCTCGACGCGAAGCTGAAACTCGAAGCCCATTGGCTCGAGCGCGGTGTTACGGCACGGCGCAAGCGCAATCAGGGAAGGCTCGAGAAGCTTTGGGAAATGCGCGCCCAGCGTGCCGCGATGATCGGTCCGGCGGGCGCGGCCAAGCTGCAGGCCGAAAGCGACGACAGCCGAACCAAATCGGTTATCACTGCGACCAATATATCCAAATCTTTCGGTGAAGGGGATGCCAAACGCGTTATCATTCGCGACTTCTCCTTGCGTATCCAGCGCGGCGACCGGATCGGCATTGTCGGGGCGAATGGCGCGGGAAAGACTACCTTGCTGAAGATGCTGACCGGGGAACTGGAATCGGACACCGGCAGCGTTGCGCTCGCCAAGACATTGAACGGTGTTTTCATCGATCAGCAGCGCAGCTTGCTGACGCCGGACAAACGGGTCCGCGATATCCTGGCCGATGGCAGCGACTGGATCGATGTGCGCGGTACCAAGAAGCATGTTCAGGGCTATCTGAAGGACTTTCTTTTCGCACCCACACTGATCGACGCGAGAGTCGGAACATTATCGGGCGGCGAACAGTCACGGCTGCTATTAGCGCGTGAATTTGCCCGCATGTCAAATCTGCTGGTGCTTGACGAACCGACCAACGACCTCGATCTCGAAACACTCGATCTTTTGCAGGAAGTGATCGCCGATTACGAGGGCACCGTGCTACTGGTCAGCCATGATCGTGATTTCCTAGATCGTACGGTGACCGTCACTTTGGGACTGGATGGCAGCGGCAAGGTGGATGTTATCGCAGGCGGCTATGCCGAATGGGAAGCCAAGCGCAAACAGGACGATTCGGACCAGAAAACAGCATCGAAACCGGCCCAGTCTTCCAGCAAACCAGCCTCTCGTTCGAGCAGCCCGAGCAAGAAACTGAGCTACAAGGACCAGCGCGATTATGACCAGTTGCCGGACCGGATCGAGGCAATCGACCAGCGTATGACCGAGATTGAACAGGCGCTCGCCGATCCCAAACTTTATGTACGCGACTTCGCGAAGTTCGAGCAATTGACCAAAGAGAATAGCGCGCTGATTGACGAGAAAGATACTGCCGAGATGCGCTGGCTGGAGCTGGCGGAAGAAGTAGAGCAGCTGGCCAACAGCTGATCAGCCCGGCAACCGGTAGAAATTCGCCAGCCGGTCCAGTGCGATCTTCAGCACCAGTTTTCCGGACCGCGCAGGCCAGCCGAGATTCTTTTCCGCAACCGGTGCCCCCTCCCCGCCGCAAATAATCCGCCAGGCGATATCTGACAGGTCACTGCCCAAATACTCGATGGCATTTTCAAAGCGGAGCTTTGCCGCCAGCTGCGCCTCGGACTCGTTCAACATCGCGGACGCACCACGTTTTCCACCTGTGACTGGCGCTGCATCCCAGCGCATCGTGACGCGCGGTGCCAGATTGGCTCTTTCCCAGTCGGCCCGCAGCTTTTCGCCGGCATCAAATTGCCGGTCGGACAAATGACCTCTGGCATGAAGCCAGCCCAATGGCGATTCCGCCAGATTCACCGTAACGCTCCGCGCACGCTTCCGATTTGGTTCGCGGCTATGCCGATCTTCCCCGTCCTGCGGCAGCGCACGCTCCGCAAGAAAACGAGGGCCCGACTGAATTTTGGCGGCTTTCATTGGCATGATATCTCCTAATTGGTGATTTTATGCTCTTGCCATCCTCGCTATATTGTAGGAAAGAATAAAACCATATAGGTTTGGAGATAGATATGATCAGCCGTATCAGAGATGTTCGCAAGGCCAAGGGATTGACGCTGGACGACGTAGCGGGACGATGCACTCCCCCGACGACCGCGCAAACCATCGGGCGACTGGAGACCGGCACGCGGACCTTGTCGCTCGGCTGGCTCAACCGGATTGCCGATGCCCTGAGCGTAGACAGTGCGACGCTCCTGTCCTTACCGGATCAGGAAGAGCTACCGGTCGCAGCTATGCTCGACCACAAGGGGGCTCACGCCCTAGGCAAGACCGAGAATATCTATCAGCCCACGATCGAGCCAGCAATGATCGCGTTGCGGGTCAAGAGCAGCGTCGGTGATTATCGTGCCGGCGACGATGTCTGGCTATCACGGCGTACCGCAGATCAATATAGCGGCGCGCTCAATCGAGATGTGCTGGTCCCTCGCCCCGCCGGACGCTATCTTTTTGGTCGTCTGATCGGGCGCGAAGGCAATCGGCTGCAGATACTGCCTCTCGGCAGCGGTGCGCGGCAACAGATTGTCAGCGATCCGGAATGGATCGGGGTCGCGGTACGGCTGGTAAGGGACCTTTAGGGCCTCTGTGCTAGGAAGAATGCCATGACCAAAGCGCTTCGCATCCTCACCTTGTCGACCTTGTTCCCGAATGCGGAGGCCCCCAATTTCGGGATATTTGTCGAGCGGCAAACCGCAGAACTGGCGGGACGCCCGGCAATCGACGTAACCGTCATCAATCCGGTCGGGATACCGCCCTGGCCGCTGAGCAGGCTTGGGAAATATCAAGCGCTGGCCGATTTGCCCGAGCATGAACAATGGCGCGGACTCAATGTTTACCGCCCCCGTTTCAGGTTGATCCCGAAGATTGGTGGCAGCAGTAATCCGCGAAGGATAGCCGAGACACTGCTGCCGTTGGTAAGAAAGCTGCACGAGCAATCGCCATTTGATGTGATCGACGCAGAGTTTTTCTACCCCGATGGCCCCGCTGCGATGCGGCTGGCCGATGCGCTTGGGATTCCCTTCACGATAAAGGCGCGCGGCGCTGACATCCATCATTGGAGCGTCGATCCGAAATGCCGCTTTCAGATATTGCACGCGGCGCAGAAGGCCAGCGCGCTGCTAGCGGTATCCGAAGCGCTGAAGCAGGATATGGTCGCGCTCGGTATGGATGTGGACAAAATATCGGTCCATTATACCGGACTCGATCAGGACAAGTTCCAGCCCATCGATCGAGTGGCTGCAAAGCGAGCACTGGGCATCAGCGGACCTTTGTTCATCACCACCGGGGCGCTGATCGCGCGCAAGAACCAGGAATTGGTAATCCGGGCTCTGGCACGCTTTGCAGACGCCACGCTGATGCTCGCCGGCCTGGGCGAGGAAGAGCATACTTACCGCACCCTCGCCAAGCAATTGGGTGTTGCCGACCGCGTCCGCTTTTTGGGCAACGTGCCGCATGATCAACTGCCGCATCTGACCGCAACGGCGGATATCGCTATTCTGGTTTCCAAATCCGAAGGGCTAGCCAATGCGTGGGTCGAGGCCCTCGCCTGCGGTACGCCGGTGATCATCAGCGAAGCAGGCGGAGCGCGGGAACTCATCACTAGTGCGTTTGCCGGACGGGTCGTCGATCAGACTGCAGAAGCGATTGTGGATGCTGCCGAGGCGATCCTGGCCGAACCGCCTGCGCAGGAGCTGGTGCGGTCCTCGGTTAGCAAGTTCAGCTGGAAAAATAACGGTGACCAGTTGCAGGCGATATTGCACCGCGTCACCGGTAAGAACTAGGCGAGCGGCAGAAATGCGCCGACTATCCAGCGCTCTTCGGCCCGCAACACGCCCCATGTCCGCGCTGCAGCGCGGCTGTCCATGACTTCCAGCCCCATGCCTGCCGCTTCCACTTCCCGCCGGAAGGCGGCGGGCGGTTGCAGCATTGACGGGCCGCTACCAAGCAGCAGGAATTCCGGTCTGGGAGACAGGTTCAAAGTCGACAATATCTCCTCGAGATTCAGCCTGTCCAGAGTCGAGCCAGCCCAGCCAACGGCCTGTTCCGGCGAAATCAGCAGACCTTGCTCGAACCGCTGGTCACCGATCTTGAAACCCTCAGCCGTAAAACCGGTGATGACCGGCCCGGTGAACTCGACGTCTTTACGCAGCTCTACCAACGGTCAGCCAATCTGCTCCGGTCCGTCCATTTTCTCGGCTTTGTCATTGCCTGACTCCGCTGGCACAAATGTGTCCGTGCCAACCTTAAACCAGATCAGGATAGGAGCAGCCATGTAGACCGAACTATAGGTACCGACAAATACGCCGAAGAACATCGCCACGGAGAAACCGAAAATCACATCGGGGCCCCATATGATCAAGCCGCCAAGCGCGATCAGCATGGTCAGGCTGGTCATCACCGTCCGCGCCAGCGTCTCGTTTACCGAGAGGTCGAGCAAGGCGATGATATCCATCTTGCGATATTTCTTCAGATTCTCACGAACCCGGTCAAACACGACGATGGTATCGTTGAGCGAATAGCCGATAATTGTCAGCAAAGCCGCGACGGTGTTGAGATTGAACTCCATCTGCGTGAGCGCGAACAGGCCGAATGTCAGGGCGACATCATGGACCAATGCGAACAGCGAAGCGATACCGAACTGCCACTCAAAACGTATCCAGATATAGATGGAAATCGCAATCATCGCGAACAGCAACGAATAGGCGCCGGTTTCGAAAAGCTCCGACGACACTTTACCGGAGACCGATTCCACGCCATCAATCCGGACATCGGGATAATCGGCCTTGATCGTCGATACGATCTTTTCTGTCATTTCATTGGCTGCTTCCGGACGCGATTCTGCATCAGCCGGCAGCCGCATCCGGATCGACACCTCATTGTCATCGCCAAAGCGCTGGATCGTTGCATCTCCATAGCCAAGCCCGCCGATACGGTCGCGCAATTCGGGAATCGGCGCTGTCTCGGTCTCGGTAAATGTTGCCTGGATCATCTGGCCGCCGATGAAATCGACGCCGAAATTCAGTCCTTTGGCAGCGACCAGACCGATCGATGCTATGATCGTCAGGATGCTGAAGGCCATGGCGATATTGCGCCATTTC
>TARA_R110000850_G_scaffold46085_9_pt1 | contig 15085 bp, 18 predicted proteins | sample TARA_R110000850 | Tara Oceans TARA_R110000850 (sample SAMEA4397586) | marine metagenome | biome: Polar Biome; feature: [SRF] surface water layer (ENVO:00010504); material: water (ENVO:00002006), including particulate matter (ENVO:01000060) such as... | depth 5 m | reverse complement strand
TTCATGTTTTGTATCAGCTGGCATTTTCTAAGCCGCGAAGAATAAGCGAAACCAAGTCGTCAATATTCTCACTCAAGTGTAAAGATGAGTTAAATTCTTTTCCAATATATTTTTTGTTATGCGTATGGGATTTATTAGTATACTGGGGCAATACTGCTAAAAGTTTGTTGCTCACTTGTCGAGTAAATGGAAGTTCTGTTTTTGAAAGCATGTCTTCATGGAGCTTTTCTCCTGGGCGCATTCCTATATTTTTCACTGCAAATTCTTGCTCTCCCGTCATTTTCTTTACAGCGCCGATAATAGTGTCCATAGAAAAGGATTTAATTTTTGGAATAAAAACTTCCCCCCCTTCAGTCGCTTTAAGGGCATTTAATACAGTCTCTACGGCGTCATCGAGAGTAAATAAAAATCGACTGCACTCCTTTGAGGTAACAGTGATTTCTCCTCTTTCTGCGATTTGACTAATCCATAAAGGGATAAAGGAGCCTCGCGAAGCGATGACATTGCCATATCTCACTGATGCGAAAATAGTGGAATCTGAATTATAATCATAATTAGTAAATATTCTTTCTGCAATAAATTTGGATGACCCATATACGTTTACTGGCTGACAGGCTTTATCCGTTGAAATAAGAATGCATTTTTTAATATCATGATTTAAAGAGGCAATGGCGACATTTTCACTTCCATAAACATTGGTCTTAATACATTCATCCGGATGAAATTCCATATCATCCACACGTTTAAGGGCTGCAGTGTGAATTACAAAGTCGGGTTTATGTATGCGAAGAGTGGTATTAAGTTTTTTAAAATCCCTCACATTACCGATCACGCATTGGACCCTACTGACATTACGAAAAATTCTTGCTTGCTTTCCCTCATCGCGGCTGTAAACCACTACCTTATTGTCTTTGTCTTGTAAGATGCGTTTAATTAGGGCTTTTCCGAGGGATCCGGTCCCTCCTGTAATAAAATATTTCATTAAATTTTTTCTCTCTGAATGGCGTTCGGCGCTGGATTAATATCTGAAATGATTTTTAAAGTGATATTATTTAATTGTAACCAATCATTCCAAGCAGAAATTGCATTGGTAGTAATAGTGGCTTCGTGATCAAGTGTGGCTACAGCATTTGGATTTTGTGCAACCTCATTCTGATGAATAAAATCTTCTTTATTATATGGCGCGTCGACCTTATCATAAAAATGTTGTTTAGCGGCGCCGCCCTTAATAAGTGAATTATCCCACCCAATCGTGATAATTTCAGAGACACCCAAGTGTTGCGCAAGGTAGAACACGGATTCATACATGATTCCAGGGCCATATGGCCGCAATAATGCTGAATTTTCGTAAGTCCACTTGCTGAAGTCGGAAGTAACCGCTACTGATTTATTGAAGTCTCTTTCTCTGATGAAGAACTTAATGTCACAATTTCCAAGAGGCCGAGGGGATGTAGATGACTCAATTGAAATAGGATGCCTGCTTGAATAATCATAATGTTTAAAATTGGCACAGTTATATGTATGAAAATCAACATGCTCGGCAAAAAGGTCGAAAGCCTGCTTGACGGCGATGACAACATTATTTGACAAAAGTTCTTTAATCTTTTTTGTATTATGATCAGTGATGGTTGGACCACAAGATAAGACATAACAAGTTTCACCCTTGAATGAATCTTTGAGTAGTTCTAATTTCTCCGCTTGAGAAGATAAGGTGCGGATTTGCTCCCCTAACGCAGCTGATCGCTGAGACGGGTTTTTGATTTTTAAGATTTCACTCTTCAGAGAAGAGATATCTTCGCGAGATTCAATTCCAGGAGATACGATGCTAGAAAATTGAGAATACATCTTTTCTTCAGTGAATTCTGAAGTCAGATATTTTTTTAGCTTTGTGGCACTCTTCTTAAACCTACTATAGTTTGTCCTTACTTCTCTAAGCCTCTTTTTGAAGCTAGATTCTTTGGGAAAGGCCCATTGAGAATCTGCTTGGATAACTCCGTCCCACACTGCCTCTGATTGTACGTTTTGAAGATCATATTCTACTGTAGCAAACAATGGCTTTAATTTTCCAGTCGGACTTCTGTTGTCTGGGACGTAGAGAAAGTCGCGTTGGCCCGACCATCCCGGAGCGATAACAGGAAGACCGTTGTAGGCGGCTTCAAATAGGGGTAGACCGTATCCTTCGCCATGAGTAGTGCTAATGAGTGCTTTTATTTTAGAATGGCTGTACAGGCCTGTCATTTCAGATTCTGTGAGATCTCCATGTAGAAGATACACCTTGCACTTAATATCTCCATGAGATTTAACAATTTGCTCTAACTTTTGCTCGGTATAGTGACGATCTATTCGACTATTTCCCTTAATAGAGGTCTTTAAAACAAGTCCCACTTCTTGATCAAAATTTTCCTCAATAAACCAATTGATTAGATTATCAAAGTTTTTTCGGGGGCCCCATTGAGAGATAGCAAGAAAATTAAAGTCATAATCTAGATTTAACTTTACATTCTTTTTGGGTGCTCTGCGAACAGGATAGTTTACAACCTCGATTGGTGCCTCGCACTTTAAAATAACTGGGGCGCCTGATTCTGGATGATTGCCTTGATATATGGTCTTTTCAAAGACCTCTTTAGAGTGACTAGATACAACAATGATTTTATTCATCATGTTGGCTTTCTGAAGCCATAATGGTGAAACCTTCGTGGTCTCAATTCCGGCAGTATAACCAATGTTCACTGGGGCTATTGTCTCCCATTCGTTAGGGATTGTAACTTGCAAAGAAATATCAAATGTTCCACCTTGTTGCATGTGCAGGTGTGTTTTTGCGATACATTGATCAATCCAAGTTCGTTCTTCGTTAGCTACACTAATCCAGCCGGTTTGTCCCCAAGCTGTGGGAATAATATAAATATCAAGCTCACTTTCTTTTGAGCGGAGAGCGCGCAGTGCGAACCGGGCCTGTTCTCCATAACCACTTTGAGTAAGGACAGGGCCTTTTACTAAAACTTTTTGTTTCATTTGATCTCCTTTAAGTCCCATGACTTATATTTTTTCCTAGTTTCCCACGATCCATGATTTTCAATAATAGAATCCATTAAATTAATCCATGTTTTTTTAAATTTATCAAAGCTATAATTTACAGCGACATGCTGGCGGCCTTTGATTCCTAACAATTTTCTTTCATCGGGGGACATATTATAAATTTTAGTCAATGCTGCGATGAAATCTTCTTTCGATATCCTGTCTTCATAGATATAAGGAACCTGTTGAGAACCGATGACCGCCTTGGAAGAGGGCTCAATGCCAATTCCAAAATATTCTTTACCGTCTGTAACCTGTTCTTGGAGGCCTCCTGTCATGTTTACAATGATAGGGGTGCCACAAGATAAAGATTCTAAAGTAGCTAGGCCGAAGCCTTCTGCGTCGGAAATATTGACTGTACAATCGGCTGCGAGATAAAAGAGAGCTAGTTTCTCGGGCGGCACTTTATCCACCGAGATCAAAAATCTCCCGTCATCTGCTTTTAGGTCTTTAATGATGGCGTCGATATCTTGTCCATTTGGGTCTCTCGGGTCAGTATGCATGATTAATCTTACATTTTCTGCACCTACTGAATCGGCAAATTCATTAAACCAGTAAATTAAAGAACCTGTCATTTTTCGTCGAGCGTTACGATTATTCCAAAAGAAAGTTATCCTCTTATCATCCTGTCCAAATAATTGCTGTTTGATGGAGCTTTTGTCACTATCAGAAACAGGGTGGAAAACTCCTGTATCTACAGCATGAGGTACATAATGATTTTCCACATCTGGTGCCACTATATTGACAATATCGTGAGTAACTTTAGAAATAGAAGCGATGACGTCAGTTGATTCGTAATTTACCTTATTATAGTGAGGATAGGGATAATTATCCCACACATGATAATAAATCATGGGGATATGGGGTCGAACTTCGTTTTCAATACCCCACAGCCATCCATAAAAGCGAGGATCTGTCATAAACCACAACATGTCGGGCTTTTCGTTGAATAAAGCGCTTCGTACCATTTCTGGATTACCATATCCGTCGACTGGATATACTACAAAATCTTCTCCATAAGGATCCACATGTTGTGGCTTATAGTCCCTATGCTTTACTGCTCCCCCAAAGCACACAAATTTATACCTCCCTGTTTTTAGGAGCGTTTCGATAATATATTTGGTTTGAGTTCCCACGCCCGAGGGCGCAAGAGGGTGATCAGAAATCACTAATATCTTCTTTTTTACTGTCATATTCTTCCTTTATGGGCAATGTTCTGTGCGGTGAAATTCACACTTTGCACAAGAACGTTTGTCCTTTATATAATTCTTGGCCTTAATATTATATAAAGCCTTTTTTAGTAGACCTAGCGCGTTTTCTTGCTTGCGGCTACCACTTGTAACTCGAAATATTTCAACTCTATCTTTCTTTGCTGTTCTTTTTAGCAAAGCAAAATGAGTCTCAATGTCTTCTAATTTAACTGAATGCTTTTGCGCATAAAATATTTTGTAAAAAGTAAGCTGGTATGTAACCATGGGATCTGAACGTCTTCTAGCATCCCATCCCCAAGAACAACTCTTCCAATCTATTAAATGCACCTTTCCATCGGGAGTTTTGATTACTGCATCAATATATCCCTTAAAATTGTGACCTTCTTGATCCTGGATTGGTACCATCAGCATCTCTTCAGTTTGCAATACCTCATATCCATCAGGGAAATATTCGGATAGCGCAGGCTCGATTTCAGGGATGATTTTTGCACCCTGTACTGCCATATCTTCTAACATCTTGTCTTTTGTTTCTTCTAAAACATCTGCATCTAATTGTGACAGACATTTTTCGAAGCTTTCGATCCAAAATTTCTCTTCTTCAATAGATTCTTTCAGAAGCTTTTTTTCACACACAGAGTGTATCGCAGTACCGAATGCAGTATATGCGTTACCAGTAAAGCCCTTTAACTTATCAATATATGTTAATTTGTGATAGTTGGGGCAAAAGTTCCAGTTTTTTAATTCCGAAAATGATATATGTGGCACTTATTCCTCGAATGTTTTATCTCTACTATCTATTATAACATCTTCAGAACTTTTGTCAAGTGTTTTTTCTCTTTTTTTTGATCTTCGGCTTTGAGTACTCTTTTTGGGGGCTTCGGGATGTGCTTTTTTAATTTCTTCGAAAATCCAGGTTCCGGAGCAAGTTTTTTCCCTGCGATTAAGTAAGTATTTTTCTTGAACGCACTTTCCATGAGCTACCTTCTTCTCTTTTAAAAGGGATTGTAGAGCAGCAGTATCGCAGGAGATATGATTGCGGAAGTGACTGTGAGAATAGAGAGTTAAACTCACCGATACATATATTTTTCCGTCTTTTCTTGTTATTGAATCAATATTAATCATCTTGATGTAATTCCTTTATTTTATTATATAACACCGGACATATCTCTGCCAAATATGACCGGTCATCTAAAAAGAAATATTCAAAACCGTTGGCGAAATATTCCCGGAGTGCAGTAGCGCTGTAGGCAGACGTAAATAATCCATAAGAAGACGCAATGAAATTAAGCCTATCATAGCCAACTTTTTTATATAGATAAGCATCCATTTCTTTATTATATTCTGAATCATTAAACATTTTTAAAGAAGGTTTTAAATCTTCTGTTTTTAAAATTTCATATAATCGCATTCTTTTAGCGTGAAATTCTCTCTCCAAATAGCCATCTGCATAAATAAGGTGGCCGAAAGGGTTTTCCAGAGAGTGGGCAATCTCATGAACTATATCATCAATTAAATCTTGCTCATCATCCTGCTCGTTTGTAACATAAATGGCGCCATCCTTAAACATAGCATTTGTTTCCATTTTTTCAAATTCAGCAAACATTCCTATATAAATGGAGTCTACTTCGGAAGTCAAGTGGCTAGGGATCGCTAAATTGATTTTGTCTAATATTGATTGAATATCAATACCATCGGGCATTTCGTCCTTTATATAAATTTGAAGATTTTCATGCATCGAAAATTCCCTACGTTGTGCCTGTGCACGAGAGTGCGACAACTTTAAATAGTCTGTATTATACATTATGGTCAATGGTTCCTTGCATATCTACCGCGTCGTCTAGACCTTGCTGATATCCCTTAAGGTAATTCTCTTCAATAATGCTGACAACTAACTCGGGAAATTCGGACGCCAAAACTTGAATTACCATGTGAACTGTAACTTCATCATTCTCGGGCTTTATCTTGTTTCCTACATAATCTACTAAATATTCTTTGAGGGCGCCTTCTACTTCCACTACTCTATTTAATAAGCCAGTGCCATAGTCTTCTTGTTGCGACATCTTTTTCTCCTTAAAACAAATTATATATCCCTATTATAACCTACTTTATATCATTTGTCAATAAAATATTTATAATATATCAGAGGCTAGGGTAGCCAACTTAGATCGCTCGCCTTTCAGCAGCGTAATATGTCCAGCTATATCATGTTCTTTAAATTTTTCTACTGTATGGACTAACCCGTTGGAGGTTTCATCCACATATATGTTATCAATTTGTTCTACATCGCCTGTTAAGATAATCTTCGTATTATCTCCGACGCGAGTAAGGATTGTTTTAATTTCGTGCACAGTTAAGTTTTGAGCTTCATCAATAATAATATATGCGTTCGCTATTGAGCGGCCGCGAATATAAGTAAGGGCTTCTACTTCAATAATACCCTTATCCATATATTCTTCTAGAGTTGCTTTATCATTTCCTAAAATATATTGTAAGTTATCCTGGATTGGCTTAAGCCATGGATGCATTTTTTCTTCTAAGGTTCCTGGTAGATATCCTATATCTTTTCCCATGGGCTGAATAGGGCGTGAGATTACTAAACGATTATAAATTGGCTCATCTTCTGGTCTAAATGGGTCGTGGATTGTTTGAGAGATTCCGGCAGCTATGGCCATTAGAGTTTTTCCGGACCCTGCTCGACCCACAAGAGATACTAGGGAAATGTCAGGATCGGTTAATAGATCAAATGCAAATACTTGCTCCTTATTCCTAGGCTTTACTCCCCACACCCCTTTCTTATTTATGTCTCTGGTTCGCAGGAGCGTACCATTTTTGTGACGAGTTAAGGCTGTCTTCTTTTCACTGACATCAGAATAAAGCATTATGGATTGGTTCTCTTCCAGCCTATAATCTATATCCAAACTCTTTAAGGTAATATGGCCCTCCTGGTATAATTTATCTATATCCCAGTCACTAACCATTATTCTATCGTATCCCGTATATAGATCGCTTTGTACTTGTATTATTTGATTTTCTACATAATCTTCGGACTCAATTCCTAAAGAATCCGTCATAACTCGCATATTAATATCGCGAGAGACAAGGCGGACGTCTTTATCACGGTTTTTATTTTTTTGCATAAGAGCTGCGGTCATGATAATATGATCGGGATCGGATGTATTTAAATCAGCCGGCACTTCTGTTAGTGGAACTCTCGAAACATATAATGTTCCTTTTCCTTCGCCCAAAGATACACCATTTTGAAGACTTCCTCTTTCTCGCAAAATATCGAATTCACGTATAATTTTGCGAGCGTTGGCGCCCACAGAGTCTTGCCTTTTTTTATGTTTGTCAATTTCTTCAAGAACTTTCATAGGAATGATTATATCATCACTTCCATAGTGATAAATACATTCCGAATCCGTTAAACAAACGCTTGTGTCTATAATATATATTTTATCAGCAGACATCTATTAATAAGTAGTTTTATTTAGCATCAATCTCTACTTTAATGCGTTCTTTTCTATATCAACCCAAACTACTGTTTTAGCATCGGTAGTACATACGACACTATCTAATTGATTGGCGCACACAATAATGGCGCGTAGATTTTTGTTTCCACACACCCAGGCCTGTACTTCATAATCTTCAATATCATCTTTAAAATGAGTTAACCCCGTTTCATCAAATATAGGATATATGAAATTATTATGGCCTCTTTGGGATAAAAAACATGGAGTGCCTGATTTTATTGTCATGGATACCTACCTATTTCTAATTCTTACACCGAAATATGCTTCAACAGCTTCTTCGACTATAGTGGCGCAGGGGCGCCTTTGGCCCTGTTGTTTATGAAATTTAATTACATAAGCCTCTGGAATCACATACATTACACCATACGGCACTTCCATGATTCCCGGGGCCATAGAACATTGTCCTACTCCGTTTTCACCGGGCTTAAAAATTATATCTTCATCAATAAAGGGAGTTTTAACTACATATAAAAACCAGTTCATATTAGTAACTACTCCCCAAGAGGTTTAAAAAGGCCTTTTTTCATCAAATAATATATTGTAATATAAAATATGAAGTAAAATGGCAGCAGATACGGCGGACCATGCGGTCAGTGTAACTCCGGTATATGCTGCCTCTTTGATTCTTTTTCTCATTATGAAAGTTTTCCAGATTTTTCAACTAGAACAGAGGATGATTGGATTTTTTGGCCGCCAATGCTCCAGAGCATCTCAATCCCCAAATCTTCGCAAATGGTTTGTTCGGGTGTATTATTTTTTGTTCTGTCTCCGCCATTTGCAAAGTAGTTCGGCTTGATTTTTTTCAAGGCTTCACAAACGGTACCATCTTCATCATCCACCGCGACCACGGCGATGACGCCTTTCAGAGCCATTAGAATTTCTCGCCTTTCATTAAATCCCATAAAATTATATCCTTTTTTGCGATAAAGCCACTCATCAGAGTTCGCGACCACAATTACACCTCCATACTGACTAGCTTCTATAATCATTCGAACATGACCGACGTGAATAGGATCAAACCCTCCTGAAACCATTATTGTTTTATTCATTAACCCTTTCCTCTAAACATTCTTTAATTTGAAAGATTTTGGCAGCATCGGGTGATCCATATGCGAATGTCATGATTGAATATGTAACCAACGTTGCGACAACTGCTCCGAATACTACACCTAAGCCAAATACAAGATAAGATTTTATAAATAATTTAAATAATTTCATCTACTAAACCATATTTTAAGCATGTTTCAGCATCCCACCAAAGATCGTGCTTCAAAATTTTATCTAATTCTTTTTTTGGTATTTTGGTGTGCTTCTCATAAGTATCAATAATCATTTTCATGAAGCGATCGCAATTCTCCATTTTGTCTTGCAGATCTTGATACTTCCCCCACATACCAGAAGATAACTGGTGGATTAACATGTAAGCGTGACTGTTCATTTGGCGGTGATTAGCCGTGACACTCATAATAGTGGCGGCTGAAGCCGCGCAACCATCAATAACTGACGTGATAGGAACTTTACATTTCGTAATATAATCAACGGAAGAAAACCCCGCAAAGACAGAACCTCCATAAGAGTTAATATGTAAGAAGATCGACCTAGGATCACCTCCGGTGATATTGGCACCATGAAGCAGTTCTCCTTCGAGATTCTTGATTGCTAAATTTAACTTAAGATTCTTACCTCGGGAAACTTCCGAATAAAAATAAATTTTATTATGCTTTGTCTCGACTCTATTATTCTCATCATATTTTGTGTTGTCCATGTCCGAGCCACAAATTGTAGCAGGAATTGTAGACCAATAAACATCTTTCATTTCTTTCTCCTTGTTATGGCACCCCCGGCACGGCTCGAACGCGCAACCCTCGGCTTAGAAGGCCGATGCTCTATCCTGTTGAGCTACGGAGGCTTATAGTATATATTATAACCCACTGGGCGCTCTGTGTCAAGTGTTTTTTAAATGAGTTCCAAATATTTTATCAATAAAGGGCATCGTGCCGGAAAAATTATGCCGGGCCGATTTGCGGTGATGAAGAAAGTGATGCTTTGAACACCTTCCAGCTTGGTTATCATTGTGCATTCTATAGTGTAGCCATTCATAATAAAAGGAATAAAGAAGGCACCCTAGGGCAAACGGGAAAGATACTAAATAAATTAATAAGAATGCCAACAAAAACAGTGCTCGGGCGAAGGTGGGTAGGAGGAGGTGTTCATTTCGGCGATCGTTATAATCGTTTCGATGGTGTATCATATGCATTTTTCGAATATATTTAAGTAATGGCCATTTTCCCAATGGACCATGACCTACGAATCTATGATTTAAATAAAATAGAAGTGATGTGGAAAAGAATCCAATTACTGTCAAAAAACCAAATGTCATGATGGGGAGTGCCTTACTCTTATAACTATATTAAAAGTAGGCTTTTTTAAATATTATTTTTTAAAAAAGTTCCTTAAACGGATTACACCATCAGTAATTTCAACGTAAGTGGCATGTTGTACCCAATCGCCGCAATTCACATATGTCTTTATTTTCTCATTCTCATCGATCCAAATTACAGCTTCTGGCATGTGAGTGTGCCCCACTACGAGGACGTCGACGTCCATATTTAAATCTATAATATCCCATAAGTGGCGAATCTTTCTCTTATTTATTTTAAGGTTAGCGAACCAGGTTGATAAATCTATATCAAATATTTTTTCTAAAGCATCTTGAAAAGAAGATATAATATTCATTAGTACTCGGTGGTGAATTATTCCAGTTTCATATTTGTCACCGTGCTCTATTCTAAACTTACGGCCGGCTTCTATAAAACAATATTCCGATACAAATCTAATATTTTCAAAATTTTGATCTACAAAACTGCTCATTGCAATATCATGATTGCCTATAATATAGATAACTTCTTTTGCTTTATTTTTTGCTACCTTGAATATTTCTAAAGCAACTTTAGAAAATGTGGGGACTTTCAAAAATTCTATTATATCCCCGTTTAGAATAAGTTGGTCATAATCTTTCTGTACTAGTAGTTCATATATCTCCTCTTTGCGAGAGAATCGTGAACCTATATGAGTATCCGATATTACCAATCTTTTCACACTAGGGCGCTCCTGGGCCAGTCTCATATAGTGGCTCATATCTGTATATGATCACTGTCCGAAATCCATTATAATTTGGTGGCACCTCTTTTCTTAAAAAGTTTGCATTGTCTTCGCCTACAATTAAAAAGTCTAAAGTGCGTCCGCCGTCGTCACTACCAATTTTTACTTCAAGCTCGTCTGCAGCATCAAAATTTTTCCCAAATTCTGAATATGCCAGATCCACTACTTCATCTGGTGTCATAATATCCTTAAAATCTTTATGTAACATGTTTAAAATAAAAAAATGAGGGAGGACTGGTTTGCTCAGATTGCCAGCATCTTATTCTCTCTGTAATTTGGGAGGTGAAAAAACTATCCATATATCCGCGCCGATCCTCCTTGATCCCAAGGTTCGTTAGAGGCAATGAACCTTTATGTTTAAATATAACCCTCTCCTCTCCTTCTATTCCTTTTGTATCTATCTCTATTATAGTAATTTATGACCCATTTGTCAAGAAAAAATCTTCGATATCGTATTTTTTATTTAATGAATGAAAAGATTCTTCTTTTAATCCAAGAAACCTCATAGCCTCTGCCTGGGTACGAGTTGCAGATAAGGCGTACTTAAAGACAGCTTCTTGTACAATATTCAATAATGAGTGCCAAATTGGAACACCATACATCCTATTAGCCACTGCTCGGGATGCTAATTCTAATTTAACAGCTATCACTTCTTCCAGTGTTAGGTTATTGATCATTATTTCAAACTCATCGCTAGATTTCTTTTCTTCTCGGAGCTTGTTTATGATACTATAATCTTTGTTTTTACCATTGTAATTGTTTTTTCTTTTCCAATTAGACATATTAGTATAACTTATAGTGATTAGAGAGTGATTAGAGTGATTAGTATGTTTAGAGTGATTAGAGTGATTAACTTAGTGATTATATAATTAATAACATTAAAATGAAGTCTTGTCAAGTAAAAAACTGAAATATATTTTATAATTCAAAGAGGTCTGCCTCTTCTTCATCTTCAATTTCTGCACCTGATTGAATGTCAACATCGGCGTCTGGCGCTTTATCGAAGTATTCGTCTTCATATCTTTGCGCCCAAAGGATAATATTTTTCTTAAAATATATTTTAAATAATTCAGCTTCAGAAAGCTCACCGGCTTGATACTGCTTGCCAGAAATTTCTACTGGTTGATCAACTTGTCCAAGGTCCGGGAGAGGTTCATACTGTATTCTCAATATCGGCCCGATTGTTTTATAGATTTCTCGACTTATTTTTTTAATACCTTCATTTTCCTCTTCTGTTACTCCACTCTCTCCAAGTTGGAAAACTTCCTCTTCCTCTTCCTCTTCTTCTTTTGGACTTATATTAACATCACCGTCGTTATCTTCAAGATCTCCAACGCTAACAGTAATAATTTCATCTTCGGAATCATCAACTTCAGGTTCTCTTTCAGATTCGAATCCTTTTTCTACAAAGTCTCCGCCCAGAGGTTGCGGTTCCATACTAGCATCAATAGTTTTGAAATCTTCATTTGCAAAATCTAAAATATATTCTACATACCTTTCTCTATTCTCTTTACTGGATGCGAATTGAATGTATCCTTCTTTGAAGCCATAATCCCCATCAGGATTCTCAGGATTGCCAACTTGTTGACCCACAAACTGCTCCAGTCTTTTTATAGCAATTTGTTTAAAAAGCACGGTAGCTTCTTTAAGTAATGTGCTTGCAATAGTTCGAACATATTGTTCTTGCTTATCGTGCTTTTCTTTAACAATCCGGATTGCTTTTCGGATATTTTCACGTAATAGTTGTTCTTCTAGGATATCTTGCCTGTTTGTCATGAAGTACATCTCCAGTATATGCTATAATTAGTTTGCTTTTGGCCTTCTTTTCGTTTTAATTTTAATGCCTCGGATATATTCTCTAATCAAGGTCTCTTCATCATCATCATCAGCACCAGGTCCAGTAACAGCTCCTGCACTCATGGCAGACAACTCTTCGAGAGGGTCGAACTCTTCGCCAGTATCTTCATTTTCCTTGTCAGTCCTATAATCATCCTGCAGGCCTGGTTCGGAGTAAGTTTTCTTTTTCTTTTTCTTTTTTGGTGGATCTGGCGTCGGCCCAGTGCCGTAATTGATGGTCCTGTATTCTTCTAAATCAGCCGAACAAAATTCTTTGGCTTGATCAACAGTAAGTTCGTCAGGATCATCAATCTGTGCGCATGCCCACAATCTTTGTTCTTCCGATTTGACTTCCTTGATGATATCAAAAATCATTTCTGACAGGCTCGTAGGAGCGCCGGATGTCTTTTTCTTTAGCATGTCATATATATCTTTATCAAACCATCCCATGAGGTCTTCGAAGCTCTCCTCGTCCAAGTTTTTCATAGCACTCCTGATAGATGTTCCACACATCTCTTCGCCATTCTTTAAAGTGATACAAACATGGGGGGCAATCTGCAAATAAGCCTTTTCTGAAAACGGAACCAAATCACCTTTGGCTTCTTCATATTTATCGAAAGCGTTACCTGCACTCAATCTATCATGGTCCTTTGCTCCGACGACATAAACTGCTGTGGTATTATCGGCATCGAAATGAGGATCAAGTTCTATGATGCGATAAGGATTTCTTACTTTTATAATTTGGTCTGCTGGGATACCATGCTTGATCATAATATTCTTCTTTTCTTCGAAATTCAAAGGAGACTTTCCGGAGGTCTTAGTGTCAGATGTTAAAATATAAACATTATCATCGCCATGTTGTGCTTGTAGGGTCTTAAAAACTTGCAAATGATGCTTACCCATAGGTTGAAATCTACCGGGATAAACAGCAATAGTTCTCTTTGTTGACGGCCGGATTTCATTTTCTTCTAATTTTTCCATAGCAGGAATCCCAGACCTTCCATATTTAAACAATCCCAAAATTTGATTGATTGGTGCGAAATTTCCTGTAAATTTATAGGACCACCCATCATGATCAAATACAAATCCTTCGGCAGCCGTGGATACATTTTCCACGCTCTTGAGCTTATTCATTTGTTTCTGTAAGATCTCAAGGGCGCCCTTATGTCCAGAAGCCTCAATAGCTTCAATCGCTTTTGACACTTCATCTTTTAAGCGATCAGTTTCTTTTTTGTTATCAAGAACAAATAAACTTTCTAGGCCTCGCAGCATCTCTACTGTGAAATCGTGAATGGCGCTCTCAATAGGTTCAATCGCTTCTTGTAAGGTTTTTTTTGAATGCTGTATAAAATATTTTGCAAAATTTTTGTCTTTTTTGGAAGCTCCTTTTACTATTTCATCAGGCCTCACTTCTCTAGGCATATTGCCTTGACCATACGCATCTCTATATGAGGGGCTTTCAAACAAAATCCTTTTCAACAAAAGTTTTTCAGTTTCCTCGTGACTCCTGCCAGGATCATCTTTACCTTCTTCTTCTTCTTCTTCTTCTTCTTCTTCATCACCTTGAAGTTCTTTGCCTTGAAGCTTTTTATACATCCGTGTAAATTCAGATAAAATTCTTGCCATAACATATTCGATAACCATTTGACTATCAGAAATACCTTCATGTGAAATTGCTTCTTCTATTTGCGATAAAGCAGCCTGTAGTGCTTCTTTATTCTCCAGCGCCTTTAACTTAAATACTGCATCCATCTCGATTTTAAATTTATTATCAGATAGATCTTGCTGTATTCCATCAAGTACGTCCGAGAGCATCTGTGCATACCTAGAAACATCTTTCGGGCCCGTAATAATTTCACCTGTTTCAGGATCAGTTATTTCTACTTGCACTGGCGCGCCAGTTTCTTTGTCGAATTCCGCGCCTCCACCCCGATGAATCGAAACTAGCTTAGAGTCATAATTAATAACATTAGCTGTCTCGGGATTAATGATTTCTGCATTATAATATATATTTGTATCCGGTCCAAAGATTTCTACTTGTTTATCTCTCGGAAAGGATTTCACTACGTTACCAAAGTCTCTCAAAGCTTGAGAAAATGACTTCTTAAGTCCGGGATTAAAGGAGAATTTATCTGCCAGTTGTTTCGTAGACATTCCACCAGACTTTATATTACCCTTGTTACGAGCGGCTTTAGGGCCATCATCGACAAATTCTAATTCTTGTTTAGGAACAGAAAAAGATATATATAAGTTCTGTCCATCTGTTTTTTC
>TARA_R110000850_G_scaffold5313_6_pt1 | contig 15086 bp, 11 predicted proteins | sample TARA_R110000850 | Tara Oceans TARA_R110000850 (sample SAMEA4397586) | marine metagenome | biome: Polar Biome; feature: [SRF] surface water layer (ENVO:00010504); material: water (ENVO:00002006), including particulate matter (ENVO:01000060) such as... | depth 5 m | reverse complement strand
GACTTTATCGGTAAATTGCGGTCTTTGAGTACGGCAACCAGATAGGCTTCGTGAAAATCGTTGCCGAACGGTTCCGGTCCGATAGATGCCAGCAGTTTGTGGGTGTCCGCAGTCAGGGTGTCTAATAGATCCATCGCCCCGAAACGCCGCGGATCATTGAATGTCACGCGGGCCCCGTTGGCCATATGCAGCACCACATGATCGTGTTTTTCCGGAGCCGGGTGATCATGGACAAATTGCCCCAGGGGGTCCCCCGAGACCAGCATTCGCCCAGACATGCCAAGGTGAACCAGCAGCGATTCCCCCGATGATAAATCCGCGAGGATGTATTTTGAACGTCGGCGCAGCCTTTCCACCCGCTGGCCGGTCAGCCGCGCGGCCATATCAGGTGGGAATGGCCAGCGTAGATTGGGGCGGTTCACTTCGGCGCGGGCAATGACCTGCCCTTCCATCACGGGGGCCAGACCCCGGCGCACAGTTTCGACTTCTGGCAATTCCGGCATAGTTCTTCCCCTGTGACAAAAGGGGCGCATTGTACCCAGCCCCTCGCGCCCTATAACAAAGGTGCAGATCAAAGGACTACAAGACCCCATGACAAACGACAGCGACAAAACCACCCATTTCGGGTTTGAAACCGTTCCCGAAGCCGACAAGGCCGGACGCGTGCAGGGTGTCTTTAACTCTGTGGCCAGCAAATATGATATCATGAACGACGTCATGAGCGTGGGCATTCACCGTATCTGGAAAGAAGCGATGATGGACTGGCTTGCCCCGCGTTCGGGACAAAAGCTGCTGGACGTCGCGGGGGGGACGGGTGACGTTTCGTTCAAGTTTCTCGCTCGGGCTGGGGCCGGCCATGCCACCGTGCTGGATCTGACCGAACCGATGCTGGTCGAAGGGCGCAAACGCGCTGAAGCGGCGGCGATGGCCGATAGCCTTGATTGGGTCGTTGGCGACGCCATGGCGCTGCCGTTCGACGATAACAGCTTTGACGTCTATACGATCAGTTTCGGCATCCGCAACGTGACACGCCCTCAAGAGGCGCTGAACGAAGCCTACCGCGTGCTGCGCCCCGGAGGGCGTTTGATGGTTCTGGAATTCAGCCAGCTTCCGAATCCGTTGATGCAAAAAGCGTATGATCTGTACAGTTTCAACGTGATCCCCCGGATGGGGCAGATGATAGCGAACGATCGCGACAGTTATCAGTATCTGGTGGAATCAATTCGCAACTTTCCTGATCAAGAGACATTTTTGAACATGGTTGAAACGGCCGGATTCGAGCAGGCGAAGTACCGCAACCTGACGATGGGCGTCGCTGCATTGCATTCGGGCTGGAAGATTTAACCTATGCGCGGACCACATAATATCTGGCGATTGATCCGTACCGGTGCGACCTTGGAAAGAACCGGGGCGATGAATGTTGTGCTCGACGCTTTTGATGCAACACCGGCGTTGCGTTTTGTGGCCAAGGCACTTGGCAAGCCCTTCAAGTTTCTGGGGTATGCTGGCGATCCCACCATGCCCCCCGCGACGCGCGCCCTGACCGCGCTTGGCCCCGCCTACATTAAGTTCGGTCAGGTTCTGTCGACACGGCCTGATGTGGTGGGCGACGAACTGGCGGTGCAGTTGCGCGTGCTGCAAGACAAGCTGCCGCCATTTTCAATAGAAAAGGCAAAGGCCGAAGTTGAAAAAGAGATAGGCCAGCCTGTCGAATCGATCTTTTCCTACTTCAGTGAGCCCGTGGCGGCGGCTTCTATCGCGCAGGTTCACCGCGCCACTCTTGCCGAAACCGGCGAAGACGTCGCTGTCAAAGTGCTGCGACCCGGTATCGAAAAGGCATTTCGCAAAGATGTTGATGCGTTTTACCTTGCTGCCCGCATGGTCGAATTATTCTCGCCCGGGTCGCGCCGCTTGCGCCCGTTGGAAGTGATCGAACATTTTGACGGCGTGGTCAGGGGGGAGCTGGATCTTCGCCTGGAATCGTCCGCTGCGTCGGAATTTGCCGCGAACACCCAGAATGACGAAGGCTTTCAGCTACCTGCGATCAAATGGGAATATTCAGCGCGCCGGGTCATGACCCTGGAATGGGCAGACGGCGTCCCGATGGGTGACAACGATGCGATAGATGCCGCCGGTCATGACCGTGTGGCACTTGGCGACCGTGTGTTGCAGCTATTTCTAAGTCATGCGCTGCGCGATGGATACTTCCATGCCGATATGCACCAGGGCAACCTGAAGGTGGCCCCGAACGGGAACGTCATTGCCTATGACTTTGGCATCATGGGGCACATCGACGAATATACCCGCCGTGTCTATGCCGAGATTCTGTTTGGCTTTATTCGCCGGGATTACAAACGTGTTGCCGAAGTACATTTCGAGGCGGGGTATGTCCCCGCCGACAAGGATGTAGATGAATTCGCACGTGCTTTGAGAGCCGTGGGCGAGCCGATATTCGGCATGGACGCCACCCGCATTTCCATGGCGCGGCTGCTTACCTATTTGTTTGAAGTCACAGAACGGTTCGGCATGGAAACCAGGACCGAACTGATCTTGTTGCAACGCACCATGGTCGTCGTTGAAGGGGTCGCCCGCTCGCTCAACCCTCATATAAATATCTGGGAGGTTTCGAGCCCGATCGTCAGCGACTACATCGCGAAATCAATTGGTCCGAAAGCCGTATTCAAAGACTTGAGCCGCACAGCGCTGGTGTTAACCCGGTTTGGGCCACGGTTACCTGCCCTTGTTGAGGCTGCATTGATGCGACAACAATATGATACCCCACACGAGGATCCCACCTTCAGACGCTGGATGGCCCTGTCGGCGTTTCTGGGTGCATGCACGGCGACCAGCGTGATCGCGCTGATAGTTGCCCTGAACTGACACGGAGCAAAGCCGGGTGGGTGTGGAAATCAAGCCCGTTGTGCATTGACAGGAGCGGTCTGATACGCACATTTATCCAGTATGACGGATAATTCAGACGCTATATTGACGCGGCTTCCTGCCCGCCTCAAGTCGGCCCGAACGGGACAGGGCCTTAGCCTTGATGCCGTGGCAAAACTGTCGGGGGTTTCCCGATCCATGGTCAGCCAGATCGAACGGGGGGAAAGCAGTCCGACAATTGCGACGCTGTGGAATTTGACGCGAGCGTTGCAAGTTGATTTCGCCGGGCTGTTAGAGGGGGCTAAAGCGCCGACGCAGATCGAAGTCCTGCGGGCGACCGACGTGCCTACCATCAACAACCTAGGCTCCGGATGCCGGATACGCATCCTGTCGCCCCCCGAGGAGGCGGGCAAACACGAAGTCTATGAACTGCTGATTGATGACGGCGGTGTCCTGGACAGCCAACCTCATACCCGTGGTTCCCGGGAGCACCTTACAGTTCTTGAGGGGAGCGTCGAGCTTTGCAGCGCAGATGCGACCAGCACCGTTCACGCCGGTGACACTGCACGATATGCGGCGGATGTTCATCACAGAATTGCTGCCGTTTCGGGTGCGGTGCGCGCATTTCTGGTTGTTCAGAATGCATGATGCGAGTGAAAAATCCGTAATATGGGAATAATTCCGCTATAAGAGAAATTCTATATTCCGGCGTGACATCTGTTGTGATAGCTATGTCGACAGAAGGAGTTTTCTTATGACCCAAGCCTACCTTGATCACGTCGCGGCGATACTCACGGAAATCGAAAACGAAGGCATGATGAAGCGCGAGCGGGTGATTACCACTCCGCAGTCGGGCGAAATCTGTGTTGGCGGCCACCGCGTCATAAATCTCTGTGCCAACAATTACCTTGGTCTTGCCGATCACCCCGACCTGATTGCGGCTGCCCGTGATGCGATGGGGCCAAAGGGGTTCGGAATGGCATCGGTACGCTTTATCTGCGGAACGCAGGATATCCACCGCGAACTGGAACAAAAGCTTGCTGCGTTCCTGGGGAAGGACGATGCGATTTTATTTGCTGCGTGTTTCGACGCCAACGGCGGCTTGTTCGAACCGTTGCTGGGCGCGGAAGACGCGATCATATCAGACAGCCTGAACCATGCGTCGATCATTGATGGGGTTCGTCTGTGCAAGGCGAAGCGCTATCGTTACGCCAATTCGGATATGGATGATCTGGAAACGCAGTTGCGACAGGCCCGCAAGGACAACGCGCGGTTTATCATGATCGCCACGGATGGCGTTTTCAGTATGGACGGGTACCTGGCGAACCTGCCCGAAATAACCAGATTGGCCGAAAAGTATGAGGCGCTTGTCATGGTCGATGATTGCCACGCCACAGGTTTCATGGGGCCTAAAGGTGCGGGAACGCCCGCGCATTTCAAAGTCGATGTGGATATATTGACCGGCACTTTGGGAAAGGCCATGGGAGGTGCGATAGGCGGGTATATCGCGGGGCCACAGGCAGTGATTGACTTGCTGCGCCAGCGCGCCCGGCCATACCTGTTTTCCAATTCGCTGCCGCCCTCGATCGTGATGGCCGGGATCAAGGCGCTGGAACTGGTCGAACGGGGGGATGATCTGCGCGCACAGCTTTTCGAGAATGCGCATTATTGGCGCGACGGGCTGAAGACCCTGGGTTTCAACCTGCTGCCGGGCGAGCATCCGATCATTCCGGTAATGCTGGGCGAAGCGCGATTGGCGCAGGATATGGCGGCGTGTCTGTTCGAGGAAGGTGTCTATGTCAGCGGGTTCTTCTTTCCGGTGGTCCCCCGAGGGAAGGCGCGCATCAGAACCCAGATGAACGCCGCATTGACCAGAGATGAGTTGGACCGGGCCCTGGCCGCATTTGAAGTTGCAGGCAAGAAATGCGGGGTGATCTCGTGAGCAATCAGATGAAGGCGCTTTGTAAGTCGGAGCCTCGCGAGGGGCTTTGGATGACGCGGGCTCCGGTTCCGGAAATCGGCCCGGACGATGTGTTGATCAAGATAACCAAGACCGGCATCTGCGGAACTGACATTCATATCTGGAATTGGGATGAGTGGGCGCGCAAAACTGTTCCGGTTCCGCTGATCACAGGACACGAGTTTGCCGGTGAAATCGTTGAACTGGGGCGCAATGTAGCGGATCTGTCCATCGGGCAGCGCTGTTCAGGCGAGGGGCATCTGATCGGCAAGACATCGCGACAGTCGCGTTCGGGAAAATTTCACCTAGATCCGGCGACCCGTGGTATTGGCGTCAATGAACAGGGGGCATTTGCGCAATATCTGAGGTTGCCGGCGTTCAACGTGGTGCCTCTGCCGGATACGATTTCGGACGATATCGGTGCTATACTGGACCCGCTGGGTAACGCGGTTCACACAGCGTTGAGCTTTGATTTGATCGGTGAAGATGTGTTGATCACGGGTGCGGGTCCGATCGGCATAATGGCCGCGGCTGTCGCGCGGCATGTGGGCGCGCGACACGTGGTTATTACCGACGTGAACCCGGCGCGGCTTGAGCTTGCGGTTAAGGTCGCCGATGTCGTGCCGGTGAATGCAGCGACGGATGACTTGGCCAATGTGATCGCCCGTCTCAAGATGAAACAGGGCTTTGATGTCGGCATGGAGATGTCAGGCAATCAAGTGGCGCTGGATCAGATGGTTGAAGCCATGACGATGGGCGGGCGTATTGCCATGTTGGGGATCCCTCCGGGAAAGTCGCCGGTTGATTGGTCACGGATCGTGTTCAAGGCCATAACCCTGAAGGGTGTCTATGGCCGCGAAATATTCGAGACCTGGTACAAGATGATCGCCATGTTGGAAAACGGGTTGGACGTGTCGGGGATCATTACCCACCGGTTCGCGGCGGATCAATTCGAAGTAGGTTTCGAGACGATGAAATCAGGTTTGTCCGGCAAGGTGGTCCTGGACTGGACACAAGCCTAAAGAGGGGGGCCAGCCCCCGCCCCGGCTGTGCCGGGCCCCCCCCCGGGGATTTTGGACCATTTGGAAGCGCTGAAGGTCAGCCTCGTTTCAGCGCGCGTTTGAATTCGGCAAGCTTGAAGGCTCCGATCAGGTGACCGACGCCAAAGTAGCTCAACGCGGCGATAATCATCAAGATGAGCAGGCCAATACCGCGCCACCAATGCTGCGCAAGCAGAGGCTGCATCAGCAGGTTGGCGATCCATAACGCCGCACCCATTACAGCGGAGGCAATCAGGATACGCCAGATACGCTGATGAAACCGTGCGTCGAACCGCGCGGCGAGGCCAAAGCCGCGCGCGCCCCGGGCCAACAGGGCGAACATTGCCCATCCGGCGGTTGTGGTGGCGACCGCCGGAGCAATCCAACCGATCACCGGGCTGAGCCCTACGGCTAGAACCACGTTCACCACCATTGCGACCACGGCAAAATAGAACGGTCGCCGGGTGTCTTCCCGGGCGTAGTACAGGGGTTGCAGAATTTTTTGCAGGACGAAAGCGGGCAGTCCGAGGCCGTATATAGCCACTGCGATAGCGATCGCAGCGGCGTCGTCGGTCGTGGTGGCCCCGCGTTCGAACAAGATCGAGGCCAGTGTAAACGGGATGACCATGAGCGCCACCGCCGAAGGGATGGTAAGCGCCAGCGATACTTCGGCCGCGCGGCTGATCTGGGTATGCGATCCTTGTTCGTCACCCGCCTTGAGCCGCCGGGAGAGATCAGGGAGAAGCACGACGCCGATGGCGATGCCGACCACTCCCAGTGGCAGCTGGTACAATCGGTCGGCGTAGTTGAGCCAGGCCACAGCCCCTTCGTAAAAACTGGCGACTTGGCGGCCCACCAGCAGGTTGATCTGCATAACCCCCCCGGCCAAGGCGGCAGGCGCTGCGATGATCGCAAGGCGTTTCAATTCCGGTGTGATGCGTGGCCGGCGACCGAAGGTCAGCGTGAAGCCTGCGCGTTTGGCGGCCCACCAGACCAATGCGAGTTGCGCGATACCGGCGATAGGCACGGATAGCGCCAAGGTATCACCGACCTGCAAGCCCAAAGCCTTATCAATGCCTAATCCCAACGCGTCCGCGCCGTCCCGACCAAGGGCCGCACCGACCAGAACCGCGATGATGAAGATGACGTTCAAAACCACCGGTGCCGCCGCCGCGGCTAGAAACCGTCCGGTTGCGTTCAGTACGCCGGAGGCGAGGGCTGCGAGGGAGATGAACAGAATATAGGGAAAGGCCAGGCGCCCGTATTCCACCGCTAGGTCAAAACGTTCATCGCCCGCGAAGCCGGATGCCATCAACAAGACCAGCCAAGGCATGGCGATAACGCCGATCACGGTGAACATTGTCAGGATGAAGGCCATACCGACAAAGGCATCCTGAGCGAACTCTTCCGCACCTTCGCCGCTTTCCAGTCTTTTGGAAAACATCGGCACAAACGCCATGTTGAACGCCCCTTCGGCAAAGAAACGTCGGAACATGTTGGGCAATGAGAAAGCAACCAGGAACGCCTCGGCTGCCGGGCCGGAACCCAGATACCCGGCAATCATTACGTCGCGTATAAATCCCATGACACGGCTGATGAGGGTCCATATTCCTACGGTGAAGAATCCGGACATGAGACGGATGGGTTTCATTGCGATGCTGCCTGTTGCTGCGATGGGTGAGGCGTAGCCTTTGGCAGGCCGTTACGCAATTGGCGAAATGATCGGGTTACCTTTTAGGCTGGATGCCAACAGCGAGAGAAACATCGGGTGCACCGGAGCGCGGCACGCTGGTAACGCGTAGGAAGGGGGATCACGTCTGGGCACGCTCTACCCCGTCAATGATGGCGGCGCGAAGTCTTTTTTCCAGGGCTTTTTGCTTGCTCTCGGTGTAGTATTTCAACCCGAACATGTCTTTCACGTAAAATGTATCAACAACCTGTTCACCATATGTCGCGATCACGGCATTCGCGATATACACGTTGGATTCTGCGAGGGACCGGGCCAGGTCATAAAGCAGTCCGGGACGGTCACGGGTGTCAACTTCGATAATGGTGTAGATTTCAGAACCGTCATTGTCGAAGGTTATGTGGGTAGGTACCTTAAAGACTTTTTCACGCTTTTTAACCTTGTCACGTGATTTCAGCTCTTCGCGGGCCATGATCTCACCCTTGAGGGTTTTCGAAATCATATTGCGCAGCCGGGGCAGGCGGGCAGCATCGTAAGGGTTTCCATCCGCATCTTGGATCCAGAACGCATCAGTCACCCAGCCGTCCTTGGTTGTATAGCTGCGGGCATCTACCACATTGGCCCCGACAAGCGCGAGAGCGCCGGCGAGGCGAGCAAAGATGCCGGGGTGGTCGGCCATGACAAAACAGGCGCGGGTGGCATCACGGTCTTCGTCGGGATGCAGATCGATGCGAATTTCACCTTCGGTAATGTCGCGCAGCAACCGGGCGAATACAGCATGCGCGGTCACATGAAGCCCTTGCCAATAGGGGGGGTAATGCCGCGTCGTTTCGGCTTGTAGATCCTTGCGGGGCCAATCCGAAAGGGCAATGCGCAAGGCTTTCTTGGCTTCGTTACCGCGATTGGCGCGATTCAGGTCTTCCAGTCCGGTTTCCAGCGCCCGCTTCGTCTGTCGGTAGAGCCCGCGGATCAGGACAGCTTTCCAATTATTCCAGGTGTTTGGCCCGACGCCGCGAATGTCACAGACAGTCAGCACGCAAAGCAAGTCGAGCCGTTTCACCGTTTGTACCGCCTTGGCAAAGTCGCGCACAGTACGCGGGTCGGCGATGTCGCGCTTCTGGGCCATATCCGACATCAAAAGATGATAGCGGACCAGCCATTCGACCGTGTCGACTTCGGCTTTGTTCAACCCCAGTCGCGGGGCGATCTTGCGCGCCATTTGCGCGCCGAGAATGGAGTGGTCTTCGGGTCTCCCCTTGGCAATGTCGTGAAGAAGAAGGGCCACGTACAGCACCTTGCGGTTCACGCCACGTTTGAGGATGGACGAAGCGACGGGCAGATCTTCTTCAAGTTCGCCTTTTTCAATCAGCGCAAGGTTGGTGATGCACTGGATTATGTGCTCGTCCACCGTATAGCTATGATACATGTTAAACTGCATCATCGCGACAATGGGTTCGAATTCAGGGATGAACGCCGCAAGCATTCCCAATTCGTTCATCCGGCGCAAACCGCGTTCCGGGTTGCCATGCTTAAGCATCAGATCAAGGAAAATACGCTGGGCTTCCGCGTCGTTGCGCATGTCATCGTCGATCATGCGCAGATTGGCTTTGACCAGACGCATGGCATCGGGATGGATCAACATGCCGGTACGCAAGGCTTCCTCGAATATGCGTAGAAGGTTCAGTTTGTCCGCCATGAAAGCATTGTCGTCTACAATCGCAAGCCGTCCGACGACTACGGTGTAGCCGTCGCGAAGTTTGGGCCGTCTGCGAAAGATACGCTCCAGCAGCGGCTCTGCCTTGATATGGATAGCTTCCAGTTTGGTCAGGAAAATGCGTGTCAATTCACCGACTTGGGTGGCGTGGCGGAAATAGGCCTGCATAAACACTTCGACCCCGCGCCGACCACGGGTATCGGCATATCCCATCGCCTCGGCAACGGCGACCTGCATGTCAAAGGTAAGCTGTTCGGTCGCGCGCCCCGAGAGCAGGTGAAGATGTCCGCGCACCGCCCACAGAAAATTCTCGGCGTCGACGAAGGTCTTGAACTCTTCCTCTAGAAACACGCCCCGCTCTACAAGGTCGGCCGCGTGCTCCACGCTATAGATGTGTTTCGATATCCAGAACAACGACTGAAGATCACGCAGGCCGCCCTTGGCTTCCTTGACGTTCGGTTCCACGACATACCGCAGGCCCTGTTTGCGATGACGTGCGGCACGTTCCTCGAGCTTTGCTTCAATGAAGCTGCGGCCGGTACCGGCGAACAATTCGGTTTTGAGAGTTTGATCCAGATCCTGCGCCAAACCGAGGTCGCCGGCGATAAAACGATGCTCGAGCAGCGCGGTCTGTATGGTGAAATCTTCGCGCCCCAGCTGAACACAGTCACGAATGGTGCGGGTCGCGTGCCCCACCTTCAGCTTAAGGTCCCACAGAATATAGAGTATTGATTCGATGATCCTGTCGACCCGCGGAGATGGTTTTGCGGGGATAAGAAACAGTAAATCAACGTCGGAAAACGGAGCCATTTCGCCCCGACCATAGCCGCCGACGCCGATGATAGTCAGTTGATCGGTTGTTCCGGTTGTCCGAGCAGGGTGAAGGTGCTGAACAGCAATCTGGAGAGTGGTGCGCACCAACTGATCTGTCAGGAAACAGTAGGCTGATGTCATGGCGCGCGCGTCGAATGGCGACGCGGCAAAGGCGCGCGCGATTTCCGCACGCCCGGTTTTTTGCGCAGTGCGCAGAATGCTTACGGTGGCGGCCTGAATATCTGACGCATCGCTTGCCCCTGCGATCGCCGTAGTCAGCGCTTGGGTGATCGCGTCTTCGTCAAAGATAAGCTCGGGTGCGCTAATCAGGTGACGCGCTGTCGCCTCACCTGATTCTGCTTGCGTAATAAGTGGTTTCACCAGCGCATCGTTCCCTAGTAGCCGGCACCGCCAAACGATTGCGGTGAAGGGCTTATAATCACCACTTGCTTGTTACGGATCGTCGCGACCGCCAAACCGTGTTCCGTCGTGCCGTTGGGTCTTAGGCGGAATACGCCGCTTGCGCCGCGAAAGCCTGCGCCCTGTGTAAGACGTGAAGCCGTTAAAGCGTCACTTTTACCGGATTTTGCCAACGCGCCCACGGCTGCGATACCGTCAAACGCCAGTCCGGCGATCGGGTTGGGTGTGCTGCCATATGCTGCTGAATAGCGTTGCGCGAACGCTGAGCTTGCACCTGGGTCAGGTAGTGCGAACCACCCCCCCTGTACCCCTGGCAAAGCCAACGTCTGCGGAGGTATGTCCCAGCGTGTAAGGCCGATATACTGGGTCGTTGCGACAGAGACTCCGGCTTGTGGAAGCATTTCCGCGAAAAGCGGCAGGGCGCTGGCCGATGACGTGGTCAGAAAGACTGCATTGGCTCCGTTTGCATCTACCGCAGCCTTAACCCGTGGTACTGCAGCAATAACGGCTTCTTGGCTTAGCGCATAGTCGACCGTGCCTGCGGAAGTAGCGCCATTCGCAGCTATGGCATTGAGGATAGCGTCGCGTCCCAGTTGGCCTGCCAGATCCTGACCGTGAAGAACCAGTATCCTGTCTTTTCCAGCCGATTTCGCATAGCGGACCAATCGGTCGGCAGTGTCGTCGAAACCATGACCCAACACAAAGACGTTGCCGCCGGCGATGCTCGAGTTGTTCGAGAAGGACAGTACGTTGACCCCCTGTGCCGCAACCGCGTTACCCGCGGCATTTGCAGCCTCGCCATAAAGCGGTCCGAGAATGATTTGGGCACCGTCGGTTACGGCCTGCGAGGCGGCTGTGCTGGCTAGGGCTGCATTGCCGGCAGTACCGTATACCCGCAAGTCGATCTGGACACCGCCCAGATCACGGATGGCAAGCCGCGCCGCGTTTTCGAGCTCTTGAGCGAGCTGGTTGTCAGCCGCCGATCCGCCCCGTGGAATGAGCAAGGCAACCGGGATGGGTTTGCTTGTATCAACTTTGGGGCCTTTTACGCCCCCCATGTTGGTTGCGATGACCGGCTCGCAGGCGGTCAGGGCCAGCGCAACCAAGGGCAAGATCAAAAGCCGCATCGGCTTGCGAAGGACTTCAAAAACAGCAATCATAACAGCGTCACTCCAAAATGTGGCGGGTCGGAGGCGATGACCCATGGATATATGCACCGATCATAGAGGGTGCGAAAGGCGGGTCCAGCTTGAATTACCAAAAGATACCCCTCGCGGCAGGGCTTTATTTTGTCGGGGTACCTATCGGCACCGCCCGAGACATCACCCTGCGCGCTTTGGATGTACTGGCATCCGCTGAAGTATTGGCCGCGGAAGATACGCGCAGCTTGCGTAAACTACTCGATATTCACGGCGTCCCTCTTGGTGGGCGTACAATCGTGGCTCTGCATGATCACTCCGGGAAAAACGCGCAAGATCGGCTTTTGAAAGCAATTGGCGATGGGCAATCTGTTGCCTATGCGTCGGAAGCCGGCATGCCGCTGATCGCCGATCCGGGCTTTGAGCTGTCAAGAGCGGTCACAGATGCGGGGCTGATGCTTACATGTGCGCCCGGCCCTTCTGCCGTATTGACAGCGCTTGCTTTGGGTGGATTGCCAACGGATGCGTTTTTCTTCGCAGGGTTTCTACCGAACGCAAAAGGAGCACGATTGGCTGCTTTGCAAAAGCTGAAGGATATACCCGGAACGCTGGTTTTCTACGAATCACCCAAACGTGTCGGGGCAATGTTGCGCGATGCCGCAGAGGCGTTGGGAAAAGAGCGCCCGGCGGCTGTGTGTCGTGAGCTGACTAAGAAATTCGAGGAAATTCGACGCGGGTCACTGGCCGAGTTGCGCGATGAGTACGCCGAAAAAACGCCCAAAGGCGAGATCGTGGTGTTGATTGATCGTGGTCGTTTACCGACAATTAGCGAACATGACCTAACGTCTGATCTTGAGACTGCACTGAGCACGATGTCGATGCGAGATGCAGTTGATATGGTCGCACAGGCGCATGATGTGCCGCGCAGGCAGGTATATCAAATGGCGCTGAAGCTGGGAAAGGGAGACACAACTTGACCGTCAGTTCCGCAGTACAGGACAGAACCGCGCGGGGTTGCGTATCATATCACGCGGGTCGCGCAGCGGAGCTAACCGTTTCGCGGAATTATCTGCGGCGTGGGTTTGCATTGGCCCACGAAAGGTGGCGGGGTAGATCCGGCGAGATCGACCTGATCATGCGCGATGAAGTCGGGATCGTATTTGTTGAGGTCAAGAAAAGTCGGAGCTTTGAGCAGGCCGCGCAGCGATTAACCCCCAGGCAGATGCAACGCATTCGCAATTCTGCCGAAGAATATGTCGGTCACGGGCCACACGGCAGCCTGACTCACATGCGGTTCGACGTAGCGTTAGTCGACCATTCCGGCGAAGTTCAAATCCTCGAAAACGCCTTTTAAACATGCTTGGGCCATTGCACCTTGTGCATCTCTGCGCCATCTAAAGATGAACAGCACGGAGACCCGTCATGAAAATTGCCTTTCAAATGGACCCGATCGGGGCCGTAAACATAAACGCGGACAGTAGTTTCCGATTGGCAGAAGAGGCGCAGGCGCGCGGGCATTCGCTATTTTATTATACACCTGATCACCTGGCCTATCAGGAAGGGCGCATTACCGCTCGCGGGCATGATCTGACGGTCCAGCGTGTTCAGGGCGACCATGCAACGCTTGGTCCGGAACGCGAAGTTGATCTAGCCGATTTCGATGTGGTGTGGCTGCGGCAGGACCCGCCTTTTGATATGCACTACATCACGTCGACGCATCTGCTTGATCGGTTGAAGCAAACAACCCTGGTGGTGAATGACCCCTTCTGGGTCCGCAACTATCCGGAAAAACTGTTGGTGCTGGATTTCCCTGACTTGATCCCCCCGACAACGATCGCGCGTGATATTGACACGATAAAGGCATTCAAGGCCAAGCATGGGGATGTAATACTCAAGCCTCTTTATGGAAATGGTGGGGCCGGTGTTTTTCGTCTGGACGGCAATGACCGGAACCTGGGTGCGTTGCACGAGCTTTTCACCGGCTTTTCGCGCGAACCATTGATCATACAGAAGTTTCTGCCCGCTGTGTCTAAGGGTGACAAGCGCGTTATCCTTGTCGATGGCGAAGCTGTCGGTGCTATCAACCGCGTTCCGGCTGAGGGTGAAACACGATCCAACATGCATGTTGGAGGGCGACCCGAGAAAATTGGCCTGACCGACCGTGATCTTGAGATTTGTGCTGCAATCGGGCCCCGGTTAAAGGAAAAGGGCCAGATATTTGTTGGTATCGATGTGATCGGTGATTACCTGACGGAGATCAACGTGACGTCTCCCACCGGCATCCAGGAACTGGAACGTTTTGACGGAACCAATATTGCCGCACAGATTTGGGAAGCAATCGAGGCCCGTCGCACCTGAGGTGACGAAGCGGCAGAGCATCGCCTTTGGATCATCCGACGATACCATGCGGCAAGCGGAAGCTGAGCGCTTCGGCCACGTGGGGTTTGCGTATGCCGTCCGAGTTGTCCAGATCCGCGATTGTCCGAGCCACCCTTAAAACGCGGTGATACCCGCGTGCCGACAGATGAAACCGTGCCGCGGCATGGAGAAGCAACGCGCGGCCTTCGGAATCCGGTGTTGCGATTTCTTCCAGTAGGGTGCCGTCGGCATCTGCGTTTTGCGTCACCTCTGGAAATGCCTGGAAACGGCAAGCCTGCATTTCGACGGCCAGCGCAACCCGTGCGGCGACCGTCGCCGATGTTTCCCCTCCGTCATGAAGATCGAGATCGGTATAAGCAACCGGGGGGATGTCCACCCGCATGTCGAACCGGTCGATGAGTGGACCAGATATGCGCCCCATATAATCTTCGCCACATTTTGGTGCTTTGCTACACGAACGTGCCGGGTCATTCAGGTGCCCGCATTTGCAAGGATTGGCCGCACCCACCAGCATGAATTTACAAGGGTATTTTACATGGGCGTTGGCCCGCGCGACCGTCACTTCGCCGGATTCCAAGGGTTGCCGGAGGGTTTCCAGGACAGCGCGGGGAAATTCGGGAAGCTCATCCATGAATAAAACCCCGTTATGGGCAAGGCTTACTTCGCCCGGCTTTGCGTGCCGGCCCCCGCCGATGATAGCGACCATCGACGCGGTGTGATGTGGTTCGCGAAACGGTCGATGTCGCGAGATACCGCCTTCGTCAATAAGCCCCGCCAAAGAATGGATCATCGACGTGCTAAGCGCCTCGCGCGGGGATAGAGGTGGCAAAATGGTCGGCAGGCGTGCTGCCAGCATAGACTTGCCCGAACCGGGGGTGCCCACAAACATAAGGTGATGACGCCCGGCCGCAGCGATTTCCAGGGCACGTTTTCCCCGTTCTTGTCCTTTGACCTCTTGCAGATCCTTTTGGGAAGCGCAGGATGGTGCTTCGCCCGGGGTCGCGGCTGCGAGAGGGGTTTGCCCGGAACAATGGTGTACGACATCACGTAAGCA
>TARA_R110000850_G_scaffold40743_15_pt1 | contig 15107 bp, 12 predicted proteins | sample TARA_R110000850 | Tara Oceans TARA_R110000850 (sample SAMEA4397586) | marine metagenome | biome: Polar Biome; feature: [SRF] surface water layer (ENVO:00010504); material: water (ENVO:00002006), including particulate matter (ENVO:01000060) such as... | depth 5 m | reverse complement strand
CCGGACACATGATACACAACCGTTCGGACACATAGGTAACACTTTTCGAGTGTTGTTTTCAAGACGTTGAGAGAACCCTGAGAGCGTAGCGAACATGGATTCCTCGAGATGACAATTCAACATGAGATTACTCCTATTGCGGAGATCCTGGCAGCAAAACAATGGAAGTGGAATCAACTGTCCATTGATTCAATTCTTGCTTCAATGGGCTGGCAAAAATTGAATTCTCTTCCCTACCGCGATGATTATTCCTGTTTCAAGAAATTCGGGGCCAGTGTCTATAAAGAGGATTACTGTCCTGAACGGATCGAAATCGATGTTAAAGTCTATCGTGACGTCGATTCACTTGATGAACGACAATTCGCAGACAAAATCGATGAATTCAAAACAAGGTTTCTCGAGGCCACTGAAACGATTGTCCGTTCGCTGGGTAAACCAATTTTTTTCTGTCAGTTTTGCAGCAAGTGGCTTTCCTGATGATCAGGATGCGGTGTGTCTGACATTATGGAATTTAGAAACAGCACGCTTGATGCTGCAACTCAAGAATGAAGGACGCGAGATCCCCATTCGACTTTGTATCCTGGTTGCTCCTGTCAGCCCGTAGCAGGTTCAAATGCGGAGTCAGGGCCATAGTATTTGCGTATGGCCTCAAGATTCTCGTCCGGGATTCGCTCTGTGCTTCCTGAACTGGAGAGGATGGAATGACCTTGTTCGTCCCGTTCGGGTTTTGTTGTGCCGATAGACTGAGCGTATTCCTGCAGTTGTTCAATGTGAGCAGCTGAAAGGAACGGGGAGATACGCTGGACATTACCGGGAGTGAGCGCCAGCAAGAGCGTACAAATCGGCTGACCGAACATGCCGGCACCGACGCGCTCTGCAAACAACTCGAATCGAGCCTGGCGTAACAAGCGGTCGTCTGCGGTTTCAACACCCGGTCGAAGCCCACGCCTGCAGCGGTCTACTTCGTCGAATTGAACCATGTGCGTCCCCTGGCCCAGCAACAGGAGTTTTTCGTAGGAGATGCCGTGCAGGGAACCGCCTGGCAGGATAACGCCCAAACTGCCGCCAACATTTTTCACAGGTGGATCATAGTTCCAACAATAAAAGATATCAGGGTTGATCAGCTCAAGGTTCAACGTAAATTGTCTTATCGCCATCTGTCTGGCTGTACCACTGGAATCAGATTGAAAGAGTTTGGAACCGCTTTTCACGGTAGCATTACTGAAATTCTTTTTCACCGGGCAGGAATTGTCAAGGAATTCTTGAGCGGTCGGACTAGGGAGAGAAGGTGTAAGGAACCGTCTGACACTCTATTCATCTCCAGTTGAAATAATACAAAGTATCGATCGATTACAAGATAATCGCATTTAGATTGTCAATAGCGCTGGCATCACCCTGTGCTTACCTTGCGATGGATGGCGACCGAAATAGATAACGCCATTAGCCGCTGGGCGTTAGCCCCGGTTGAAACGATGATACCAGGAACCGCGGCCAATGATATCTGGAGTCTTTCATCAGCCAACCCGCCCCTTAGTTGAAATATCATGAGCGGGGGTAAATGTTCCCGTCATCAAAAATGATCTCGTGCCTTTCGATCCTGAACATCGCCCGCATACAAAATGACCTGTTCCAGATCGTCCTCTGAATTCACGCACTGCCAGTCTCCTCCAACCGACCAGACAGGTCGATCTTTGAAAACAGACCAGGTTTGCCTGAGGACTCGCGTGCAGTTGGCTTTCATTTGATCTCGAACCCGGCCCCCCGTGATTTCCGACGCTGAAACAACGACATGGACATGGTTACTGCGGGCACTGGCTTTCCATAGTTTCCATTTTCGATATTCGCAAAGTCGAGCAATTTCATTTTCAACCGCGGCTCGTTGTCGTTGAGAGAGCAGGATGACGTCGTGTTTGAGCCGATCGCGGTGCCAGTCTTCCAGCAATGGCTGGTAAGGCTGAGAACCTTTACGACGATACCGCCACAAGCGTGTATCGCCCTGCAGGAAAGTTCCGTACACAGTGAATGTTATGAAATAAGCCAGTGGTTGATCATCCATAGCCGCCCCTGTTTCAGACAGGATATTAGTGTTTGAACGCTGCAATGAACAGGCGATTGAATTGCATCATACCAAACCAGGGCTATCGCGTTTGTCTCGGTTTCTATTTTCATTGTTTCAACCGGGGCTAACGCCCTTCGGCTAATTTTCTATAAAGATCGGCGTTGAATAGCTTGGGTGAGACGAATCTCCTCAAGAACGTCTTTCATTTAATATACTTACCCCGTCAAAAGAAATTTGGATCATCTCCATAGTTGCGAAAGTAATCTTCCCATTCAATCAACTCGGTCTCGATCACTTCCCAGAATGACTTCTTGAGATCAGTAAATTCACCATTACCTTCATAGTAATAGAAAATGGGTGGATTATCGTTGATACCGTCGGCGATAAAAAACAAAAACTGTTCTCCGAACCGCATAGAAAAAACATAGGCCTTTTCTGGCAGGGATAGTTTTCCTTCTTCGAAATTTTCCAGTGTTTCTTCAGCCTCAGCATTTAAATTAAGCATCACATCAAAATATTGGTCGACTTCACACATAAAGCGGCCAGCCCCTTTACCGATGGCTCTTAAAAATTCCAGATATGATTCCGGAAGAGATAATCGGCTGGCTTCACAAACGCGCTTGATTTCAGATTCAGAGCAGCCCTGTATCTGATGTGGCTCTGCGGCCTTAGAAGCAATCAAACGCTGAATTAGTGACTCTGAGTCTAACATTGAAGAAGTTCCGCTTTTTACGTGAGTAGAAATATTTTTGCCGGCATCTATAGTCCTAACTATTTATCCATGCCTAGCGTTAACAGAGTATCGAAATAGCAAACATTACCTGGAAATCATCGATAAGGATAAAGCTTGAGGATATCAGATTGGACCGACTCGCATCGTCCGCTAATAAAATCGGCCACGTTCTCTGTTTTCATCGTTCCAACCGGGGCTAACGCCCTACGGCTAATTTTCCATAAAGATCGACGCTAAATAGCATGGGTGGGACGGATCCCGCAAGCACGTCTGTCGTTTAGGTATTTCCCTGACATCACTCTCCAGCCGCGCGTAAAAAAGCAGGAGTCCCATGCGGGAAGCTCCTGCTTGAAATTCGTTTGACGAATGCCAGACGGCTTAGAGTGTCTTTTCGCCTTTTTTCCAATTACAGGGAACGTTTTCGCCTGTCTGGAGGGCATCGAGAACACGCAGCACTTCTTCGACGTTTCGTCCGACGCTCAAACCGTGAATAGCCAGCCATGAGCAGACTCCGGTTGGGTCGATCAGGAAAATACCACGCAGCGCGATACCAGCGTCTTCTTTGAGCACGCCGTAATCGCGGGACAGCTTGTGAGTGCCATCGGCCAACATCGGGTATTTCAGGCCACCCAGTTGAGGATCAGCGTCGCACCAGCCTTTGTGGGAGTACTTGCTGTCAGTACTGGCGGTCAGCACCTGGCAGTTACGTGATTCGAATTCACCCAGTGACTCATTGAATGCAATCAACTCTGTAGGACAGACAAACGTGAAGTCCAGCGGATAGAAGAACAGGCAAACCCATTTGCCTTTGAAGTCTTCCAGTTTGTAGTCCTTGAATGAATCAGAGGCGCGATCGTAACCCTGCAGTGCAAAATCAGGAGCGGGTTGCATAACTTGAACTGTCATTAGTCTTTACTTACCTTCAAAATATTGGTGATAGAAATATTATTTTCAACAGAACGCGGGTCGATCGAAGATCGAAACAACCCGCATTGTGAGCGTCTGTTTTAGAGACCAGCCTTAATGACTGCCAGTGAACCGGGAGATTTTTCAGGATCTTTCCCCTGAGTTCCGAAGACGGTCAGATACAGGTTACCTTCTTTGTCGAAAGCGATGGCCGCTGGCTTGTCCAGTGAGATCACTTTTTCAGCGGTCACTTTATCGCCATCGATTTTCAGTTCGAACAGTCCCCCTTTGGCAGCGTCGACCCAGGAGAAATCAGTGGCGTACAGCTTCTTGGTTTTGGGACTGTAAGCCAGGCCAGCGATATCGCTCAGACCGGTTTTCAGGCTCTTGGTGAGTTTACCTGTTTTGGGATCGTAGAAGGTCAGCAGGCTGTCGCCGGCGACATTGACTTCACCCATCTGGCCGATAACCAGTTCTTTTCCATCCAGAGAGAATGTAATGGCGACAGGAGCATCGACATTGGTTGCTTCTTTGGTCGCAATGCTGGGTTCGAGCGGACCGGCTTTACCGTCTTTGATCACAGACTTGGCAACCCAGCCTTTGGTGTCGTCACCGTTACAGGTGATATAAATAGCACCATCACCCACGGCAACGCCGTAGAAGTTACCTTCGCCTTTGGCAGATTTATCGCCGGCTTTGATGGGACCCAGGGTCTGAACAGCGGTGTCTTCTTTGACCCATTTTTCCAGAGGTTTATCGCCGACCTTGTAGATGCGAACCAGTTCTTCTGCATCGGGACGGCTGCCGTCACCTACGACGAGATGATCTTTATCCATGAAGGCAACGCCCAAAGGTCCGATGTTATATTTAGGGCCTTTGCCGTAGACGTCGGTCGGGTACCCGGCGATTTCGAGATCGACGGTTTTCCCTTTGGCGTCATAGCGATACACGCCATAGCGGCTGGCAACGAAGACGTGCCCGGTACCATCCTGGATGGCGATCCCGCTGGGGCTTTCAAGGTTAGTCACCAGAGTTTTTACAGTGACAGCCGGCTTTTTAGGCTCTTCCTTCTTGGGTTCCTCTTTTTTAGGCTCTTCCTTTTTAGGAGCAGGCTTGGTCTCTTTCTTAGGTTCTTCTTTCTTGGGCTCCTCTTTTTTAGGAGCTTCTTTTTTGGGCTCTTCCTTCTTGACTTCTTTTTTGTCATCGCCTTTTTTGTCACCTTTTTCATCGGCAACGACGTAAGAACTTCCGAGCATCAGGCAGGCTGCGGTCAGGCAGAATGCGGTTGCTTTCAAGATTCGTTGTAAATTCCACTGCATGGTGTTCATCTTCCTTTGAAAAGGGGATTTTCAATTAGTTTTGCGTCTCGTCTTCAGGTATGAGACATCCGCCGAGAGAGTTTCAATCAGGGTAGCTCAGGTTCTTTATGCTCAGGATAATTCGAACTGGTAAGGCCTTCCTTCATGAAGGTTACCAGGTCATCCACTTCCTGCGGGGTTAAATTCAGTTTGAAGATTTCTTCATCGAGAAATTCGTTCGGGATACCCCCTTTATTATAGTGTTCTACAACTTCTTTCAAAGTCTTCAGGCTGCCATCGTGCATATAAGGAGCAGATCGGGCGATATCACGCACGGTCGGCGTTTTAAAGCTGCCATGATCGCCGCCCAGGTTACTGATGGCTTTGCGGCCGGCGTCTGGTTCTTTTGCATCCATGCCCACGCCGACATTATGAAAAGCGTGGTCAGTAAATGTGGGACCGGAATGACAGGAGCTACAGGCAGCCTTTCCGAAAAACAGCTGCATGCCTCGCTGTGCCGACTCGGAGAGTGCCTTTTTGTCGCCCGCTTTGAAACGATCGTAGGGGGCATCGCCACACAGAATGGTACGCTCATACGTGGCGATGGCTTTCGCGATATTTTCTTCCGTCGCGTCAGAGCCAAAAATTTTCTGGAACTGTTTTTTGTAACCGGGAATCGCGTTGATCCGTTCGACGGCTTCTTTGGTCGTCAAATTCATTTCAATGGGATTCGCGATCGGGCCCAGCGCCTGTTCTTCCAGCGATCCGGCACGGCCGTCCCAGAAATGAAATTTATTGTAGGCGGCATTGATCACTGTGGGTGAATTGCGGCCCCCCTTCTGGCCTTTGAAGCCGGTCGCAAACTGATCGGCGTTGCTGTAACCTTTCACTGGAGAATGACAGCTGGCACAGGAAATGGTATTGTCACGCGAGAGTCGTTTATCAAAATACAGCTGTTTGCCCAACGCGATTTTTTCGACAGTGGGCGGGTTGTCTTCCGGAAATTCGATCGGAGGCAGACCGAGGGGAACCTTGATGACCTGTTCTTCAGCCTGGCTCAGGGAAACAGTGAAACCGACAACCAGCGTGATCACGATCCCCGATGACAGGATCCTCGTAAAATTCCGATAGGTTGCAGACGCCATGATTTCTCCTCAATGGAACGACTCAGATAGCTGATACAGGATGACAGAAAGCCGTTTCAGGGGAGGAGGCATCCACAGTTTGAAATGTGCACGCTGACTGATCAGCCCTGAAACTGCCTGAACTGTTTATTTTTAGTTGCTCAGCTCAGGACTGCAAGTCACTATCGAGAGGGAATTGCGTTGAAAGTGAGAATTTCACAGGATTTAGGACGGCAAGACGGCTACGTAATCGTTTGTGAACAGTAGAGTTACCGGTGCCGGTTCCACGAGAGCGCCAGTGGAATCGTGGCAAGGGGCGCAAAAGCAAGGGCAAACAGCGAGAGGAAAAAGACATACAAACTGAGAGTCAGCATCTCCTGCAATCCTGTCGGCGCAGGAAATTTCAGCCAGATCGCGGTTAGAGAACCGATCAGCCAGAGCCCGCCGGCGATTCCTGCGGTCGATACTTTCGTCAACCCCCTGCGACAGGCGGTGACAAAAGCGGTCACCAAACCAGCAAAGATCAGGAACGCAAGCACCAAAAAGAATGCCATCTGGCAATAGAGATTGTTGGGGGAATGGGAAACACGATCTGTTGAATTGACAATAAAGACAAACAACCCGAAGCAGCCGAGAATGCTGCCGATCACCAGAAAATAAAACCAGGAACGCCCGGTCCATAACACAGAAATGACATTCGCGGCAATCGTCCAGAAACAGGCCAAGGTATACACGCTGAAAACGAACCAGTAGAGGGCCCCTCTGGATATTATAATCGAAGCCTGGTCTCCCTGAAGCATGCCGGGGGCGACAAACACCAGCATATTTAACATCAATCCCGCCTGTATCAGCAGACTGGAATAGAGCACTGTTTTGACCAGGTTTACGAATAATGCAATCGCGAAGTCACGGTCTGATAACGGAGTGACCGCCAGAAAGCTTTTCATTTCGGTTCTGCCTGGTCCGCATGTTCCTTCACCGGCGACCAGCCCGACTACGAGCGCAGCAATGATCGAGAACATCAGATAGATTTGCATAAAGCCCTCGGTGATATTAATCGGATGTGAACCATTGGCATTTCGCATCGTCGTATTGAGGACCAAAACGGCAATACCAAACAGTCCCCCACCCATGATGACCGCACGCTGGCAGCTGTCGCGCCAATGCAGGCGGCCCAGTGCCGCCCGATGCGACTCTAACGTCGTATGTCCGCTGGAGCTTGCGCCGGTGGTGAGGCTGTCCCACCAGTTGCGGGTCTGTGTCCATTGTGGACTGGGTAAAGCAGTACCGGAACGGACACTGGCAAAGGCGCGCGTCCCCTGATACCAGGCAGCCAGACTGACCAGTTGCATCAACACGAATTCGCCAAGCGTAACATGACTCCAGGGAACGGCATCTGCTTTGAATCCATCGGGAAAGTATCGTGACAGGAACCACCAGAACAGGGCCACAATGATTCCCATGCTCAAAATGATGCGTGTATAACTGGGGGCGTTCAGAGTCCAGTAAATCGCGTGTCCAGTCAGAACCAGCATCACCAGGAATAAGAGGGGCCCCAGTACGGGCCAATAATCGGCGAGCCAGCGTTCATCAAAAAACAGAGCCCGGTAGGCACCATTCGTTGCCAGCTGTAACACAACCACCAGCCCCACCATTGCCAGCATCAACCAGGTGGCGATGGCGCGAGAAGAGATAGGTAACCCGCGACAATATTTCTGACTGCCGGCCAGTGCCCGCACCGTGATCGACAGGAAAATGACCCAGGAGATTCCCAGGTAAGTAAAATGCAGGCTGAAGATTTCCTGGTCATTATAAGGAATGCGGTACCCCTGCAAATGCATCAGAATCTTGATCATCAAAGGCACAATCACCAGCGTTGCCACGCCGATTGACGCGCCCGGCCAGGCACGTTTACAAAAACTTTTTGTCGTCGCAATCATGGCAGATGACATCAGGGGACCTCAGTTTCTATTAATCATAATCGTAGTCAGGCGCATTGCTCAGTTATTCATTCCACTCGGATTTACCGATGCCGGTTCCATGACAGCGCCAGTGGAATCGTCGCGAACGGCGCGAGAACCAAAGCTGCCAGCGTCGCGTAGATCAGCAACAACCCCCAGACAACACCGTGATAATATTGAGAGCGTTCCAGCATCCAGATCAGAACTCCAGTGACAGAGCACATCCAGAGCACCAGCGCCACAATTGAGCCTGTCTGTGAAATCAGTTTCCTGCGGCAGGCAACCATATACGCGGCGAAGGTTCCCGCACAAATCAACAGAGGCGGTAACAACAGCAGCACGATTGTCATGTAGTGATAGAGCATCGAATTGCGAAACAGAGTATCTCCGAGATTCATCAGAATGATATAAAAGACAATCCCCCCGAAGAAGACGCCGATGGCCGTAAAATAAAACCAGGAACGACCGGTCCAGAAGACAGAAATCATATTGGCCGCGATGACCCAGAAACCAATGACCAGTAAAAACACAGGCAGAATCGAGCCCCCTCCCCGAACGACGGGAGAGAGCAGCACCTGAAACACCTCGGCTCCATGCCAGATCCCGGCGACAATCAGACTGGAACCCAGCGCAACGACGATGCTCAGAAATGTCAGTCCCAGAGTTTTGAGCAGATTACGGAACAGAACTGTATTCAGATCTCGATCCACTAGAGGCGCTTTGGCGAGGAATTGCTTCATTTCAGTTCGCCCTGCTCCCGTCGTCCCTTCCCCTAAGATGACGGCGGCAACAATTGCTGCAATCAGACCAAAGAACATTGAGGAAATAGAAAAAACTTCTACCAGTTGACTGAAATTATTCTGGTTGGTTCGGGAGGGATCAAAGTTGGCGATGACCAGCAGATTGATCACCAGCATGGTCATTCCAAATCCCACTCCGGCAAGTAACGCCGTACGCTGGCAGGAATCGCGCCAATGCAATCGGGCCAGTGCCGCTTTCCGCGAGAGGGGAACGATCGGCTGCTCAGGAACCGAGCCTGTCAGTAAACCATTACACCACAGCTGAAGCTGTTCCCACTGGGGACTGGACAGCGCCGTGCCATTCCGCACATGGGCAAACGCACGGGTCCCCTGGTACCAGGCAGCGATACACACTAGCTGCATCAAAATGAAATCGCCCAGCGTGACGGTACGCCAGGGTACAATCTTTTCGTAATAGCCATTGGGGAAGTAGCGGGAAATAAACCACCAGAACAGCGCGACAACCACGGCTGACCAGAAAATGCATTTCGTCAGGCTGGGTGCATGCAGGCTCCAGTAAGCGGCGTGTCCCACCAGGATCAAGGTCACCATAAACAACAGTGGTCCCAATAAAGGCCAGTAGTCTGCCAGCCAGCGATCGTCAAAAAACAGAACGCGATACAGGCCATTGGTCACAAGCTGCAGTACGACTACCAGCCCCACCATCGAGAGCATCATCCAGGTGGCAATCGAAGTCGAAGAGACAGGCAGACCCAGACAGAATTTCTCACTGCCGGTGAGCGCTTGCAGACAGACACCAATAAAAAAAACGTATGAGACCCCCAGGTAAGCAAAATGGTAATCGAACACATTCTGCTCAAGATGTTCGAGACGCAACCCCTGCACTTGCATGATGATCCGGGAGACCAGGGGGCCCAGTACCAGGGCACCTACCGCCAGAGAAGCACCGAGGCGGGCACGTTTACAGAAATTTCTGGTCGTCATTAAGAAGGCAGATGACATCAGGGACACCTCTTTATTTCATTAAGACTCAAACCAACAAACCACACACATCTCATTCCATTCAGAAAACAGTCAGCGATGCCGATTCCAGGAGATCGCTAAAGGAATCGTGGCGAAGGGCGCGAAGATCAATGCCAACAGAACCGTCAATCCTAAAAAACCGATCCAGTGATCCGGAATTGTCGGCTGTTGAGACATCCAAAGCTCGAACAGAACCAGTCCAGTCAGGCTGAAATACAATGCCACTTGTCTGGTTCGCTTTTGAATTAAACAACGTTTGCTGGCATCCAGGTAAGCGCCGATGGTGGCACTGATGATGACCAGCGAATAAACCAGGAAAATGATTGTTCCGAATGCCTGCACGGCCTGATAGCTCCCGCTCGCTAGCAGCAATTGCTCGATTATCACGTAAGCAATATTGCCCACGATCACAACGCCCACAACCGTATTGCAGAGCCACTGACGGCCGGTCCAGCAAAGTGAGAGTAAATTGGCAGCCAGAATCCAGAATCCGATCATTGCGACACTGGAATAGATCAGGTTTTGCTGGAGCCATTCATTCAAGTCATATTTTGTGTGAAAGATCTCTGTCCCCTGCATCAACATAAAACCGGCGTAACTGAAGAGCAGCGCCAGTTGAATCAGGACCACGACAAACAGGATTGTTTTCGCCATATTCCCGAACATCGTCGCGGACAACTCCCTGTCAGAGAGCGGCGTCATCGCCAGAAAGCGATTCATTTCCGTATTACCGGTTCCGGCGACACTGCCTGCCAGCATGATCACCACACCAATCGCAGCGATGCCGGAGAGCACCAGCGTGGTGATCTGAAATGTTCCCGAAAGCTCCAGCAGGTGATTCAACTCAGGACTGCTGGAATCATACATCGCAACGGAAGCCAGATTCACAATCAGTACTGCAACACCAAATAAAACCCCGCCCACAATGACGGCCCGCTGACAGGAGCCACTCCAGTGCAGGCGTGCGAGTGTCATTCTCCGTGAGAGGGGGACCGACATCCGTTCGGGAATCCTGCCGGTGATCAATGCGGTCCACCAGAGTTGCGCCTGATCCCACTGTGGCGACGGCGTTGCGGCGCCATTACGAATGTTCGCAAAAGCGCGAACTCCCCCCAGCCAGGCAACCAGACTGACCAGCTGCAGCGTGACGAATTCCCCCAGCGTCACTTGACTCCAGGGAACGATTCCTCTGGCAAAACCGTTTGGATAATAACGGGCGACGAACCAGAAAAACAGCAACCCAAAAGCCGTCCCCCAGCCTGCGACTTTCAGAAAACCGGGCGCGTGCATACTCCAGAAACAGTGATAACCGACCATCACCAGCGTGCAAAGAAACAACAGCGGCCCCAGCACGGGCCAATAGTCGGCGAGCCAATGTTCGTCAAAAAACACCAGCCGATACAGGCCATTCGTGACCAGGCTGAGCAGAACCACGATTCCCACTGAAGAAAACATCAAGCCGCTGGCGATCCTGGCAGAGGAAAGCGGCAGGCCTCGAATCATCTGCTGCGAACCATGCAGCGCATGCAGACAAACGGCAATAAAGGTCACCCAGGAGGCAGCCAGAAATGAAAAGTGAAAATTAAACGGTTTCACACTGCCGGAGTCTGTCGGCCCATCCAGGAAGTATATCAGCTCACGCAATGAAAGCGGCCCGAGTACGAGCAAACAAACCGCCAGCACCCCTGCCAGCCAGGCACGCTTCGTAAATGTTTTTGTAACGACAAAAAGCAGATGTGTCATGATTTCACCACAAACTCATTGATCCAGATTTACAATTGAAAAAGCCATATATTACCGATGCCGGTTCCACGAGACCGCCAGCGGGATCGTCGCGAAGGGAAGCACGGTGAATACCAGCAAGGCAGACGATAAAACCCGGTCGAAAAACAGGTCTGAATCCCAGTAATTCCAGAAGGCGATGCTGATCAGCAGGTAGAAAAAGGCCGAGAGCCAGAGCGTCTTCCCGCCGATCAACGCAGAGCGATACGCGTGCAGAAAAGCGAGAACTGTTACCCCCAGGATCAGGCAGGCATCCAGTAGAATCACTGGCGTCTGCAAGACTGGCAACAGTTCACTCACGGAACAGGAAATAATTAGCAGAACAGGAAGCGCGAGTAGAACCCACCAGCCAACGCAGGGTCGGGGAAACCAGCCGACTGCAGTGAAATTTAGCATGATAGACCAGAAAAACAACATTACAAAGACGATTAGATAGATCGCATCCGCAACCTGCTGATGTTCGACCAGAAACTGCCAGTCTGAACTGACAACTCCCTGTCCCTGCATTAGGGCATACAGGAGATAGCTCCCTCCCAGGCCGACGGGAACAATCGCCAGCAGCACCAGCATCCCGGACTTGAGAATGTTCTGCATCAACGCTGCCGCAAGTTCTCGATCTGTGAGAGGGACGGTAGCCCAATAGTCCTTCATCTGCTGCTTCCCTATGAATGTGAGCGTCCCCCCGAACTTGATCATCAGTGCCCCAACAGCAAATTGCAGAAACATGCCGGTCAGGAACAACGCAGGCAGATAGGTCAAGGGCCCCAGAAACTCATCCGGTTTTGCCCAGATAAAGAAGGCAGCCAGATTACAGAAAAATGTCACCCCGGCCAGACCGAATCCGATGAGCACCCCACTGCGACAGGAGTTCCGCCAGTGCACCTGCTTCAGTGTGGCAATCGCGGTTTGCGAATGGGGATCGGTCTCTCTGTCAGAACTCGCCCCCACTGCCAGTGTGTTCCACCATTGTTTCATACGCTCCCAGGCGGGACTGGGAAGTGACGTGCCGGAACGGATCTGTGCGAAGGCAGCGGTTCCAAGGTACCAGGCTCCCAGCGAGACGCCGAGCATGGCCGCCCCTTCCCCCGGCATCACCCGGGTCCAGGGAACCACAGCTCCGCTAAAGCCATCGGGATAAAACCGGGAAAGAAACCAGACCAGCATCCCAGCGATAAAGCTGACCGAGGCGCACAGACGCGTCAGACTGGGTGCCTGCATCAACCAGAAATCAGCATACCCAACCAGTGTGAGCGTCACGAGAAATAACAGGGTTCCCGTGAGCGGCCAGTAATCGGACAGCCAGTTCTGATCGAAGAACAGCAGGCGGTAGAATCCATTCGTCACCAGCTGCATCGAGAGAAACAACGTCACTGCCGTGAACATCATCCCGCTGGCGATGGTACGAGACGGGATGGGCATCCTGAGAAAATACTTCTGAAAGTCTATTGTCAGGGTAACAGCGGTGACCAGAAAAACGAGGCTGGACAGGAGCATATAATAGCCAAAGAGGAAGCCAAATTTAAAGATGTCGACGTGCACACGTCCCTCGAACTCTTCCGCAACTGCGATCACTTTCAAAACCACATACGGAAACAGCACAAAGGCCACGATACAACACAGCGCCTGCGGCCAGGCACGCTTCCAGATCAGTCGAGTTGTCACAACAAAGGCAGATGACATTGGTTGCACCTAAAACAATTATCGATGCCGGTTCCACGAAACCGCCAGCGGGATCGTCGCGAAGGGGGTCACAGCGAATACCAGCGAAGATGATTGAAACAGCTTCGTAGGAAATTCGCTGTAGCTCCAGAAATTCCAGTAGAAGGCAGGAACGATTAGACAAAACAACGCTGCCAGCCAGATGACCTGCATACCGATCAGTCTGGCACGGTAAGCTTGAATGTAAGCGATTACAGTGGCAGACCAACTCAGTCCGACAAAGAGTAGCAGGAGAACAAAGCCGAACACTGGATAAAAAATACCAAATATTGAAGCAACTAATAATAGCGGAAGTAATAGAATCACTCTCCCTGCGAAACACGTAGAATTAAGCCAAAACAAAGAGATACTATTCGCAACAAAGATCCAGTATGCCAGCAGAGCGTAACCGGCAGTGATTAACAATTCACTTTTTGATTCAAAGGTCACCACAGATTGCCAGCACTGCCTGATGACATCCATCCCTTGTGATAGTACAAAGGCGATATAACTGCCTCCCAGTCCCAGAATCACCACAAACAATAAAGAAAGGATCACACATTTCAGAATACAACGTAGCAGGACAGCAGAGAGTTCCCGATCAGAAAGAGGCACTCCTGCCAGATAACCTTTCATTTGGGACTGGTTTCGGGTCGAAAGGGAATTCATCAGGCCCCCGGACAAGATCACGATAGAACCCTGTATCGAATATAATGCGGAAAGACCAAACATGGGGCTCATGACAGGATCCAGTTCAACCTTCCCCTGACTCGCGTGATACAAGTAACTGGACAGATTGATAAAAAAAACAAAACAGCCCAACAAAGCGATGATCAGAGTTACCGAGCGACAGGAATCTCGCCAGTACAGTTGAGCAAGGCCAGCTGAGATGGAATCGTGGTGTTTTCGTCCTGTGATGAACGCACTGTGCCTTAGATTCCTCAGTTCAGCTTTTAAACGTTCCCAGGTCAAAGTAGGCACCGCGTCGCCACAGCGCACAATGGCACAAGAGCGAATCGCCCCGAACCAGGCCACCACAAAGACGGCAGACATCGTCAGAATCTCCACAGGTGTAACCTGTTTCCAGGGAACGAAGAATCCGCCAGATTCGCCGGGAGAGTAGCGAGTCACAAACCAGCCTATGGCCCCAATAAAAAAATAGGGCCAGAACATAAGTTTGAACACGCCGATTGCCTTCAAGTGCCAGAAAGTGCAATGCATGACGACAACCATTGTCGCCAGAAACAGTGTTGGCCCCAACACAGGCCAGCGTTCATTAAACCTCGTTTCTCCGAAAATAAACTGACGGTAAACTGCAACCGAAACCAGACTGACTACGACTGTGATGATCAAGGAAGTCAGAATTAAACCACTCACAATTTCTGCTGTCGCGACAGGGATCCGTGCCATCGTTTTTTGTGTACGATCCAATACATCCAAACAAAGTGCCAGAAACAGGAATCCGGAGAATGCCACGAAGAAGAAATGCCCATCTAATGAAGCAGCTTCATGAGGAATGAACAGAAGCAGGAAATGATTAATGAACCGTAACCCTTGTGGAGGCAGCAAGCGTAGCACTAGTGGAGGCAGTACCAGAACCAATGTGATCACAAACACACTTCGCCGGTGTATACTCAAAGAATATCTTGTAACCCGTAACAGACCGTCTGTCATGGTTTTACTCCCGGGCAGAAGCACGTTGTGCCGATTTCATGCGGGCGACGAATATTTCTTCCAGTGTCGGTGCGGTCTGATCGAGGAT
>TARA_R110000850_G_scaffold21488_3_pt1 | contig 15127 bp, 7 predicted proteins | sample TARA_R110000850 | Tara Oceans TARA_R110000850 (sample SAMEA4397586) | marine metagenome | biome: Polar Biome; feature: [SRF] surface water layer (ENVO:00010504); material: water (ENVO:00002006), including particulate matter (ENVO:01000060) such as... | depth 5 m | reverse complement strand
ATGAAGTTAGTTAGGCATCAACCCTACTTTGTTGCACTTTGGCTGAAGCCGACGGCGACTGCATGAAGACCGAAAATCTCGGAATCTCGTTGACCAGCGAAGTGCGCATTCACTCCATCGGCAGAACAACGTTCCAGCGCGTCGACTAATTCAGCGGCCTGCTAAGACTATCTATCTGACCTGGTAGAACGACCTTCTAAGCCTTGAAGGCCGCTGCTCGGTGAGAATGCGCTTCTTCTTCCGAGCCGCTCGTATCACCACCAAAACCTGGCATGAATTCATTGATGACTTTGTCGATGACGCAACTGCCCTTGTTGCCCGGATCAAAGCTCAGTCACTGCGAAAACAATGGAGCGGTTAAAAACCACCGAATCTGGATGCGTATTTTATACGACCCAAAGGGGCAATGAAGGAGAGTTTAAGCGGATCAATTTCTGTTTTTGTTGCTACCTCTTTGTGAGCAGCAACAAAAACAGAAACTGACCCTGCTGAAGAAGACAAATGAAACAACGCGCGGTGCGAGAGGAGGAGCCCCAGCCGTGTGCTTGAGCCGTCAACAGGGCGGCATTACAACGGAGTTGTCCTATGAAACGGAAACAATTTCTCGCGCTGGTGCAATCCTACATCGCGCAAAACGATATGGACCTGCAGAACGCAGTTCTTCTTCTCGGGGGCTCGTCTGCGCTCATGCGGCTGCAGCGATTCAGGCGATCACTTATGTCTTTGGATCCTAAGACCATCCATCTGACCCGGGATCTGACCTGGCTGAACGACCTTCTAAGCCTGGAGCATGTCGGGGACGTTGATCGGGAAGAATCTGGTTATTTTTCCACAATCCATCCTGATGATCCCGAGGTCTGGACAATCTGCGCACTAACGGAGGCTGTGAGTGCCCTATTAGCCGAACTCGACGTGCTCGATGACGCTATCGATGATCAAAACAAAGAGGTGGCAGCATGACCTACACCTACATCAAGCGCACAGAAAGCTTAGAGGCAATGGCCGCAAGAGCCATCGGCGAGGGCGCTGTTTTCGCAGAGAATTACGCACTGTCTGGTCCGATACCCGCAAACCTCTACCGCAGGGTGTTGCCACAGACACTAAGTCGTCTGGAGTGCGGCGACGTCTTCGACGAGCGTGATGACGGCTGCATCAAAGCAATGGGCGATGTGCTCGTCGATACGGCGAATGCATTATGTCCTGGTTACGGAAATCGTGTGCTAAATATCTGCACCCATGACGATTTCCTGATTGATAAAAATCTCGAAGAATTGCGCTGGATGATCCTCCGCTGGCAAAGTTTTTGTCTGGTGCGAAATCAGGTGCGGGCACGGATGGCTGCACGGCGGGTTCTCAACACTATGGGCGAAACCTACTGATTGAAGCGCAGGAAGTCGTAATCGACGATTTCCTGCACCTCTCTAATTTTACCGGTCCCGAACATCCTTGTTATTTGAAATCTGAAAGACAATCCGCACCGCATCTTGCCGGAATTCGTCCGTCCGTTTCAGTCCCATAGTCAGTCTTCTTTGTTGCAGTAAATGCTATCAAAGGAGCGGCATCAAACCGCGACAGGTCCATGGGCGGCCATTGTGAGGATGAAGCGGGACCGCACCCGCTCTACACCGCGATAGACGGTCTGGGCTGTTGAATGTCACTCAAAACTGACCCGGTGTTGTCACCGAGATTTGAACCAAGCGGAGAAAAACAAATAATCACTTTTGTTGTTGGTTTACTTATCAACGCGATTGAAGCTCCCCTTCAGCAATGAAGGGGAGCTTTGTCGAACTTTGGAAGCACACAAGCGCAAAGTTAGAGGACTTCGTTGCGACGCACTCGCCACCTCTGCTGATCCTATCCTCCGCCCGCTCCGTAAATGTCCAACAGCAAATCCGGATTCGAACCAACCCCAGCTAACTCAGACTTCAGGTCTTGAAGGATGGGCAAGAATTTGGAACGTCTCCTTTGAAAGTTTGCGCTCGCTCTTGGGCGCTCTTTCAGGTCCCTCTCGGTCCTTTCAATTATTTCCAAGAGGTCGTCCGCCAGAGGGTCAACACCGATCACGAGAGCCATTGGGTCCACGCGACGCCATCTTATTAAGCCCGCAAGCATGAAAGGCGCGTAGTGAAACATGGTGTATTCGCCACCGATATTGCGGTCGAAGTCGGCGATCGTTCTCCGGGTCAGTCTTTCCACGTCTTGTCTGGTCAAATGCGACGGTGCTGTGTCCGAGCGTGAAAGCATAAACGCCATGGCGGCACTTTGTCGGTTCCAAGTCCAGTTCTCAACGGACGAAGTTAAAAGCAATCGCATGGCTCTTGCCTCGTCCTCTTCTTCACAAACGATGCGCCCAAGACCCTGATACACCAATACCCAGCTGGCCTGATGCTCAACGAATGGATGAAGTCTCCCAGGCGCTTCGATACAGTCAACGAGCCAGGTGGCAACGTTGCGAGGGCATCGTCGGAACTGCCAAGTTAAAAACTTGAGGGCCTCATTGTCGTCGGTTCCGGGGCCACTCTCTCCCCGTAGACGTCGCTCAGTCACATAGAGTGCTCTGCTCGTCAGGGCGTCGAACCGTTCAAGATCTTCTGCTTCAATTTCCGAAGGCAACTCGCCGTCGCTTGAGATGCAGTATTTGCCGAATGTTCGTTGCGAAAGCTTTTGCCTAAGCGTCGCCCAATCAGTGTCGCCTCGGTCCGGTTCGCTCTCGAGCAGCGTCAACATTCCAGCGGAGCGATCGCTATCTTTCCACGCTTCAATGCCACAGGGAAGAACCAGGCGTTTCGGGATAGATACCTGAGCATCCAGGCTGTCGATAATCTCATCCCAAGGCCGCTCGTCGCTAATGGCTTCGTCCCAATCCACAGTGAAGTTTCGTCCTAAGTCAGGTGATTCCATCAAAATTCGCGCCCGCCCTGCGGCTGGTTTCTGTTCGACCCATAGAGAGACCGCCGCTTGTTGCTTGAGAGGTGCTCCAAGAGAGACATTTGCCTTGCGAGGCCAAGGAGACGCTTCCTTCCGCAAAAAAACCGACACGCTTTCTTGCCCGGCGGGGATCGCAAGCGATGCCGGCTCCGGGCTTCGATAGGTTCGACCAGCCTCAAGCGTTTCTTCTTGCCTAATGAGATCGAAGTTAGCAGCGCCGTTGGCGCCGAAAACGATGGTGGACAAACGCGGCAAGAAATCAAAGAAGATTGGCGCGCCGTCACCCGCACGCCGAGCTGCCTCCAGTGCACCTCTGGAGACCGCGGTTGCAGGGAGGGCTATGACCTCCATGGAGGCGGCTTCTTGGATATCGGCGATCAACCGGTCTTTCAGCCTACCTTCAGTCAATGTTTCGAAAAGCACCACATCGCAACCGGCCAGATCGAGCGATGCCTGAGGAACTCGTAAGTTTTCCGATGCGTCGTACTCGCTCAGATCGAGTATTTCCCAATCGCCGTTAAGCAGCCGGAGGATTTCCGCATCACAAGCCATTCCCAAGGCAGCTCTGCCGACAGAGCCTGCAATCGCTCGGTGAGCGGTTCTGGCTGAATATCCTCCCGGTCCTATAGCGGCCATGCGCGCGTTACGAACAAGGGTCTCATAACCAGCGTTACAGGGAACGAGCTTCGCCGCCTCCCTTCGTTCCGGTGCAAGCATGTTCCGCGCGTTTCGAATACGGAGTTTCTGGATAGATAGTCCTTGCCGGTCGTGGCAAATGATACCGACAGCCTGGTCTTCTGACACTTGGACGTGCTCGATTGCGAACAAGGCGGCCAGAACGGGCCGCCAGACAAGTGAGCCATTTCGAAATTTGCCCCGGGCGAGCGCTTCAATGAGATGTTCCTGCGCTACCTCATCCCCATCTGGGCCTTCGTCAATAGACATGATCGTATGAGCGGACCCGCTCGCAGAGCCCAGTAGAGCGGATGAGAGCTTTCCAACATCATCATCCTGCATTTCCAGAAGAGAGCGAACTGAGACACGTTTCTCCTCGCCTCCCACATCGCCCCAACCGCCTCCACGACCGTGAGGCGCGAAGTCGGCTTGGGCTCCGCCTATCCAACGTGACGCAGCACTTTCACCGACTCGGACAACCGACGAAAGGGGACCGCTCGGGACAATATCAATCGGACCGATTTCTTCTTCTTCTCCCGGAATGGACCGCCAGTTTTTTGCGGCAAAGTCCCTCCACCCGTTTAGGTCGAAACCGCAAAGTTTACGCTCGGTCATTCTTTGACCTCGTAAAGTTCACCACGTATAAAACTTCGCACCGCTTCGAAACCACTGGCAAGGTCGTCACCGGCGGGGCCGATGGCGATAGCCGTCACTGTCGCCTTACCTTGAATGGCGTGCGCTTCAGACGCAAGACCGCGCGCAGGCGTCATAATCAGCCCGTTTCTCAGAACTTCCATCTGTGCAAGTGGCTGAACCTGATGAAGCAATTGCGCAGCCTCTCGGACAGCGTCTTCCAGCGGTACTCTGCGCATCGCATGAGGCGTCCAGACGGCGACCCGACGTGATAGTTCAGCTTGGCTCGGATCAGAAATTCTAAGCGCTACGTGAGCTTGCGCGGCGCTTAACAGAGATCCAGGTTTTTCCGGCCGTGCTTGAACTTCTACAATGCGGTTTGTATCGCGCAACCAGAACACGGCAATCGGCCGATCCTGATCGAACCAACGTCCGCCGACCGCTTCTTCGTTCCAAGAAATCGGAGACTGCGCGACGAGCTCGGCTTCCTCCAATTCATCGACCGCAAGAATAATTGAGAGAATGGCGAAATCGGTCCAAGTTTCAGCTTGCCACGCCCACAGGTCGTCCTCAATTTTGCGACGCAAAAGAAGCCTGAGCCAGCCGTCATGGACCTCCCGATAACTGCGGTCCTGCATAAGCACGTAGTTTGGCTGAACACCTGCAGGGGCGATCATGACGCCCAGGTCAGCAAGCGCGCGGGCCACCGCCCGGCAGGATTTCCTGAACCCGTTGACTTGAGTATAGCGTGCGCTTTCTTTCGCGCGGGGGTGTTCGCGCATCCATTCGCGCGCCACATCTGCGGCAAGATGTGCATAAGCATGGAACACGCGGTTCTCAAGCGTGTCGAAGTTTTCGCGTCTGACCGTTGCGAGAATACGCTGTGAAGACCCAGCGCGCTCTGCAATGCTTCGGCCGGGCTGTCTGCTGAGCCAGACCATTGATGCGCGGTCCATTTCCTGCACTCGATCGAGTGGTATCAGCTCCCTGTGCCTGCGCAAAACCCGTCGGATACGTTTCTCCAGATCGCGGAGCACTGGCTGCATCCGGCGCGCTTGTCGTACGATTTCGGCCATTTTCGGGTCAGCTTCGTTCTCGGCACGCTTCCATGCGTTTCTCAGCCGCCCCCAGGTGTCGTTTGGAACCTCAAGTGCATCTTCCAGTTCTTGAATACGGGCGAGAACTTCATTCATGTGTCGAAGCGCCTCAGCGCCTTCCTCCTCCTCCGGCGTCGCCGGGTCGTGCCCTGACCTTGGTCGGACCGGAAAACCCTGCCGCAGCGGTGCGTTGGCTCCTTCTCGCTTCGGATACGGGAAAAGGGCTAAGCCGACCGTAGTGCCTCGAACGCTGCCGCTAAATAGCGTCATGTATTCGTAGCCGCGTGGGGCGGCCCCTTGGTAGCTACCGATCAGGCAGTCTCCAGGGCCAAAGGCCTTCTCCACTCCAAGCGATCGGGCCGCCCAAGGGCGCGTCAATAGACGCATCAACGTGTGACCCCACTCCATACAAATTGACCAGTCGCTTCGGCGAGGGACATGGACTCTCCAATTGCCTGTGCGAGAGCGTCGTCCCCGAGCTCGCGTTCTACGAAGTTCATGAGTTTCGAAAATTGCGGACCTGCCATGTCGATTTCCGCACCCCGTAGTTTTGGAAGCAGGCGCATCTCCACCTGATCCGCGAGGGCGTCGTCGACACCTCGGCCACCGTCGACTTCGGGGTAATTCGCGGCATAAGCCATGATTGCGCGACCGAGACGATGACCGAATGGACGTTTGAAGTCGCGCATTAGGTCGACCATTTGCTCCAACCGGTCGACCACGCGCCGGTCGCGGTCCACAGATGCGCTTGAACGTCCCCAACTTTCCCAAGTTTGCTGGGAGAGAGCCATCGTTGGCTCGACTGTTCCCTCTGGTTTCCCATCCTTGATCTTTTTTGGAGCGGAGAAGCGAAGGATATTCGCACGGTCGACGACTTTATCGGACAGGGACTGCGTGCTTTCATCTTCGTTCATCGTGCCCGCGAACAGCAGGTTATAGCCAGGGAAAATCCTTGGTGGATGTTCCATGTTCGGGATTTCCAGCTCAATTTCAGCATCCTTGCGTTCGTTCGCGTCATCGACATCACCGGGACGAGGACGGCTTTCAAGCCGGCTGAGGAAATCGGAGAAGTAGTATTCGACCCTGGCAAGGTTCATCTCGTCCAGCAGGATCATCATCATGCGATCCTGGTCGGCATCGTCGTTGTTCAGCTCGTCGAGTGCCCAAAGCGCGCGCGCCATATCCGTCGGCCTGAATTTGCCCTCAATATAGTTGTAGAAGCCCATGAGATCCTGAGGGCTGTCCCACCGTGGCTGCACCGGAACCTGGAGAAAACCGATCCCCATTCCAGCGGCGTATTGGCGTGGCAACTGACTTTTTCCCGTTCCTGAAATACCGGCGAGCACGGCCATCTGCGTCGTCTCATTGACCTTCATCGACGTATGGAAGGCTCGAAGTGTGCGGGCCGGATAATCAAGTCCTTTAGCTCGAAGGCGTCGTTCCACCCGTTTGATAGCGTCGGCTTCGTTCTCAAGGGGAGCAGGAGCCCAAGACCTCATCGCCGTAATGACAGGCGGCGTTTCCTTTAGCTCGCGCAGCGGATCTGCTTCACCTGTTGGACCGTCGACCGACAGCCCTTCTTTTTGTGCAATCTCCGCCTTGAGATAAGCCAACCGCGCGTCAAGCGTGCTGCGTGTTTCCTGGAGCGTTTCAATTTCTCCTCTTGAACGGCGAACTTCCTGACTGAGAGCGGCGACTTCCGCTCCAACACGGCCATGTTCGGTCTGGGTAGACGCCAAACCCTCCCGCTCAGATGTAACGCGCGCCTCCAGCGCACCCAACTCGTTCTCCTGCGCGGATTGCCGCCCCTCCAGACGGGCATTGAATGCTTCGAGTTCCTGCGCACGACTTTCGAGACGCGAAACTCTGTCCTCGGCCTCCTCCAGTTGTCTCTTCCTGTCGCGAAGATCTTCGACTTGATTGGCTATTTCATCGTGTTCACTCTTCAAAGCCTCAATACGCCCCAACAGCTTTTCAGCCTTTTCTAACCGTTCCTTGACCGCAAGGTATTCCGCCCGGAGCGGGGCAATCTCCGTTTCGAGTTGCTGACGTTCAACGACGGCCTCTTCCGTTTCTTTTCGTACCGCTGCGACTTCGTCCCGTCGCTCCCGCAGGCTCTCCCATTCGGTGAGTAATTCTTCTTTCTGACGTCGCAATCCATCCACTTCAGCCTGAATATCGGCGACGACAGCCATCGCCTCGCGTCGCTTTTCGAGTTCGGCTTCAAGGTCGTCCATGATATTTTGCTTCGCTCTGATCCGCTCCTCGTATACGGCCAGTTCTTCGATTGGACCGGCAGCCGTCACCGCGCGGTCGTGGCGTGCGGCCAAAAAAAGCTGAACCAAAGCGAGGAGTATCAGAACGCCCGCAGTCGCGAGCACAAGAATCGTATTATCCGTAAGCATTATTGAACACCTTCCTGTATACTTGCTCGCGCTTAGTCATCGTCCGACTGAATGCCGTCATTAAGACCCTGTACAGCTTCAGCTGCCGGTGTAGCTGGCAGATTTTCCGAACGAAGGTCCGCCAGCCTGGCACGCTCATCTGATAGCTGCTCTTCGGCTGCTTGAAGCCCGTCATTCAGGCGTGTCAGATCAGCACTCCGCGCATCGACACGGGCACTGATCTGTCCTAACTCGGCACGTGCGGTCTGAAGGGTAGCACGTGCTTCCTCGGCTGCGGCTTGATCGGTCTCCGCTGCGATCTGGAGCGCCTCGCGTCGCTCTTGCAGGCGCGAGATATCCGCCTCCAAGCTGGACGCTTGGCCGGTTAGTTCAGAGACGCGTGCAAACTCCGCTTCCGCTTCCGTTCGAGCCTTCGCCAAACTGGTCCTCACAGCTTGTGCTCTGCTTTCAATATCTGGCAGAACGCCATTGAGTGTTGAACGGCGCGTTTCAAGCCGGTCGACTTCCGCCTGAATCGTGTTGAGCTCGGAACGTCTCTGATCGAGTTCGGTCAGTTCAGCCTCTGCCGACGCCAAACTGGACCGTGCGGCTTGTGCTTTGTTTTCAATATCCGGCAGAACGCCATTGAGTGTTGAACGGCGCGTTTCAAGTCGATCAACTTCCGCCTGCAACGTGTTGAGCTCAGAACGTCTCTGATCGAGCTCGGTCAATTCGTCCTCTGCCGATGCCAAACTGGACCTTGCAGCTTGTGCTTTGCTTTCAATATCCGGCAGAACGCCAACGAGTGTTGAACGACGCGTTTCAAGCTGATCGACTTCCGCCTGCAAGGTGTTGAGCTCGGAGCGCCTCTGGTCGAGTTCGGCCAGTTCCGCCTCTGACCTCGCGATCTGCGCCTGGAGCGTCGATAGTTGAGCATTTCGCGTCGAGAACTGTTGCTGGGCGATATTCAGCGCTTCTGTGATTTCGGCGCGCTGCGCCTCAGACCGTGCTACCACGTTTTGTGCAATTTCTGCTTCATTTTGCAATGCAGAAAGGCGCGCCTCGGCGCCAGAAACGCTCGAATCCAGAGTTGACTTGCGCACCGTTAGGTCTTGGACATCAGATGTTAGATCTTCCAGCCGTGTCTGTGCCGTGGCCAGTTCTTGCTGACTCGCACGCAGCTGTCCATCAGCTGATTCGGTGTCTTTCTTCAAGGCCTCTAAATCTGCCCTTGCATCCTCTATGGTCCTATTAAAATCATTGCGGCTCTTCTCGAGACGCGCCTCTTCATTTCGCAATTGTTCGACACGACGCTCCTGCGCACGAAGATCCACGACTGCGGGCGCAAGCGTGTCAACTTCCCGCTGTAGATCCGCTCTTCTTCTTTCAAGGCGATCAACGGCTGTTTGGGTCTGTTCGACTTGAGCGGACATCTCTTTCTGTCTCACTACGAGCGCTTGGACCTCACCCTCCAGTTCAGCGGCCTCGGTTTCGAGATCGTTCTTGCGCTGCAATGCCTGCGAACTTTCACGGCCCAGTCGTTGCGCCTCGGAAATCGTTGTCTGCGCCTCTGCCAAACGGTCCTGCACCGCAGTCAATTCGGACTGGCTTGCTTCCAGTCGGGCCTGTGCGTCAGCTTCACGCTGAGTGGCGCTTTGACGGCTGCTTTCAGCACTTGCAACTTCTTGGGTCAGGTTCTGCTTTTGGTCGGACAATTCCCGAAATTGCTTGCGAGCGAGATCTAACTGCTCCTGGGCCGAATTTAGTCTCTCGGTGTAGTCGATGAGATTTTCTTCGATTCGACCGTATTTGCGATCGAGCGAGTTTACTTGCAGGATAAGAAACGCTGACGCAAGGATCGCAGCCCCAGCCAAGCCCAAAGCAACCGCGGTGTTTCTGCTCGACTTACGATAAGTCCTGTTCGATCCGGTCAAGACACGCCTCCATATCTTTTGATAGTTCGTCCACCCAGAACCGGCGTACGTGCCAGCCAAGGGACTTTAGTTGATGATCGCGCCAGAGGTCCGACGTCTTGCGGCGTCCGTCCGGGCTTTCGTGCCATCTGCGCCCGTCGACCTCAAGATCGAGTTTCACACCGCTCGCACCGAAGAGGGCGAAATCAAGCCGCCGTCCGGCGATTTCATACTGTGGTTGCGGATCGAGACCCCGCGCCTTCAGTGCGTGATAGACTTTTCGCTCCCAGTCGCTATCGAAGACACCCTCACCCCGCTTCGCACGCGGTTCGGTCGCATGAGCCGCGAGCTTCGCCAGCGCCTTCGATTGACCTGAGCGCGCAAAGTCGAGATCGCCAAACACTATCGCCACCGCTCGCGCACGAGAAATCGCCACGTTTAAGCGGCGGGTATCTCTCTGAAAGAAGGTCAAGCCCGACTGAGGGCTGCGTGGGCCGACACAGGGCGAGAACATGATGAGATCGCGTTCCTGACCTTGAAAACCGTCGACCGTACCGATCTTCAACTCGCAGGCAATGCGCTTGGGCTCATCCAGAACGGCTACGACCGCGTCTTCAATTGCTGCCACCTGTGCGCGGAACGGCGCTATGATACCGATGCTGCCAGTGTATTCGTCATCGACGATCAACTTCCTTAGATGCCGAACGATTGCGCTCACCTCCGCAGGATTGATGTTTCCAGTCTGAGGAATTGCCGGTGCCGGAACATGTTCCCACGCGAGCCCCGGGCGAACTCCATCGGGCGCATGCAATCGCCTGGGGTCATACGAGGTTTGCAATTGGTTTCCGTAGAAATTCTCACTGATGTAGTCGACGATCGGACCGGCTGAGCGATATTGATGCCGCAACGTGATCCTTTCGGCGCTCGACACCCGCGAGGCGAAGTCGAAAAGGGACCGGCGGCTCTGGGCGAAACGTCCCATTTTGGCGACAGGAAGACCTTGGGCTTGCATGAGATTGCGATCCTGCGCTTGACCGAGCTGCGGAATGAATGACAGTTGCCGATCGTCCCCGACCACCACAGCCCGTTTCGCACGTGCAAACAGTGGAATCGCGGTAGCGATGTCGCATTGGCTTGCCTCATCGAAGATCACGAGATCGAACAAGCCGTCATCGAGGGGGATGCGGCGCGGCGTGCCCAGGATCGATGCCAGCCACAGCGGCCTATAGGACATCAGCGCTTGTGAAAGATCTGAGGGAGGATGCCCTTTGCCTCCGTCGAAAGTCCAGTCATCGTAGACTTCTGCGATTTCGCGCCGCTGGTCCTCCGGCAGATGTGTCCGGGCGGCGAGGATTGCCGGTAGAAGTCTGCCCGTCGATTCCCGAATTTGCTCTCCGATTTCGATTGGATCATCAGGTGTCCCAAATGCGTCTCGCGCAGACCTCATCTGGGCCAATTCCTGGTGAAGCTCACGCAGACTCATCCCACGACGATCCGGTTCGTCGCCGGTCGAAGAGACTTCTTGTTTGTGTTGCGTTGAAATGAGGGAACGAAGCCAAGAAAGCAAACGGAGTAACTTTCCTTTCTTTGGCGGGGCAACCGGGGCGTCTTGGTCCTCGGACCGCCCCTTTGCTTCACGGACTTGAATTCGTTCGAGGATATCGGAAATCTCGCATTCCAAATCCGCAATTCGGTCGCTCACATCGACGGCTTCGCTTCTTCTCGCTGCATACTCGATCAGCTCAGCCATTGCGAACTCGTCGGCGTGGGTCGCATGCGATGGACTTTCGCTGTCAATGAGCTGTTTAAGTGCGGCACTAAAGCCTGTGTCCGTCTCGTCGTTTGGGTTCAAAGTTCGGATGGAAAAGGGAACGTCAGGCGCAAGGGAACCGAGGCGGTCCTCAACTGCATCGAGCGCTTGATGATTCTTGGACGCGACGAGAACGCTACCACCACCTGCGAGAACCGACGCGGCCATCGACACGATTGCTTGGCTCTTGCCTGTCCCGGGAGGGCCGGTCACGACTGTCAAGGGTGCATCGCATGCGGATCGCACGGCCCTCAACTGCTCCTTGTTCAACGGAACAGCGTCAATGGCGGCATGCTGATCCAGGGTGGCCTGCGTCTCAAGGCCGAGTGCCGCGCCGAGAGCTGTGCGGGCAAGACGCTCCGTGGGCCAAGTCGCGATTACGTCGAGATCACGGGCCGCGCCCGCGGTGAAGGAGGAGTCTGTCGGCAGGAAAATCGCGGCACTATCGTATATTCCCTGAGCCGTCGCATCGAGTTGCGAGGCGAGGTCTTCTCCCACCACGCGCCCCCGTATCTGGCTCGCGACGGCGGCCCTAACCTTGTCGACGAAGTCCGCTGTCCGCAGACCGAGACTATCATCGGCTAAGAATAGCTCCGCCAAGGCGTCGCGGTTCCAACCGCTCGCTCGCGCAGCGCTCTTCACCCAATCTGGATTGACGAGAACATCGTCGGCATCAACCATCAGGACCAGACGCTCACGCTCCCTTTTCCACGCTGCGGCGAACATGCCAACTGGAAGAAAAACAGGAACGCCGCCGCGGCGTCCGACCGCCATCGGCCAACCGACTGCAAGAGCGTTCTCATGACCTTCTCTTCGAACAAGAGCCTCCCGAAAAGCAGGATCGATCGCGTCGAGTTCGATCGAAATTTTCAAGGTTTGCCCCTCTTCGGGGCTGATTGGCCCACGTCCGGAGATGAGGGACCATTCGATACCATGCTTATCAAGAACTTGCGCCGTGGCCCCTCGGGGATCAGCACGCAGAGCCGAACGCCAATATCTTAGCAGTGCTTGCGGATCAGGGCCCACTGAGCTCTCTTCGTCTGCTTCGAAAGGTTCAATCGCAGCGGGCTCCGATATGAAAGAGGCATTCGCCGCGTGAATGATGTCACCAGAGCTCGCGGAGTTACCTGACTTTATATTCGGCGTGCTTTCCTCTTCCAGCCTGAGTTCTGCGGCCTTTGCGCGCCAGCGGCCGTCTCTGCCTTTCTCGACATGACCATCTCGCAATAGACAATCCAACTCACTAATGATTGCAAGTCGCTTGTCGTGCGAAAAACTGGCGCCAAGGAGAACCAGCAATTCCTCCGTACTTCGACCTCTCGGGAAGGCGCGCACCATTTTCAGGACCAGTGACATACGTCAACCCTTAACCAAGCTCAAAGTTTTTGGTGAATCGAAACGCAATCACCAATTGAATTCGCCGCACCCTGCGCTCAACTCGGCATTGAACAATTGCTTTCACAAATCAATTTGCATGTAAACGTACAGCCGAAAATTTTTTATTATCAATCGCCTGCGAAGATGACTGTCACTCGAAATCTCGGACAGCTTTTTTGCAGAAGTTAGGTGAAAGCCAGAGCCCAAACGTCCCTGTATGGAGCTTTTGTTGCGCAAAATATTCCGGTCCAAAAAAACTGCGTTTCTGCATCAACGTATTTCAGATGCGGCTGAGCCGTTCAACATTCTGGGCGGATCTGAATCTCGGTGCCATGAGTTCATAGTCGCGCGCCGTGCGGCTCTGCGCAGGCAGCTCTACGCAATTCACCCCAGTGTCGCCGGGGTTCCACAATTGCTATCCGCTCTATTTTCACCTGATTGAGCGGCCGAAATACTTGGGCGCACTGAGAGCTTGTTGGCAGATCACGATCCCTCTTGTCATGACAGGCTTCCAGCGTTCTTGCGAGAAAAGATAACGGCGTGCGCACCTTGACCGATAGCGTCCTCATAATTCCTTTCTTGCGCTAACCGAAGGTGATTTATCGAAATAGATATCCCTGAATATCCACAAACGCCCTGCGGATATCCTTGACTGGTCCGAGCTTTAGGCGGTGCCAATGGCGCGGTTTCTACCATTGCTGCTCATAATCAGGTGTGACGCTGAGGTTGATTTGATTGGCAAGAATTGCCCGCCTACTGTCGGACATAGGTAATGTAAAACCCTTTCGCCATACGATGTTCCTGCAATCTGTCACCAAGGCTAAATCCTTCTCGGCGCAACGGCGGCTGGAAGATATCCAGGCCACGATCCAATACGATTTTCCAACCGGTATCAGTTACAATGTCTCGCGCATGCGCTGTTCCCGATGTGTCGAACGCCCAAGTGAAATCAACGCCTGTTCCCATGCACGCTTCGGTAATGCTCTCGAGAAGCTCGCGTTGCTTCTGGATTTCACCGTCGTTCGCGCCAGTGACAAGATGAATTGAGACCTGATCTTCTGGCGCTTTGCGCCGAATGATCATTTCAACGAACTCCATCATGTTCTTGATCTGATAGTAATAGCGGATGTAGGGGTCGGTTATGACAATCCGCGAAGCTCCGTCGGTGTATAGACCGAAGAGTTTATCGAAACTCACGCCTTTCCGGTTCTCCGCATAGGTGAAATGCCCTTCTTCAAGCGTCGACTTGGATGGCTTTGCCGGAGCTGTTGGACTTTCTATGTCCGCTTCGGTTTCGTTCAAGTTTTCGTCAAGTTTGTCGACATTATCGGAGGTTTGTTTCGGATCTTGAGCAGGTCTCCGGTGATAAAACTGCGGAAATTCTTGTTCCTCCACGGTTTGAACCCGCCGCTTTTCGCCGTTTGATCCGGTATAGAAGAAGTCGACTTCCGGGTAGGTCGCGTCGATCCGGAAGAGCTGATCCTTGACGCGCTTGCGGCTCTCGATCGCAAGCTGCAGCAGTTCCTCTACATCTTCGGCGCTTTCGCCGCCCGCCGGGAAGATAACCTTTAACAGACCGGACATGGTCTTGTAGATGGCGTCGCGGTCGCGGGTCGAGATTTTCTCGCTGATCTGAAAATGCTGATCTGGCCGGTTCGAATAATCTTCCTGCCGCAAATGGCGCAGGATCTCGGCCAGGTAGTCGACGATGAAGCCGTAGCCACGGGTGAACATCTCACCACGGATCACATCTACTTCCCAACCCGGCAGGTAGGCGTGCAAACGGTCGATGAAGGCGGAGTCATGGAACTGCGAGGGCAGGGCTTCGAACAGGTCGCTGTTTTTCAGCATGAAGGGGACGTTGTGATCGGTGTTGCCGACAAAGGCAAAGCTGGCCTCGGCGCCCATGGGGTTCACCCCGCGCGAGAATGTCTTGTTTGCCATGTAGTTTTTCATGATGTCAACGAGCGCCTTGTTGGCGGTTTTCTCGCGCCCTGCGAATTCGTCGAAAGCTACGACATCCCAATATCCCACCAATCCGATGCGCCCATTCGAGTTGTTCACGAAGAGCTTCGGGATCGAGACCTCGCCACCGGAAATCAGCTGACCGTGGGGCGAAAATTCTGAATAGATATGCGACTTTCCTGTTCCCTTGGGACCGAGCTCGATGATGTTGTAGTTGCGTTCGACAAAGGGGATCAAACGCATCAGTTGAAGCAGTTTGCTGCGCCTCCCGAAGGCCTCAGAATTGAAGCCGATGGACTGCATGAGCAGGTCGATCCATTCGTCCTTGGTGAACTGCGCACGGGC
>TARA_R110000850_G_scaffold43552_26_pt1 | contig 15133 bp, 14 predicted proteins | sample TARA_R110000850 | Tara Oceans TARA_R110000850 (sample SAMEA4397586) | marine metagenome | biome: Polar Biome; feature: [SRF] surface water layer (ENVO:00010504); material: water (ENVO:00002006), including particulate matter (ENVO:01000060) such as... | depth 5 m | reverse complement strand
GCGAACAGTAGCCGATTTTTTCAGTTCTGGTAAATGACGACCAGAAACAGGACTGCTTCGCCGCGACCGATGTTCATGATCGCATGGGGCACATCGACCCTGTAGCTGGCAGAATCTCCCGGGCCCAGTTGGGTGGTATCTTCTCCCGAGTTGACCTGGACTTTTCCTTTCTCAACGGTCAGGAACTCACGGGTGCCTCGAAAGTGCGGTGCACTCTGCAGTTTTCCATTCGCATGCAGTTGAACTTCGTAGAACTCCACATCCTTTTCCAGGTGCAGGGGAGAAAGCGTACGAATGCGGCATTCATCATCCGAGCGATAATGAAACGTCCGATCCTCGGCACGGATGACTTCGATTGCAGATGTAGAAACCGGGGCTTCGACCAGTTCTCCCAATGCGATGCCGAACGCCTGAGAGATCCGTACGGTCACAGCCAGTGTCGGGTTTGCTTCGCCACGCTCAATCTGACTGAGCATCGAACGGCTCACACCACACGCGGCCGAGAGGGAATCGAGAGACCAGCCCCGCTCTTTGCGCAGTTCCCGTACGCGCTGCGAAAGCTGCCCGCTGATTTCATCAGGAGATAATTCGGAACCTGTTGTCGCAGTAGATTTTTTTCTGGCGGGATTTGCCGACATGAATTCACGATCCAGTATAATGGATTTTTACTCTTGCAAATTGGATAACCGTTATCTATTATAATGGATATTGAGTCGATATAAAGGATTTTCCGGAGTTAAATTTCCCAATTTTCCCGAGCGGTGGGTTCAATCATGAAAGCATTGGTCAAAAAGGAGTCAAAGCCGGGGCTTTGGCTGGAAGATGTTCCTGTTCCCACGATTGGCATTAACGATGTGCTGATCAAAGTCGACCGTACCGGGATCTGTGGTACGGACGTGCATATTTATAAATGGGACGACTGGGCCCAGAAGACGATTCCCGTCCCGATGGTTGTGGGACATGAATTTGTCGGCGAAATTGTGGAGGTCGGTTCGAATGTCGTCGACTACACGCCGGGAGAAATCGTGAGTGGTGAAGGGCACGTAGTCTGCGGACGCTGTCGCAACTGCTTCGCCGGTCGACGGCATCTGTGTGCTCATACGCGGGGCGTCGGCGTGAATCGTCCCGGTGCCTTTGCGGAATACATTTCCCTGCCGATGACAAATATCTGGCATCACGATGATTCAATTAACCGGGATGTCGCTTCCATTTTCGATCCGTTCGGTAACGCCGTACACACTGCTCTCTCTTTTGATGTTCTGGGAGAAGATGTGCTGATCACAGGAGCCGGCCCGATTGGCGTGATGGCAGCCGCCGTTGTGAAACACGCGGGTGCCCGGCATGTCGTGGTGACCGATGTGAACCCGTATCGTCTCGATCTGGCCCGTAAAATGGGAGCGACGCTGGCACTGGATGTGCGCGAGAATACCATTGCCGATGCGCAACAGCAATTGGGCATGACAGAAGGCTTTGATGTCGGACTGGAAATGTCAGGGAATCCACAGGCGTTTCGGGACATGCTGAATAACATGTGCCACGGCGGTAAGATTGCGATGCTGGGTATTCCCGAAAAGGAAATCGCCATCGACTGGAACGTGGTCGTGTTCAACATGCTGACCATTAAGGGGATCTATGGTCGCGAAATGTATGAGACCTGGTATAAAATGACGGTCATGCTGCAAAGCGGACTGGATCTCAGCCCTATCATCACGCATCGCTTTCATGCCAGTGAATTTGAAGCGGGATTTGATGTGATGATGTCTGGCCAGTCCGGGAAGGTCATTCTTGACTGGAACAATATTTAACGAACTTCTATCAACTAAATGGATACTCAATCTACCAGAACGGAACAGGACTTGTCTCATGTATGGATCAATCAAACAGGAACTGGAACAGACACTCTCGTCGATCCGCGAGGAAGGGCTTTATAAGTCAGAGCGGATTATCACCACGCCACAGGATGCCCATATTCGTGTTGCAGAGGGTGAACCGGTTCTGAATATGTGTGCCAATAACTATCTGGGGCTGGCCGAACACCCGGCTGTGATCGCCGCCGCCCATGCCGGTCTGGACGAGTGGGGCTATGGTCTTTCCTCCGTCCGTTTCATCTGTGGCACACAGTCGATTCACAAACAACTGGAACAGAAACTGAGCCGGTTTCTGGAGAAAGAGGATACGATTCTCTACACATCCTGTTTCGATGCCAACGGCGGACTGTTCGAAACACTGCTCACCGCCGAGGATGCGATTATCTCGGACGAACTGAACCACGCCAGTATTATTGATGGCGTGCGACTTTGTAAAGCACAGCGGTTCCGCTACAAAAACAACAACATGCAGGATCTCGAGGAACAGTTGAAAGCCGCTTCGTCGGCCCGGTATCGTCTGATTGCGACTGACGGGGTGTTCTCAATGGACGGCTACATCGCCAATTTACCGGCGATCTGTGATCTTGCGGAAAAATACGATGCCCTGGTGATGGTCGATGACTCCCACTCGGTTGGCTTCATGGGACAGCATGGCAAAGGGACCCATGAATTTCATGGCGTGATGGATCGAATTGACATCATCACAGGCACGCTGGGCAAAGCCCTCGGTGGTGCCAGTGGCGGTTATACCAGCGGACGCAAAGAGATCATTGAACTATTAAGACAGCGTTCACGGCCTTACCTGTTTTCGAACTCGGTCGCGCCGGCGATTGTAACGGCCTCGATTGCGGCGATTGATCTGTTGACGGCTTCCACGGAACTGCGCGATAAACTGGAAACCAATACGAAACACTTCCGTGCAGGGATCTCCCAAGTCGGTTTTGATGTCCTGCCCGGCGAGCACCCAATCGTGCCGATCATGTTAGGCGATGCGGCTCTCGCAGCCCGCGTGGCCGATGCGTTACTGCAGAAAGGCATCTACGTGATCGGCTTCTCGTTCCCGGTGGTTCCCAAAGGAAAAGCCCGGATTCGAACGCAGATCTCAGCCGCCCATTCGATTGAAGACCTGGATTTTGCGATTGAGAAATTCAAAGAAGTCAAAGCCGAACTGGGGATTTAGAATACATCTGAAGGTTAAACCGATAATAATTTATAGAATTCAGCATTTCTCATAATATCACTCTGTATTTGAGTTTTTATATAACTCTAAATGATAACTCAGCGGCTCTGGAAATCGATTGGTAATTTCTTTAGGTGAAGTCCGTGACTCACAAGCTTCGGTAAATGAATTATAGCAAACCGCATTAGCAGGATTCTCGACTAGACCAGTGGGACCAACAAATATGGGCTGCACGTCATTCGCCCAGAGTGGACGAATTAATGTCAGAACCCATCCATTCTTTTCGTGCTTTTCCATTTCGACTGCACCTCTCAGAAATTTAGCAGCATTCTTTCTATGTTCTGCCGCCTTAGTATCGTTGCCCGATGCCTCTGCAAATGCAGCTTCTGCGTTATAGCGTTCTGACATATGAATCCGTCGTCGCCAGACTCGATATTCGTTTTCATCCATTTGCATCTTTCCCATTTTTGAAAGTGATTATCATAAAATAGCTTTTCAAATGCACTCCAAACCTGATGGATAATTATTTCGATTTTACAGTATTTATGCCAGACACCCCAAGTCCTTCATGTATTTATTTCATTTCATTTTTTTCAATGTAATAAGTTAAATGAGTAGTCGTTCCTTAATCTACATCTGCTTTTTATTGTTTTCTTAATTGTATTCAGCAGTTTTACATTTAGCTCTATTTATACCGTATGACTCATTTTCTTCCTAAGAAATCAATGCACGATTGAATCATTCAAATTATCACAAAAAGTCCAGCGATGCTGTTCTTATTTTACAACTTCCCGTTTTTCCGGGGCAAAGCCCATCACCGCGTATTCGTAGCGTGTGCGGCCGCTGCTGTCGGTTCGCATGCGTTCGGCGACCAGAGGCAGACCTTGCGTCGCAGCAAACCGCACGGAAGCCCGGGCGTCGCCGTAGGAGAAGAGGATGATCACCAGGCTTTTGGGCTGAGGCACCGTTTTATAGACCGCATAAAAACGATCCACAAAGTCCTGTGACGTATCCGCCCGAAAATCGGTGGACTTAGCGCCGATCTTCAGCCTGAAAACGCCGTTCTCCGTCAGATAGAGTTCCCAGATATCGCTGCGTTTGGTGAGCTCATCATATGTCAGAAAATGTTTGACCACATCAATGGCCTTGCCTCCCGCCAGTTCCTGCAGCTGTTTTTTGATGCGCTCGATCTCCGCTTTCGTCTGTTCGGAATCCGGATCCGGTTTGGCCTTTAACAGCGGGTCCAGTAATGAATCGGGGAGTTGAAACAGCTGCTGCGCCATTTCGCCGACGAGATCGCGCTGCTCCCGCGTGTGCTTCAACTCTTCGTTGAGTTCACGATTCTGTTTCTCCGACAGTTGCGCACTTTCACGCGCCTGGTCCCGCGTTTTCATCGCATTCTGCTCTGCCTGCATCGCATCGCGTAAGGCCTGCTCTTTTGACCGTTTCAGTTCGGCAATTTCTTTCAGTGCGATTCGTTGTTCTTCTCTCAGCGCTTTCGCGGCCTGTTCGGCCTGCGTCACCTGCTGCTGAGAACGCTGCTCAATGCGCGCCGTCGTTTCCTGGGTGTCCATGAACTGCGCAAAGATCACGATCAGGAGCAGGTCCAGCAGGGGAGTCAGTTGAAATGTCAGGCGGCGACGGCTGATCATGCAGGTGTCTCGCCTCCCCCGGCCAGCACGAGCTCGCGTTTGGCGCGGACGACGGTATCGCGGACATGCTGGCGGTTTTCCACCAGTCCCAGGAAGGACATCTCCAGAACACTGTTGACAAACATCAGCAGGATGGCGGCAGCCAGGCCCGCAAACGTCGACCAGATGGCATCGCCGAAATGACTGACAATCGAACTGATGGCGTTGGTCGTTTCAGTTCCCGCGTTGGCCTGCAGCGCGGCTCCCATCGCAAGAATCGTGCCCAGCACGCCTGCCAGGGGATAGGCTTCAATCATGGTGCGGCAGATGTTGTAGCAGGTCTCGAAAAAATGCGAGTCGAGGTAGCGGCGTTTTTCATCCAGAATGTGCACCCGTTCGGAAAGCGCTTTGCGGTCGGCGGGATTGGCTTGCGGATCAAGTGTTTCATTCACGTCAGCCAGGAACGCTTCAATCTGATCGGACAGGTGGCCCGTCGAATCGAGCAGACTGCGGTGCTTCAGACCACGGGTGAAATCGTCCAGCGAAGAAGCGATGCCCCGCAGGTCGCGTCGGGACCAGACCCAGAGCACAAAGAAAAAAAACAGGTGGGCCCCACAGGCCAGGGTAATGACCATGGTGGAGAGCCCGGAGAGCTGGCTTAAATACTGCGACATCAATTCCACCCGTTATAGTAAGTGTTTCTGCTTTCCACTGTTTCAGGGAATGTATCTGCTTCCGCATGATTGAAACGGTTTCTTTTATAGAATCGATCATCAATGCCTCTGCACCTTGAAGATTCCTGAAGATATTGTCTCGCACTGCTGCAGTTCTTCCAGTCACAACGAATATAACGAAAAAGGATGCAGTCCTCACGCGGAAGACTGCATCCCTTTTTAGTTTAACGCTGATTCATTCTCAAATCAGGCACCATATTTTTCCAGTCGACCGGCGTGCGCCATGGCCAGCCACATCAGGTATTTGGCTTCAAACTGGCCCAGTCCGCCTTGAATGCACTCCGATTCACCGAAGCTCTGGCAGCCGTCAAAGCGGGCATTTTCCGCAGACAGCAGGACGGGCACGGGATGCCAGCTATGCGACTTCATTTTGGCAGGCGTACTGTGATCGCCGGTGACGATGAGTACGTCCGGGTTAAGTGCCGTGATACGGGGAATGCAGGTATCGACATCTTCCGTCCGGGCGACTTTCGCATCGAAGTTTCCATCTTCCCCTGTGGAGTCGGTGTATTTGTAATGCACGAAAAAGAAATCATAGTCATCCCAGATTTTTTCCAGGCAGTCCATCTGTGACTCCAGTGTCTGACCGGCGTCTTTGACGTCCATACTAACCAGTCGGGCCAGTCCCCGGTACATTGGATAGACGGCAACCGCAGCAGCGCGGGTGCCATAGACTTCTTCGAAGGTCGGAATCTCGGGCATCTTGGCAATGCCCCGCATGGTAAGCAGGTTTGCGGGATGATCATCTTTGAGAATCTCGCCGGCCTGCTTGAGGAACTCTTTACAGAGGACAGCGGTTTTCGCAGAAGCTTCGTTCTGCCCGACTGGTTCCAGCGGAGGAACGCCGGTTTTCTGAGGGTCGGTATCGTTGATGTCACCGCCCAGCCCTTTGGCCCGCAGGACGATCACCAGGCGATATTCTTTGACGTGTCGTACAAATACTTCGACACCGGGAATTTCGATTTTGTCGAGTTTCTTGCAGAGTTCAGCGCCGACTTCGCTGGGAATGCGCCCGGCGCGACGGTCAGTAATCTTGCCCTCATCGTCGAGCGTACAGAAGTTACCTCGAATGGCGACGTCATCGGGACCGAGTTCGAAATCGATGCCCAGCGCTTCGAGTACTCCTCGACCGATGTTGAATTCGAGGGGATCATAACCGAACAGACCCAAGTGACCGGGCCCGCTGCCGGGAGTGATGCCGGGAATCACGGGAATGCTGCGTCCCAGGGTTCCTTTTTTCGCGAGGGCATCCAGGTTGGGAGTGTTCGCGGTTTCCAGTTCGGTTTTTCCGCCCGGCTCCAGGGGCAGCCCCCCCAGTCCATCCGAGACGAGGAGTACGATTTTGGAATCATTCTTCTTTTGCAGTTTTTTCATTAACGCGTGCAGGTCTGCCATCGAAATCTCAATACCTTATGATTGAACGTTTATAAATTCAGTGGTCCGCAAGTGGGAACCAGTACTGTCAGCGGGGGCTAGATCGCATCACAATTAACCTTAGCGCCTGTCGATCTAATCTACTCGGTCCAAATGGACCTGGAGACGCTGCAGTAAAACTGGACACAGTCTATACAATACAGAATTCTACGCCCGTTGTTAAGCAGAACGCAGTGACAATCAGGGATCGGGCGTCAATTGAGGCGTGTTCTGCCTTAAACCCGCGGCATCGACCCATTTCTGAAAGAAGCTCAGGCTTTCGGTCGCCATCAGTTCCGCATTATAGAACTGACGAACACGTTCATAACCCTGCCGGGCCAGTTGGAGACGGTATTCCTGATCCTGGTACAGTCGTTCCCAGGCATCCGCGAGCGCCTGCGGATCTCCGGGGGGAACCAGCAGTCCGCCGGCGGTCTGTTCGATCAGTTCCGGGAATGCGCCATGGGCGGGCTGCACGACGGGCACACCGTTCGCTAATGCTTCCAGAACAAACAGTCCCTTGGGTTCATGATAGTCGGTCGGCACAGAGAGTACTGACAGACTCTTATAGAAGGCAATTTTTTCTTCGCGCGTCGCGGGACTGCCCCAGTATTTGTATGACTCATTGAGGGCGTTTAGATTTTTAGTGGTCTCTTGAAAATACTCTTCACTCTCTTTACCCAGGAAACCGCCAACACACAGGCGGCTGTCAGGATGGGCTTTGTGAAATATCTCAAATGCCTGGACGACATTATGGAGCCCCTTTTCTTTACAGATCCGGGCGAAAAAGCCGATGGTAAAGGGCTCACCACTGCGATCGTCGGGGGTGCCATCGTGGCCTTCCAGATTGATTCCCAGCAGCACTTTATGAAAGTGTTCGACAGGCATATCCAAATAGCCGGACATGAATTCGCGATAGTAGTCGCTGTGAACCAGCACGCCATCGACCTGCTGCACGTTGTTGCGAATCAGTTCCAGCGATCGGCTGCGATAAGGTTCGCCCAGTTCTTCCAGGAAGACGTCATCCCCCTGCAGAATACAGAACAGGGGACCTTGATAATGTTCCTTGATTTTTTTGATGGTACCGGAGAGTAATGCATTACTCAGGCAGATCACGTCGGGTTTGAGCTGGGATCCCAGGAACTGCGCCAGTTCTTCAATCTCCCTGCCTTCGGCTCCCTGATCTCCTTCCAGCAGCGTGACGGTCAGCGCTCCCAGTTCGTGAGCATCATTACTGACACCAAACTTTGTGGCCAGATTGATAATCCAGGGCGCATTGAGCCAGTGCTTCATGAAACCGGGCAGTTTACGCCAGAGCTTCGAGCGATAATTCAAATAGACATTGATGCCCCCCAGGAAGACGGGAGAGCCTGTCATATTTTCTTCGTCCACACGAATCGGGGTATATGTGGGGATGAGTGTAGCTTCCGCGCCCTGCAGCATCATGGCCCGGGTCCAGGTGTTGTCGTGCATACAGGCACCACAGAACATCCCGGCGCCTCCCGAGGTGATGATGGCCACATGTAATTTTGGGGATGATGGTTCTGACATAAACTCTCTGCCTGGCGGTGAGCGTAAGATCGCTTCAGGTTTGATCCAGATGGAGTGGTGCAATCTGTTGCACAAATCGTTTTAACAGAGCGGCGGCTTCAGGTGTATCATGAATGGAATGTCGAAAGTCATCCAGCGACAGGCCCGCGATTTTTTCGACATACTTGGGATACGTCTGCAATCGCCCGAGAAACGACTTACGATTGAGTTCCGGATGAAACTGCGTGCAGTAAATGGGACGATCCAGAAATCGGTATGCCTGGTTCTGCACCCGTTCTGTCGATGCCAGCAGTTCGGTCCCCGGAGGCAGTTCAATCACTGTATCTTCGTGTCCCATCAGACCTTGAAGAACAGGTCCTGAAGGACCAAACACCGGATCGGCTGTACCTGCTGCCGTCAGCCTGACATGATGCACGCCAAGTTCTGCTTTTTCAAGATCGTGAACCACACGCCCTCCGAGCGCCCGGGCAACTGCCTGGAATCCCCAGCAGGATGCAAAAGTCGGCTTGCGGGAATCGTGAACCAGTCGCAGGCTGTCCAGAGCCACTTCCAGCCAGTCCCCTTCACCGGCAGCAGAGTAGTCTCCACTGCCTCCAATCAGTACGACATCAGTCTCTATCAGATCATGTTCCTGCAGCGGCCCCCCCAGCAGATCGAATACCTCAATCTGGCTGATGTCTGATTCCAGAATTTCCGCAAAACAGGCAACTTCCTGTTTTAACATGGGATCGTCGGCGTTACGCACCTGCAGCAATAAATAACGAAGTGGTTCTAACATCTAAGTCCGATCAATTATGATTCGATGAACCCGAAATCCCCGGTGCTCATAACGCCAGTAACAGCAGAGATTCGAATTCATCTTGGCATTATTGTAGTGCGATTCTCGCGAGATCAGGTCTGAAATTCAAAACTTCCCGAGTATTTATCGAGTTCCACAAACCAGACCCGGCATCAATTACAGTTGATTTATATTACATTTTCCCAGGAGAAATTCCTATCAAGGCAGTCAGATTTCACCGAGTGTGACAGTCTGTCGGTGACATACCGATGCGGTTGTGCAGACAACCGGACAATAATCAGAAATTTTCGCAAAGATTTCATTTAGTATTTATATTTGACTTGACAATTTTGATCCATCAAAAGATAGTACACCCATCAACAAAATTTGTTTTTATCTCATGCGTTATCTCCTGAGAGGATTATCTGTTTCCTTTTTTTAACCTCTTCAATGCATGATTATTCACGCCAGTCAACTCGTCTTGACTGGCGTTTTTTTGTATCTGCTGTGTTTCTTTCGGGTATAATGACAGGTAACGGGTCTGGACCAATGCCTCTCACTCGAAGGAACAAGTCATGCAAAAGTTACCCTTATTCAAATCGTTGATGTTCCTGGGCCTGATCTCATGTACGTTGCCCGCTTCAGCAGAGCCGGACGCAGATGCAAAGCCACAGGAATTGAAATCGATTTCCCTGGGTCAGATCACCCCACTGTATCGCAGCAAGCTGGTCTACCTCGCAGGCCAGCCAACCAAAGAGGATTTTCGGCTGATTCAGAAGGATGGCGTTAAAACGGTCGTCAATCTGCGTACCGAAAAAGAACTGGACTGGGATGAAGGGGGGTTTGTCCGGATGCTGGAACTGGATTATGTAGCGGTCCCGTTTCTGACCCCCGACACCTTAACCCCGGCGGTCTTTGATCAGTGTCGCAGCGTCCTGAATGATCAGGCCCGACACCCGCTGATTCTGCATTCTGCTTCTGCCAACAGAGTTGGTGCCATCTGGCTCGTGCATCGCGTGCTGGACGACGACCTCGACTATGATGCGGCGTTAAAAGAAGCCCAACAGGTGGGCCTGAAAACACCCGGTTATATCGAAAAAGCAAAAGCGTATATCACCGAGCAGAAGAAGTAGCTGCTTCGTTGGGAAATTCTCAATGGATTTTGGCCGGTGAAGCACTACTATGAGAAGCAGACAATCTCTTCTGCGTCTTCCGCTCAGCTTTTTTCCAGAGATAAACGTCCAGGGGAGGCAGATTCCATAATACCAGTTCACGACTCTGGGGGGGACCGAAACAGTCTGCGGCGAGTTCACAGACATTGTTGCGAAACTGGTACGTGACAAACGCGCCACCAGGTGCCAGAGTCTGATGAATCGTCTGGATTAACTGGCGGCCTTCTTCGGGAGTCATCACCGAAAAGGGAACGCCGGAGACAATCACCTCGGGGGCGGGAAACTTCTTCTGCTGCAAAATTGATTTGAGCGCCAGGGCAGAGTTTTCCACAACAGTCACACGGGGATCTGCAAACTCCTGCAGGCGTGCCACAAACTCTGAAACCACTTCCACGCAGAGAAGTTGCGAGTCTGCCGGCATTGCCTCCAGCAGGGCTCTTGTGGTTTCCCCTGTCCCCGGGCCAAGTTCCACCACGCAGCGGGCCGTCTGCAGGCAGGCCAGGGAACTCAGTTTTCGCTGCAGGTAAACTGAACTTGGAACGAATGAAGCAACCTGCAACGGGTTCTCAAAGAACCCCCGGAGAAAACAGGGAATCACCGACGGTCGCGATGCCGACTCCTGTGATGAAAGTTGAGTACTGCTCATCTCTTGAATCCTGATTAGTGGGAATGAAAAAGTTTAGATTGCATCAGAGTTCAAATTTAATTGAACCAGTACTCATCTTCCAGTCCTGAAAATTGATTTTTGGTTTGCCCCTTTTAAGGGCTGCTATTGCTTATCACGTAGAGCATCAATCAGTTCAGCCTTCTTCATTTTGCTGCGACCTTGAATGTTGTTCTCTGCTGCCAGATTCTGCAGCTCGTCGACCGTCCGGTCTTCCAGCCTCGAATGGGGATTTCCCGTACCCTGCGTCGTTTGATTGGGTGTCTTACCGGCCTGCCGTCTCTGTTTATTGACGGTCCGGGCAGCAATCTCTTCGGCTTTGTCTTCCGAACGGCCTTGATCAAGCGCACTCTCTTTAATGTGCTGATACTGTCTCTCATCTTTCTCATTCCATGCTGTAGGCATAACCCTTACTCCTGTTCAGGCGGGTTGTAATGTTTGAAGCTGTAATATTGAAGCACCAAGATAATTTCGCATATTTTGTGCCAAAACAGCGGTTCATTAAATAAGAAAGCAGGGGAGTCCCCCTGGCATTGCAAAACAGGGGTCGAACCGGACGAGCATCTCCGATGCAGAAGCAATCAACGGATTTGGCAGGGTATGTCGTCACTGCTTGGTCGTAAACCACTCTGGTGGACGAGGAACCAGTTATTCCTGCATTTGACTGCTGCGATAATTAAGTCAAAAGTATAAGGATAGGGGAAATCAGGTCTGCGTCTACTCGATAATTTGACTTGTGCACACATAAGTAGCGGCGTCTGTCTTGCACCCAACCCCCATTGAGACAGTACCGGTTGTGTGAGACCGTATCTCTGGTAATCTGTTGAAGCCCCGCTCGCATGTAACAAACTAGTATCTGTTATTTACTCACAGTTTCAGAATCACGAGTTGGTGACAGGTAACTCCGCTGCCTGCCAGGCAGACATGCCTCCGATGATATTGGTGACATCTTTCATGCCTTCTCTTTTCAGAAAGGAGGAGGCGATCGAGGCGCGGTATCCCGAACCACAGATGACAGCCACCGGTTTATCCGGCTCCAGTTCATCAACTCTCTCCTGCAAAGTACCTCCATGAATATGTAAGGCTCCCTCGATATGTCCTTGATTCCATTCCTGATCGGTACGAACATCCAGCACGATCAAGTGGTCCTGTTGCAAAAGTTTTTCCTGCAGTTGATGGACAGACATTGTTTTCAGTTTTCCCAAGGGATAGCCGGCGGTTTCCCAGGAATTAATGCCCCCTTCCAGATATCCCTGCAGATCATCGAAGCCGACCCGCAACAGGTGCCATACGACCTCTTTGACCTGCACCTCGTCATCCACGATGAGCAGGATGGGGCGATCATAGGGTAAGACCCAGCCTGCCCAGACCGGAAGATTGGAGCCGAACGGGATATTGATCGATTCGGGAATATGAGCCGCGGCAAAAGCTTCTTTGGAACGCACATCCAGAATCAGACAACCTTCACAGACGCGTTGATGTATCTGATCTGCCTGCCAGCGATCGAGCCCCGGTAATTCCGGGCCGATGATAGCCGGCCCTTCTTTATTCACCTGTTTCATCCGTTTGAAATAAGGAGGCGAAAGCGGCATGTCTTCCAGCAACCGGTCGATCCATTCTTCCACAGGAGCCTGTTTGAAAGCCTCGCTAAAATGCCGCTCGTATCCCAGCGTGGATGATCGGCGGGAACCGATGGCTTTTCCACACAGTGAACCAGCGCCATGAGCGGGATAGATTTCCGTATAATCGGGGACTCCCTCCAGTTGATTGAAGACACTGTCATAAAGCTGCCGGGCGAGTTTCTGTTTTTCCTCTTCCCCCAGCAGGTCGGGACGCCCGACATCACCCACAAACAGAAAATCGCCGGTGAACATGCACCAGGGTGACGTTTCACTGCGTGATTGATCAAACAGCAACACAGCCAGATGTTCGGGAGTATGCCCGGGCACATGTCGAAATTCCAGTTTCAAGTCCCCCAGTTGAATCGAATCAGATTCTTTTACCTGCCGATCTGCGAAAGACTGATTCCAGTCAGCACCACCATAAGACGAACAATAGATCAGAGGCTGGTCATCCAGACGCGTTTTTAACTCGCGCGAACCGCAGACAAAATCAGCGTGAATATGCGTCTCGATGATATGTCTGATGTGCAGATCATGTTCTCTGGCATAATCAATGAAAACGTCTACATCGCGCGTGGGATCAATGACGACTGCTTCACCGGTTTTTTCATCACCAATCAGATAAGAAACGATAGCGAGCCCTGGAACAAATCGTTCGTAAAACTTCATGACAGATAAACCTTCTATTGCTGCAGTCTAAATTCAGTCGGAGTGAGTATCGACGTATTTTTTCACGAACTCAATCAACTCGGGCTTATCGCATTCGAACCCCATCTCTTCAGCCTTCTGCAGAGTCTGCTCACCACTCATGCCCTGTTTCACGGCCAGATCCATCATCACCATGGCTCCTGCCCGTTTACCACTTTTACAATGGGCAAAGATGGGCTTGGGAAGAACGTCATACTGTTCCCGAAACTGATCGACGAGTGATTCATCCAGTGAATTCATCGACACGGGAATATGCAGATACTCCATATCAGCACCTTTCACGATTTGTTCCTCGGCCTGAGGTGTCATCGACTGATCTTCTTCATTTGGGGCGCGGAAATTAACGATGGTCTTAAAGCCATTCTTTCCGAATTCGTAGATCTCCTTATGATTGGGCTGTGGACCGACGGTTACTTCTTCATTAATTTTCATTGTGCCTTCCATCTTTGATTCTCCCTGTTAATGATCAAAAAGTTCGTACCATTACAGGTCGTATAGAATTGCAAAACGCATGCCAGCGATTCATTCAGTGACAAACCATTTCAATTACAGGGAAATTGAAACCAGGAGAACGAAACAGTGAGAGTGATTGATATTCAGATTGACTGATGAACTACCAGAATGGTCGTCGGACTACCGCCTGAGCTGGTTTTCTGAAATACATTGCGTGATATTTGCGGTTTCAATACGCCTAACCTGATGTGTGGTCATTCTCGCTTGGCTATCTGCAGAGTATAATATGACTTACGGTACTGACCTTTGGTCTTTTTCAGGGAGTTCGCTCATGCGTTATAAGTTGCTACTCATCGTCTTTTTCGGAACATTCCCGCTATCCACGCAACTGGCGAGCGCAGCACCACTGGCGGAGGAGTACCTGAGAACAGGCCAGTTGAGCGAGGGTGCGACTGCGCTTCAGGCACATTTAAAAAAGTCTGCCGCGGATGACGAGGCCCGGTTCGGACTGGGCGTTGTTCAGTTCTTTCAGTCGTTTGAACACCTGGGGGCAACGCTGTATGACTATGGCTTACGCACGGAAGACGCCTTTCGCGGCCTGCCTGCACCGATTCGTGAAATGCTGGCTCAGAATCCCAATCCGAAAACCATCTCCTATAACGACATGCGTCAGATGCTGCAAACGTGGGTCAATGATCTGAAAGCTGCTGAAAAAACACTGTCTGCTGTCAAAGACTCAAACGTCAAACTGCCGCTGCATGTGGGATTGATCAAAGTCGACTTGCTGGGAAACGGTACACCCGTTGATGCAAAATTCCTGCTGAGTCAAACCGGCGGCCCTCAACAGCAGCAGGCTGCAGAAAACCTCGTGGTTGATTTTGACCGCGGCGATGCAGACTGGCTGGCCGGTTACTGCAATTTCCTGTGTGCCTGGGGAGAAGTACTGTTGGCAATTGACGGTCAGGAAATGTTCAACTGCACGGCCCATCTGTTTTTTGAGAAGGTTGACACCCCCTATCCGTTTCTACTCGAAGGGCCACGTAACTTCGATTCCCTGAGACGTTTCAACCGCCCGCTCATCTCCGACATTCTCGCCTTCATTCACCTCTGGCGTTTCGAACTCAAAGAGCCGGAGGGGATGCAAGTGGCGCTGGCGCACCTGGAAGACATGCAGCGACATGCGAAATCGATGTGGAAATATTATCTGGCAGAGACCGACAACGAAAACGAATGGATTCCCAATCCAAACCAGACCGGCGTCCTCGAAATCAAAGTCACGCAGGAGATGGTGGATACCTGGCTGGTGGTTTTGGATGAAGCGGGAGAAGTGCTGCAGGGGAAGAAGCTGATTCCGTTCTG
>TARA_R110000850_G_scaffold218331_1_pt1 | contig 15175 bp, 16 predicted proteins | sample TARA_R110000850 | Tara Oceans TARA_R110000850 (sample SAMEA4397586) | marine metagenome | biome: Polar Biome; feature: [SRF] surface water layer (ENVO:00010504); material: water (ENVO:00002006), including particulate matter (ENVO:01000060) such as... | depth 5 m | reverse complement strand
ATGAGACCGAAGATTTTGCAAGTCCCACTCGTTCAATGCACGGTCGTCGACTAAGATTGATCCTTTCTGCACATCATAAAATCGCATCAGCAATTGAATGATGGTAGACTTCCCTGCTCCAGAGTGACCTGCCAGAGCTACTTTTTCTCCTGGATTCACATGAAAAGTAAGCTCTTTCAGCACTTCCATCTCTGGTCGCGTTGGGTAATGAAAACCTACATGATCAAAAGCAATTTTACCTTGGAAATTTGTGGCCCTAATTCCTGTAACTGACTCAGGTTCCTCATCCAATATCTCTAACACTCGCTCCGAAGAACCAATAGCTTTCTGAACCTGTCCATATATATCTCCCAAACCTGCAATCGATCCGCCTATAAAAGTGGTGTAGAGCACAAAAGAAACTAACTCTCCCACACTCATTTCGCCAGAACTGACCAAACTCGCCCCGTACCACATGACAGCTACAATACCTCCAAACAAGGCGAAAATAATAAATGAAATAAATGCCCCTCTGTACTTGGCAGCCCGCAAGGCGACCCCAACCATCCTATTCAAGCCACTTCCATACCTAGCAGACTCGAACGCCTCACCGACAAAGGATTTGACTGTACTGATAGATTGTAGCGTTTCCTCCACTATCACATTTGCCGAGGCAAGTTCATCTTGTGTTTTTTTGGATAGAGTTCGGATAAATTTTCCAAAAACCATTGCTATCACAACCAATACTGGAAAAGTAGCAAGCATGAAAATCGTTAACTTCGGTGTATTGACCATGAGGAAAATCACACCAGCTACTAGCGTAACTACTTGTCGGAAAAGCTCAGCTAGCGTAACGGAAAATGTATCTTGAAGCATACTCACATCAGAAGTGATACGGCTAATCAATTCCCCCGTTCTACGCTTATCAAAAAATGTCATGGGTAAGCGCACCATTCTAGAGTACAATGCCAATCGAATATCGCGCATGGATCGCTCCGAAACTAAGGCAAAAAGCCATACTCGGAAGAAAGAGAATATACTCTGCACAGCTAGTATTCCTACCAATATCAGCGCAATGGAATTAATATCACTCACTATCCAATCTGTTCCCTGAGCAGTATCTATTAACTTTCCTGCAACAAAGGGAAATGTAAGCAGGGTAAGCGAGGAAAAAACCAGAAAAACCAATCCCAAAAAGAATAGTCCTTTGTAGGGCATCAAAAAACTAAAAATGCCTCCTAGTTTGCTTAAATTCTGCTTATTCAATTTCCTCTTCTCGCTCTCGTCCAAAGCAGTTCCTCTTTTCTTAGCCATCCTTTGATTTTCGTATTAAGGGCACAAACTTAAGGTTTTTTCGTAAGGATTGCTTTCCCAAAAAATAAAGGTTTCAAGATCATGAATTACCAAGTGTTCCTTAAAAAAAAATTATCGCGCAATAGCACTACTGTAAACCCCTAATGAATTCATAAATAATTAGATCAGAATCTGAGGAGTTTAGCTACTATCTGCCCAATTGCGCATCAACCAATTCCCGCTTCAGCTTACGCTCACGATCAAGCATATTCTTGCGGTGATTACCAAATTCTTCCTGTACCTCAGCCAAATCCTTCTGAGCTTTTCTGATTTTTTTGAAACTACTAAAATACTGAAAGGAGAATATGGCCAGTGCACTAGCGAGCACTGCAACTAAAATCCACATAAAGGAAGAATAAACTGCTTTATGAATTCCCATTCCAAGAAAAGAGAAATTATCCTTTTCAGCAATCGCCTCCTGCTTTTCAGTCTCGGCAGTAACTAAGATACTATTGAGATTTTTGATAGAATCTTTTTCACTCACTATCAAACCCTTAAGATCTCCAACCTCTGTTCTCATTGTACGCATAGAGTCCAAAATATTGGATTTAAGCTGATCCAAATTTGTTCTTTTTACGACTTTATATTCCTGGAAATCATTAGAAACACTGTAGATGTATTCAAACTGACTATCAATAGTACCTGAGTCGAGTGACCCTTCCTCAGTAGTTTCAGTCTGGGCAAAAGTGATGAAAGGAACTACAATTAAAGAAATCGCAAGAAGTAAAAGGGGCAGTACTCTTTTCATTGGGTAATTAATTTACAAACTAGGGTGAAAGACTTCAATTCCCAATAAACATGCCTTGTAAGGTAAATGCAAGTGCGCTTTTTGTGGCTGGATATCGAGTTCTTGCAATATATAATTGTTTATCGTTGATTATCAGCAATTTATAAATTATTTTAAAGCGCTATATTTATTGCAATTTTTACAATCCCGAAATAGTGATAACTCTTATTCGGATTCCCAATTTTCGGAACAGCATTTTTTTGATCTCTAGAAAACCTATTCTAAGTATACTGCATAAGGGAAATGGAACCAAGATTCCGGCAGCAGCGGACTAAATCTCTTTGACAGTATCCACTTGTGAGGCAATCCAAGCGGGTCTTGAAGACGCAAAAAAAGTAATTACTATCATTGCTACACTTATCCAGAGGAAGTCGCTCCAAATCATCTTCACGGGATAGGCATCCACCACAGCTGAGGATATTCCTAGCGAAACCAATCCAAAAGTCTGCTGAGCCCAGCAAACCAAATATCCGAGGATCAAACCTATCGATGCACCGCTAAATGCGATCAAGGCACCTTGCTTCAAGAAAATCCTTCTGATAAGTTTCTCAGGTGCCCCCATGGCTTTTAGTACAGCGATGTCCTTTTTCTTTTCGATGGCGAGCATACTCAGAGAAAAGAAAATATTGAAGGAGGCTATCGCCAAAATAAATGTCAACGTAAGGAACACAAATAGCTTTTCCATCTGAACTGTACGGATCAGGTCTGAGTGTTGTTCATCGGCATTTTTCACTAAGAAGTCTTCTCCAAGATGCTCCTTCAACCTCTTATGCACTTCGGCAATAGTATGACCTTTAGCGACTTTCACTTCTAGCGAAGTTCTTTTGTCACCGTATTTCAGTAGATCTCTGACGAAGAAAAGCGGTGCAATCACATATTCATCATCAAACTGCCGTTCTCCAATACTGAAATAAGCAACAGGATCTAATACGGCAGATTCATAGAATTGAGAAGGATCGATAGATGCGGCGCTTCTAGGAGCCTTTGGATAATAGATTTTCAGAGGCACATTGACATTATCCAGATTGACCGAAAGAAAGAAACCCACACCCCTACCTAAAATAGCGGCGGGTCTAAGCTCCGTCCCCAAAGTAGTGTCTCCCCAAAAATAGCCTCTGGAAAACCTCTCCTGATCCAGGAAATTATCTGAAACACCTTTAATTCTGCCGATCATTTGATTGCCGTTGTAATCCAACAAGGCATTGTCTTCGATAACCTCGGTAAGAATGGCTACACCTTCAAGATTTTTGATATTCTCCAGCCATTCTTCATCTGTCATAAAGCTTTTACCTACAACGGCCTCTATTTTCAGCTCCGCGTCAAAACTCGCGAAAAGACCGCGAATCAAATCCTCCAATCCATTGAACACAGACATCACAATCACCAACGCCATCGTGCCCACAGCGACTCCTATCATAGAAATCCTGGACAAAATGGTGATGAAGTTCCGCTTCTTTTTGCTGCGGAAATATCTGGCGGCTATGAAAAAACTGAGATTCAACGATAGCTAGATTAATCCTCTTCCTCTTGGTCTTCTTCCTCAGGCGGTGCTGGAGGGATCACTAGCTTGGAAATAACCTTGTCCATATGCTGCGCATATGCAGCAGAGTCATCTGGAAAAAAGGCAATTTCAGGAATAACACGAACCGATTTACCAATTCGTTTGGCTAGCTGATGTCTGATTTCCTTTTTGTGCGTATTGATCAGCTTGTAAGTCGATTCCGGGTCTGCTAATAAAAAGCTTAGGTAAACCTTTGCCAAACCCAGATCTGGACTCATCAAAACGCGCGTGATAGTCACCATAGCCCGACCGACTAGGTGTTTTGATTCTTTTTGAAATATATCTCCAAGCTCTTTTTGGATCAGCTTGGAATATTTTTGTTGTCTTTTACTTTCCATATGAAGTATTTGTGGTGCAAATTTAGCGAAATAGTTGGGCAAGCTTTAATTTTGGGCAAAACCTACCAACACTCTTCTCCAATTTACCTTGTTCAGTTTTTTTAAATTAAATGATCCCTTCAGACTAATCGGCATAGGAATATACATTCTCCTGCTGACAATAGTCTATTTAACGCTTAATCCTTTCCCTGTTACCAATCCACAATTGACTTGGATGCTATTGGGAGAGCGTCTGGGGCAGGGCTATTATTTATATCAAGACATCATTGATGACAACGGTCCTCTTTCCGCTGGGTTCTTTACATTCATGGATTTGCTATTTGGACGAAGCCAATTCGCATATGAAATTGTAGGAAGGATACTTATATCTTTTCAGATCCTGTATTGGAATTCTATGTTGATCAAGTTCAAGGCTTTTGACGTGAATACCTATTTGCCTGCCATCATTATGGCTGCACTATTCCATTTTTCTTTTGATTTATTGAGTTTAAGCCCAGCATTATTAGGTAGCTGCTTTTTGATGTTAGCACTTGGCCAACTTTTCTCCCAGACAGTCCTGCAGAAAGACACGAGTGAGTCTACCTTATTAATAGGGATCTATGCAAGTCTGGCTACAGGATTTCATCCAAATTACATTCTTTTTTTACCGTACATGATTTTCACAGGAATCGCTATCAGCAGCTTTTCCTTCCGGCAATTACTGCTGTCTCTAGTGGGATACGCACTACCTCTTTTATTAATTTCTGTATTCTATTTTTGGAAAGATGGATTAGAGGAAGCAATCCAGATTTGGCCACTCACATTTCTTTCTGAAAAATATGAGTATCAGTCCCTAATAAACTGGCTAATACTTGGAATTTATCCTCTTTTGTTAGCTGTGGTGGGTTATTTCATTGCTACGGTTTTACGCGGATCCACGATAAACCAACAAAAGCAACGTCAGCTCGTCATTATCTGGTTGCTCTTTTCAGTAGCAGAGTTTTTCATTATTAAGAAGCAAGCTTCATATCAATTGGTAATATTAATCCCAGGACTCACTTACCTAATCACACAGTTTTTCCTGAATATCAGAAAGGAATTTATAGCCAAAATCGCCTTCTATCTTCTTGTCCTAGGACTTCCTGTAGCAAGCTTCTGGTACTGGCAGCAAACAATTCCAGATTCAGAATATTTTGTAGCCAAAAGTGAAGCTGAATATTCTGGTGATATCCTTGTTATGGGAGACAACCTCTCACCCTACCTCACTTCTAAGCTAGGAGGACCATTTCTTAATTATCGATTAAGTCAGCTTTATCTTGATCAGGATCGTGATTTGAGAGAAAAGGCAAGACTTTTTCAAATGCTTCAAAAGCAAAAGCCTTCATTAGTCCTTGATCCCAATGGTGACTTCGAAAAATTACTCAGAAAATTTCCAGCCTTGGACGCCCAATACAGCAAAACTTCTGCTGGAATTTTTACTTTGAAAAAGTAGAAGAGTTAACTATTTCAAAAAAAAAGGAATAGGTGGCCTTATAATTTAATCACTTGATTTACAGATTAATAAATCCTATTTTTAAGGAGAGACTTTGCTTTTTTCTACTCCTAACAATAGCTTTTTCATGGAATCACTCACCCAATTGTTGGACGCTTGTACCTATCCCGAAAAAATGCAGCTGGTGGAGTATGCCAAAATCAAGAACCCATCCAGTGGGAAGAAGTTGATGCTCATGAAGCTCTTTGTGAATCACCCCGGTCTTTCCGATTCCGAATACTCGCAGGAAATATACAAAAAGCCTGAAGGTCCCGCTTACTTTCAATTGAAAAAAAGGGTTAAGGATGAATTTGAAGACCTTTTAATCCTTCTAAATCCAGTTTGCACAAAGAAAGAAACACAGCTACATATCGAATGCTCAGAACTACTTCTCAAAAGTCAACTTATACTTGCTCGAGGTATCCGATTAGAAGGAGCCAAATTGCTAGAACGTGGACTTAAAATGGCAGTTAAGCATCGCTTTCATGACTTGGTACTTACTATTTATAGTACAGCAATTCGATTCGAACTATGCGAAGTACTCAATAATAATGATTTACCTGAACTTGAGATAGCAATCAAAAGTCATTTACAATTACTGATTAAGAAAAACTACAATAAGTCGGACGATCAAACACCATCTCTAAAAATCAGCATTTGAAGACTATTACATTGTTATCAGCTGGAATGGAATTGATTTTTATTCACCCGTCCAAACCATAAAAAATTAAATTCAAACTCGAGGAAGACTGGACAATTGATTTACTCAATAGTGTTAAAACTCACAGATATCCAAAGTGTCGCTTAATTGAATGGGGATTTAATACAACTAATTTTTGGCACATGCTGCATGATCGAGTCATGAGTGATGATGAAATAAATTCACACCAAAATTTAACAAAACACAAATTAAGCGATCTCAATAAGCAAATCTGCTATCACAGTAAAAGTCCTTTACTTTCCCCCTTAACAGAGGGACAATTTCTTGCTAACACATCTTTTGAATCGATTTGGACATTAAAGGAACTCTTGGATAGATGTGATAGTCAAAATAGGGATAATTGGTTTTGTAGACTATTTAGAAAATGAAGAAAATCAATGCATTTTAGAACCATTTAGTTAAAAAATAGAATTCAAAAAAAGCCCAAACCTGAATTCTCAAGTTTGGGCTTCTTCGGTCTTCTGTCCTCGGTCTTCTGTCTTCCAGCTTTTCAGCTACAAGCAATCTTACTCACTCGATTCTGGTGTCTTCCACCTTCGAATTCCGTGGTAAGGAAAGTCTCAGCCAGCTTTTCAGCTAACTCATAGGAAATAAATCGAGCAGGGAGAGCTATCACGTTGGCATTGTTATGCTGACGGGAAAGCGCAGCAAGCTCTTCGTTCCAGCAAAGTGCGGCGCGGATTCCTTGGTGCTTGTTGGCAGTAATCGCTACGCCATTTCCAGATCCACAAATCACAATTCCCAAGTCATATTCACCATTTTCAATAGCTGAACTCAAAGGGTGCACATAATCTGGATAATCTACAGAAGCATCTGAGAAAGGACCAAAATCCTTTACTTCATAGCCCAAAGATTCAAGCTTAGCTATCATTTTAGCTTTGTACTCAACCCCTGCGTGATCTCCCCCTATTGCTATTTTCTTTGCCATAACTAGTTAATTTATAAAGGCTTCGACTCCGCTCAGCCTGACATGATTGTCATCCTGAGCGAAGTCGAAGGATATCTTGATTCTAATGTCTTACTACTTACATCTAGCGTCTAGATTTAAAGCGCGTCGTCAATGTCTTCCTTAGCTTTTTTAACAGCTCTCTTCTTTTCCAATCTTTTTGCTATCTGAATTCCAGCTTCATAAAGCACCAGAATCGGCATAGCAATCAGAATCTGGCTTATGACATCCGGAGGTGTGATGATCGCTGATAATACAAGAATAACGACTATCGCATGTCTTCTGTATGATTTCAACATCCCTGAAGTCACCAAACCTGACATTGCCAAGAAATAAACTACTACCGGAAGCTGGAACATAATCGCAGAAGCGAGCACCAGCATCGTCAGTGTAGAAATATAGGAAGTGATGTCAAATTCATTAAGAATCGACGGATCCAGTTGATAGTTTGAAAGGAAATTGATCGAGAGCGGAGATAGGATAAAGTATCCAAATGCAGCTCCCATGAAGAACAATAAGCTCACAAAGAAAACAGCTCCTCTTGCGGCATTCTTCTCCTGATCATACAATCCCGGACTGATAAATCTCCAAACTTCCCAGAATACTAGTGGAAATGCAGCAATGAATCCCACCACAAAACTTGACGTCATGTGCATGGTAAACTGCCCAGTCATCTGCCTACTCTGGATAGTAAATGGTAGCTCGTCGATACAAAGTGCCGGAAGTCCTACATAATCGCTGAGTTCACACAGCCATCTATAGGTAACAAAGTCGACCTTGGAAGGCCCAAGAATAACTATGCCGAAAACGAAACCTTTGGCTACAAAGGCTGCTACAGATAATATTAGGATTGCAGCAACGGAGCGAAGCAAATGCCAACGCAATTGTTCTAAATGATCCAAAAAGGACATTCCTCCTTCTTCTTCCTCTTCTTGGTATTGATCTAATGCCACGGGTAGTATCTATAGTCTAGTATAATGGAAACTCATTCATCCAAGCATTTACTTCGCTACGGATGCTCGCCAATTCGGCCTCATTCTCATAGTTTGTCAAGGCTCTGTCTATCAAGTTGACGATTTTCACCATGTCATCTTCTTTCAATCCTCTGGTAGTGACAGCTGCTGTTCCTACTCTCATTCCTGAGGTAACAAACGGAGATTTGGTATCAAATGGAACCATGTTTTTATTGATCGTGATATCCACTTTACCAAGTGTTCCTTCTGCTATTTTACCGGTAAGGTCTTTATTTCTGAGATCGATAAGCATCATGTGATTGTCAGTTCCTCCGGAGATGATTTGATATCCGAGACTTACGAACTGATCCGCCATTACGGATGCATTCTTTTTCACCTGAAGTACATAATCCATGTATTCGTCAGAAAGACATTCTTGGAAAGCAACAGCTTTAGCAGCTATAATATGCTCCAATGGTCCTCCCTGAGTGCCTGGGAATACGCCCATGTCAAGCAGCGAAGACATTTTTTTTACTTCTCCTTTTGGAGTAGTTACACCCCAAGGATTATCAAAATCTTCTCTCATCATAATCAAACCACCTCTTGGACCTCTAAGCGTCTTGTGGGTAGTAGTAGTCACAATATGACAATGATCAAGTGGATCATTCAAAAGTCCTTTTGCGATCAAGCCAGATGGGTGAGAAATATCAGCTAAAAGAATAGCTCCAACTTCGTCAGCGATTTCTCTCAATCTCGCATAATCCCAATCTCTAGAGTAAGCAGAAGCACCACAAATGATCATTTTAGGAGAAACCTCCAGTGCTTTTTCTTCTAATTTATCGTAGTCGATTCTTCCAGTCGATTCTTCTACTCCGTAAAAATGTGGGTCATACAATTTACCTGAGAAATTCACAGGGGAACCGTGGGTCAAGTGACCACCGTGAGAAAGGTCAAAACCTAGAATGGAATCACCTGCATTGAGACATGCCAACATCACTGCTGCATTTGCCTGCGCTCCTGAGTGTGGTTGCACATTGGCCCAAGTAGCTCCAAAAAGCTCTTTTGCTCGGTCGATTGCTAGCTGCTCGATCTTATCCACCACTTCACAACCGCCATAATAGCGCTTGCCTGGCAGACCTTCTGCGTATTTGTTTGTCAGCACGCTTCCCGCGGCTTCCATTACTTGCTTACTGGTGAAGTTTTCGGAAGCAATCAGTTCGATGCCTCTCTTTTGTCTGTCCTCTTCTTCGTTGATTAGGTCGAAAACAAGCGAATCTCTTTTCATGATCAGGGGTTTTGAAAGCCAATTTTTATGGAATGGTAGCCAGAAGGGTACCTCCAAATGTGCCCAAAAATAGCCCGAAAGTCCCGATTATCCAATCCAAAAAAAGGATTGGCATTTTCTATTCTTAGGAATTGCTATTTTTGACTGATGATTGATTTCAAATTCCGCCCTGAAAGCTATTTTACCCAAGAAACTACTTCTGTTTTATTGGTGAAAATGAATTACCCCGAGAGTCAATGGGGAGAGCAAATTAGTATCTATGCACACTGGCTAGAAGGAAAGGTTCAGTTTGAGGCAGTAGATTTCTATGGAAATGACTACATGCTCTATCCTTCGTCTAGCTATGAAGCATTGACAATGGAGGATATGGTATACTTACTGGAAGGGATGCAGGTGAATACCGATGCTATGGAAGGGAATATGGAATTAATACTAGACGGAATTCCAGAAGTCGAAAGTGACTTCTATCCTGAATTGGGAAAGTATTTTGAGGAAAAAAGAAAAAATTTAGGTTTGGATTAGAAATCCAACATCGCATGCTTTTGCTCAGAAACATGGTGGGTTCGAAACCAATACTCATACGTTTCAAAATCTAAACAATCAGAAAATTCCATTCCTTGAAATATGATTTTCTTCAAACAGCTTACGGGTAGCCAGGATTTCAGTTTTAAGGATTGTTCTTTTGAAAGCTGCGAAAGCTGAATCCATTTTCCTCCGTTGATAAAAATTGGTATAAGTTTGGTCATGTACTTCCAGTTATTTGGGTCAAAAGTATACTGATAATCAGCAAGGTACAATTATACAAAATTATTTTTATGTTAATAAAAATTACATATTATAAAATACAGGCATGACAGGAGCTTTCATTGCATTTTTATGTCTTTTATTGGGACTTTTTCTACAGAAACAATCTAATCTCCCACTTGAGAAAATTACCAAATGGGTAAATGCTTATCTGCTAAATATTGTCCTTCCAGCTCTGGCCCTTCTTTACATTCCCCAAATAGAGCCTAGTTGGGGTTTGCTTCTACCCATTTCCTCGGCTTGGTTTACTTTCCTTCTTTCCTGGTTGATTTTTGGTGTGCTGGGCAAGCTATTGAAATGGGATAATCAGACCACTGGCTGCTTAGTGATCGTAGCTGGATTGGCAAATACTTCTTTCATGGGATTTCCGGTGATAGAAGGACTTTACGGAAAAGAGGGTTTACCCATAGCGCTTTTGATTGACCAAGGCGGATCCTTTCTACTAGTTTCTTCCCTTGCCATACTGGTGGGTTCTATTTACTCTCATCAGGAGGGTAATCTGAGCGAGATCCCGCTAAAAATTCTTCGTTTTCCTCCTTTCGGATTTTTACTAGTCACTATCGCCATGAGTATTTTAGGATGGAAAACACCAGAATTTCTGATCCCTCTAGTTTCATTATTAGGCAAAACGATGGCTCCTGTTGCCATTTTCGCCATAGGTCTTAAATTTTCATTAGACTTCGACTCACTCAGTTCCAAGTTTTATTGGTTTGGAATGGGCTATAGGCTTTTACTTGCCCCCTTGATGGTTTGGTTGATCTATAGAAATTTCCTACCACAAAACAGCCTGGAATTAAAAGTCAGCGTGCTGGAAAGCGGCATGGCTCCCATGATCACAGGTTCTATTGTAGCCATACAATATGATCTAAAGCCAAAGCTTGCGACGCTTCTAGCCGGATTGGGGATCCCGATATCTATCGTGACAATTATGATATGGTATTATTTCCTAAGCTAATTAAGCCCAAGCCTTTTTCAGGTCAGTCAGGATTTCCTCGTGTATTTTCTCATTGGTCGCCAAAATCTGTCGTCCAAATATAAAATCTCTTCCACCGGAGAAATCAGTCACTTTTCCACCAGCTTCTTCTACGATCAATGTACCAGCGGCCACATCGTAGGAATTCAGATTGTATTCAAAAAACCCTTCTACACGCCCAGAAGCAACATAGCAAAGATCAACAGCAGCACTACCAAATCTACGTGCTCCATGCGAAGACTTCATCAGTGATTTCAGCGCAGCTAGGTATTTGTCAATCAAATCGAAATTGTAGTACGGAAAGCCTGTAGCTATCAAAGATGCAGAAAGTGTCTTAGCTGCGCTAACTCTGATACGTGTGTCATTGCAAAATGCTCCGGCACCTTTCATCGCGTAAAAGCATTCGTGAAGATTCACTTCATATACCACTCCTAAAATAACCTCGTCCCGCTCCATCAAGGCTATACTCACACAAAAAATCGGTACACCGTGAATGAAATTCGTCGTACCATCCAATGGATCGATTACCCAGTTGAATTCTTCAGCTTTTGTAGTATTTGTGCCTTCTTCGGTGATAAAACCTGCTTCAGGAAGGATCTTAGATAATCTGTCCACAATAATCTTCTCCGCTTCCTTATCCACATAAGAAACCAGGTCATTAAAGCCTTTGTGCTCCACGTTATCCATGTTGAAATGCTGTCTTTCCTTGCGGATAAAAGCACCAGCTTCCTTGGCTATTTCTTGCGTCTTCTCGAGAAGAACTGTAAGTCTTTCAATTGATATCATAAAAATTGGTAGTTAAATCAGGCTTTGGGGTTCTTACCAGCCACTGTGAGGACAATTTCTCCTTTGAGGGTATTAGTCTCATAATATTCTATTAGCTCGGCTAGCGTGCCTCTAACGTTCTCCTCGTGGAGCTTAGTGATCTCTCGGGATACACAAGCTTGCCTGTCGGTACCGAAAGCTTCTGAGAGCTGCGCGAGTGTTTTCAAAAGACGATGTGGAGACTCATAAAAAATGATAGTCCTCACTTCTTCCACCAAGCCATCTATTCTTGTCTTTCTTCCTTTTTTGTGAGGCAAAAAGCCTTCAAATACAAATCGGTCATTTGGCAGTCCACTATTTACCAAAGCTGGAACAAAGGCAGTGGCTCCAGGAAGACATTGTACATCCAGTCCAGCTGCAAGTACTTCTCTCACCAAAAGGAACCCAGGATCTGAAATAGCAGGTGTACCAGCATCAGAAATCAAGGCAAACACCTCTCCTCTGTTCATTCGCTCTACTAATTTTTCCACGGTCTTATGCTCGTTGAAAATATGGTAGCTCTGAAGTGGTCGGGAGATTTCCAGATGTTTCAATAATTGCCCACTGGTGCGTGTATCCTCAGCGAGGATTACATCAGCACTTTTCAAGATCTCAATAGCCCGAAGCGTGATATCCTTCAAGTTACCGATAGGCGTGGGTACTAGATATAAGTTTACTGAATTTTCACTCATGCAGACAGTTCATCAATGGCTTTAGCCAGTGCATGATCCTTCTTGGTCACCATGTTCCCAGAATCGTGCGTAGTCAATTCAATTTCTACTGTATTATATACATTACTCCAATTGGGGTGATGATTGTGTGCCTCAGCCAAAAATGCCACTCGGGTCATAAAAGCAAAAGCTTCCTGAAAATCCTTGAATTTGAAGCTTTTCTTAAGTTTGTTGTCTTCTTCGATCCACATAAGTCAATTAATTATAGTGAGATTAATCCTTCTATTTCAGCAGCTTGCTCATAGAGAGTAATAATCTGATCCGCATTTTTCATCATAGCCTGAATAGTTGTACTTACGTATTTCCCTCCAGAACTTGCTTTGGTAGTAATTTCATGCTTTGGAAATAGCGCAGCAATCTCATTTTCCTTTCCACTAGGAACTATAAACTTAAACATATAAAGCTGAGGAAACTCACCACTTGCTTCTAATTTTTCTTTAAAGTTCTCTTTATCGAATTTCTTTTTGTCCATAGCTGGATGGGATTAGCAATTTACATTTCGAATATAAACAAAGAACCCATGCTGTTAGGCATGGGTTCCGAATCTAAAGTTAGATTCTATTAAAAGAATTTATATCTATAATCCTTGACGCCCGCCAAATCCTGCAGTGCCATCATAACTGAATACGTTGTTCTCTGAGAAGCATTTTGAGTCAATTGACCTTGATATGCAGAATAGTCACCTATCTCAGCTGCTGGAGTCAATGCGTTCAATTTAGCTACGATTACTCCTACGTCTTCACGAATAGGCTGTGTAAGCTGACCTTGATTCACTCCGAAGACAGCTCCGATCGCTCGTGGAGCGAAACCAACACCTGGAATTACATTAGCGCTAAGCTTCAAATCAGGAATTTCGTTAAGAGAAGCTTCGTTTGGATAGACAGCTTTCATTTCTTCTAAAGAAGCCTTGCCAGCCAATTTAGACTTGATCACTTCAGCTTTTTTCTCATTTCTAACCTGAGCTTCTATTTGCTCTTTCACATCTGCCAATTTCACATCGCCTTCGTCTCTCTTGCTGACTAGGGTAGCTACTACGTAAGCATTGTCTAATTCATAAACAGTAGAAACCTCGCCAGTAGAAGTATCATCTGAAAATGTCCAGCGAATAACTTCTCTAGCGTTTTGAAGGTTGTTGATATTTCTAGCATTAGCATCTACATTGTTCGCTTGTAGAATTCTATAATTTTCAGTGGTTGCGTTTTCGGTGAACTCATTCCTGTTTCCTGCATTTGCAGCAAATGAATCAGCTTTTCTGAAAGCCTCATTTCTAGTAGCATCACTAGCAACCAATTCCAATTCTAAAGTAGCCACTTTAGTGTAAGTGGTTTTAGGCATTTCAGTCACTTTAATGATATGATAGCCATATTCAGTTTCTACTACATTAGGAAGAACTCCAGTTGATTTTGCAGCATAGGAAGCCGTAGCAAATTCAGCTACGAAGTCTTCTTTTGCAAACCAACCTAAATCTCCGCCTGTTTGAGCAGTTCCATCTTGGCCATATTGCCTAGCTGCGATTTCAAAGTTTCCGTCAGCTTGTACTTCTGCAAGTACAGTTTCAGCCTGAGCCTTTACTACTGCTTTGGAAGCATCATCCATCCCTTCAGTGCTGAAAAGAATATGTGAAGCTCTCAATCTTGGCGTTCCTTCGTATTGATCAGAGATCTTATATGATACGTAAGTAGAGTTAGCTGTAATGAAAGGGCCATAAGTTTGTCCTGCCTGTATGTCTGATACATTATTGATCAAATTAGCAGGAAGTTCATCACCTGCTCTGATCGTCATAAAAGGAGCTTGTCCTTCAGAATTTCTCAATACAAAAAGTGAATCATTCTCTGCAGCTCTAAGCTCGTTGGTCAATTCATTGATATGAGAAATAACCTCTGCTGAATCTATTCCACTTGGCTGAATGCTAAAGCTTACATATTCAAGGCTAGCAGCATTTCCAGATTTGAATTTGCTTTTATTCTTAGTTAAATAAGCTTGCATTTCGCTTTCAGAAACAGTTACATCCGCGTCAGCTACTGCATAGAATGGCACAAATAGGATAGAAGCATCCGCGATAGTATTCGCTGCTTTGTATTCCTCTTTAGCTTCAGCCTGCGTAGCAAACTCAGAAGTCGCTAGCATATTGTCATATTTGATTCTCAGTCTAGAGTCTGCAAAAAGACGCTCTTGCTGATTCCAATATGCCTGCTGAGCTGGATCTGCAGTCTCAAGAGACTGTAAGAAAGATACCAACTGACTTTTGTCAAACTGACCAGTCTGAGGATTCACCAATTGCTGACGTAATTCTGGAACGATGTTTTTGCCCTGAACCATATCAACTAATTCCGCATCGGAAATCGTCAAACCCAATTTCTCATATTCTTCTTTGAACACACGCTCCACAATCATTGACTGCCAAGCCTGCTCTCTGATAGAATACATTTC
>TARA_R110000850_G_scaffold49210_7_pt1 | contig 15179 bp, 6 predicted proteins | sample TARA_R110000850 | Tara Oceans TARA_R110000850 (sample SAMEA4397586) | marine metagenome | biome: Polar Biome; feature: [SRF] surface water layer (ENVO:00010504); material: water (ENVO:00002006), including particulate matter (ENVO:01000060) such as... | depth 5 m | reverse complement strand
TCATCTGCATCGATTGCTGCCATAGCTCTTTGGTGATTATGGCTTTACAGAATTCAGAGTTTACTTCCCATTCTTCCTCTGGAATGCTCTGCAGGACCCTCACATCATCCTCGATTCCTGTGCAGTTTTTGCCCCAGACCATTTCACCATAATACAGTTCATTGCGAAGTATGCTGGCGATAGTTGCTTCCGTGAAGGGCTTCAGATGACTAGAAGGGTTTTGCCTTGTTTAAAACAAAATCCATTTTGATCGAGTGTCAGCTAACGCCGCAGGGCGTAGGCCAGGACTCGCAGACCCGCTTCGGTAAATAACGATTTCTCCGTTCGGGCGCATAATGCTGAACCGGTGGTTCGCTTTAATCCACTCATGAATGATTCCACGATCCATCGTTTCCCATAACCTTTTTCCTTTAATTTTTCTTCCGTCATCTGTGAACGATAGTAACCATTCACGCCGCCATCGTCACGATGTACAGCCGGAGGAATCCAGCTTTCCACATTCCAGTCTTCACGACAAAATTCGTGTACCCATTCTGCATCGTAACCTTTATCGGCAAACAGTCGTTGTGGTTGCGTTACCGTTTTGGTTTTGGCAAGCAATGGTCTCGCTTCGCGTTTGTCGTTATACGGCCCCCAACTGACTACTAATCCAGCGGGAAACATGCTCCCGACCAGAACGCACAACGAAAGTTTCACATATTTTTTACGAGCTTTTCCACTGCGCGTACGGTAATGGGCACTCATTGATGAGGTTTCCATTCCGGTCGAATCGAGGGTCGCTTCTTCTGCATCAGGAGCAAATTGTTGAATAATATCGGCTAACATTTTGTCGATGATTTCCAGCACATGAGAGCGGTCTGCAAAATGTTTTAATGTGGAATAACTCGGAAGTCGTTTTAACAAAAGACGTTTTTGTAATTGGTCAGAGGTTTCGATAATTTCGATGATGCCACGATAGGTAGTCTTTAGATAGGCTCGCAGGATGAGTATCGTGAGTAGTTGAGACTGCGTGTATTTTTGGGGGCTTTTAGGATGGGAATACGGTTCGACATACTTCTTGGATATTTTCATCGCAAGTGAGGTGACTTCCAGAAGAATGTTCTTTTTATTTGATTCGTTCATAATAGACACATTTAGCGCCTGGACAATTAAATTTCAAGAGATGTTTTAAACAGAGCAACTCCATATCATCGATGCTGTTTGGAGAGGTTTTCCATAAAATCAGCGAACAACAAGATTTGGTTTGAGTCATTTCGATCCTAATTACAATTTGCAATCTGCTTCGACGGTTGGTAGTTTAAAAAATAGCTGAAGACTCAACAAGAAACTACAGATACAGCAACAACTTATATCCTTATTGTCTGACAGGCTAATTACTGTGCAAAAACCATGTACTACTAAGGGACCCTGAATACTTTTGCACTTATATTGACTAAAAAGTTTAGTATGTCAAACTTGTGAGACTCCTTTCTAGACTTGGCTAAGCAGGGAGAGATGAATAGCCCAGTAGGGCTATTACCTATCACGCAGAACATGAACAGTTCAAATCCACCCCAACCGCCGATACGTCGTATCCGCAACTTCCGACGAAATCTTCTACGTTGGTTTTCGTCAAACGGTCGGTCTTTCCCTTGGAGACGTTCTGGACAGTCGCGGTATCGACTAATTGTGTCCGAGGTTCTCCTGCAAAGAACAAGGGCAGAAACTGTTGCAGCAATCTATCCCAAATTCTTTGCTACATTCTCTTCTTGGAGCCAGTTGGCTAACGCAACCATGGATGATTTGCAAGATTCTTTACGACCACTTGGATTGTGGAGAAGGCGTGCCAATGGTTTACTGGAATTGGCCCGAGTTATGCATCAAAAGAGCGGACGACTTCCAGATGACCGATCTGGAATCGAAGACCTACCCGGGGTAGGTCAGTACATCGCAAACGCAGTCGAACTGATTAGCAGCAGATCGCCGGCTCCCCTACTTGACGTTAATATGTCACGCGTACTCGAACGTTACTTTGGCCCAAGAAAGATGGCAGACATTCGCTATGATCCATACTTACAACGTCTGGCGTGGCGCGTAACCAACATCGAAGAATCAATCAGCTTAAACTGGGCCATTTTGGATTTGGCTGCAAAGATCTGTTCCGCCAGACGGCCAAAGTGTAAAGAGTGTCCGCTCAAAACAGGATGTAATTATGCACGTGGTATTAGTGTCGCCCGAGACGATCAGGCCAGATGATGAATTTCCAACTTTAAAGTGAGTCAACTTATGCCGATATTCACGCAAAGTGGTCGGCTGGAGCATGTATTCACAGATGACGAAGGTACTGATGTTGGATGCGCTGCAGATGGCGATCATCCGTCGCTGTCCGAAAGAAAGCCTTTTACATCACTCGGATTGTGGCAGTCAGTATTGCAGCGAGGAGTACCAGCGAACTCTGAATATCAACGGGATTGAATGCAGCATGAGCCGCAAGGGAGACTGTTGGGACAATGCCGTGATGGATTGCTTCTTTGCAACGCTCAAGAAAGAGCTGATTCATCGCCAGAAATACGAGACACGGGCATCAGCCCGCCACGGCATCTTCGAGTACATCGAAGTGTTCTACAATTGTGAATGGGGCTCCATTCATCTCTAGGCTATCAGAGCCCCGAAATGTTTGAGCAGGCAGTATGCCGCAATTCCAGCGCCCAATATTACTGGGACAGCGCCCAATATTACTGGGAACTTGAATTCGATTGAACAGCGGATCTCCTTTCGGTTGTGGTAAAATGTACAGTTTTGTGATCAGTGCACATTTAATAATCCCTCTATTTTTTCACTGTATTTTTCTTGAAACAATTTCTAAGAAAGTTCTTGCAATTTCAGTGCACACCTGTAGCATTGAATATCAGCCGTTGCTTATGTTCATATCCCTACCCCGCCAATCTTTCCACCCTGAAAACACCTCCATTAATTCTATTAGGGTCATCATAAGTGTCTAATTTATTTAATGAGTGGAATGACCGACTTCTCAAGTATTTTTTTGGTGATTTTGCGCAGGGAGAACAAGTAAGAATAGCAGTTACGGATGAATTGCTGGATTCTGAATTTGATGATCTTGGTGGAAAAGAATCATTCAAAAAAGCCTTAAAAGTGGGAACACGAATTACATCTGGCGAAAACGGAGATAGTGATTCCTTATTCAAAACTTGCAATATTTTATTTTCCAGACTGAAGTATCAACTTTCACAATGCTCCAAACGCAATAATGCTTCTGACTTCTGTGAGGGGCCCCAATATTTTATTTATCTTTGTGCATTTTGCCTTGCATGGACGCAAGAAAGTGATGAGTTTCAAGACAGCAATTATTATGACCGTTTAAATCTAATCTATCCAAATCATCACTTAAACCAATTATTTGGGCAACTAGAAAAACTATGGGAAGGCTTGGAAAGTTGGACTCAATTAAATGACGGTAAAATTGGTTATTTCAAAGTCGAGAAACTCGGGAATAAACAATGGGTCGGGTTACCTAAGAGCCAAGTCATACTAACCCCTGGGAAAATAGAAAAGATCCCCGAGCTTTTTTACGATCTCGCATTAGCCCCAGACGATCCGCTGAGTGCAACTGATTTGCAGCTGAAAATTCTAGATGAGAAATTTAGTGATCAAGACTTCCCACTAGGCAAACATATACTAAAAGAGGTGAAGGAGAATACCGAACTCGGTAAGTCTACTTTATCTCAACTGTTAGAGCATTTTCAGATTTGGGATGGCCAAGTTCCTATACGCAGAAAAGGCTCATCTACTCTAAGTGATGATAAGAAGCTAGATGATGCAGCTATAGTTGCAGGACTGGAATATCTTCAAGACGTTCAAGGTTGGCGTTATGTGCAAATGCCATTGATTCCTCAGTCTCCAGATGGTGAGTTAACACTAACATTGGAAGGTAATGCGGGCACTTATAAGAGCCAATTACGCAACGGTATTGGAAGCCCATTTATAGCGACCGAGGACAAGAATAAATTTTTATTTCTCTCTGAGATCGAGAGCTTGTCGATTGCCCCCATCATCTGGAGGACGGAATTTGAAGGTGAAAAAGAAATAGTTTCTGTTGTTGAAAGACCAAAAAAAATTCAATGTTTTGATTGGTCACCTGATGGAAAATATTTAATTCAAAAACAATCGCTCCCAAGTGAAGGTTCGGTCTATGCTCTAGTAAATAAGACTGTCACCGAAAACTTTGAAAAATGGTGCTATGACGCAGGAGTATCCATAGATGAGCAGATCCCACAGAATGGATTAGGAGAAAACGAAAGGCTCTTCTACATTAAGCAAATTGGAAGCGCAGACGCCTACCAATGGTCAATGTTTCCTGATGGTGGATGTGCCAAGCGTCGTCGACCTCGACGTCTAACTTTAATTGGTGGATCTCGCCAACGACGTGAAAGGGCAACACAAACCTACCTCCCTTTTGATCCACCGACATTAAAAGTTGAAGCTGAAGGTACCATTTCTTTTGAATGTAAAAATTGTCTGCTAGAAGAGATTGATGGCTCTAATAAATATTTGCCAAATTGGGTAAGCCAATCATCTGGCACACGCTTTTTTGAAATCGATTTAAATCAAGGGGCCACTGTAGCAACAATACAAGCCTATCGGAATGGCGGTGAGCTCGAAAAAGTGTCTTTTCGTATCCTCAATCGAGATGATTTCGAACCTGTTGTAAGCGAATCTTACAAAGTTAATCGATTTGGGTTAAAAGAGACTGACAATCTTAAAGAAGGAATTCGTGGGGTATCAACACCCGGCGCTTCGCATTTCTCTTTTGAAGAAGCCCCCTACGATAGCTGGACAAGCTGTAACAATAAAGTTGAGGGCCCCCCCTACACTCTAATGGATTGGCTTGCAACGCAAGGTACCACATCCTATGCACGCTTAAAGACTTTTTGTGAAAAAAGACTTATTAATAACGAGGCCAGGCAGGGAGATTTAGCTAACGAGATAAAGGCACTTTTTAAACTTGGGCATATAGAAATTCAAGGAGATGACCGGGGACGCTGGAGCTATGTGCATTCAACCATACCAATTTTTTACCCACTACCATTTTTGGCAGATGGGAAATATCAATTTGTGTTGAGTGGTACTTATACATCGGACCTAGTCAATAGAGTTAAATCCTTATGTGACTCAAACCCAAATTTAACCTTAGACCGACACCCTCAACTAGGTGGAAATACTAGGGGGCATTGGTTAGTCCCAAGTCGAATCACAGTATTTACTCCTGATTTTAATGAACTCGTAAACCTAGGTCGTATAGTAGAAATAAAAGTTATCGAAACGCCACCTAGTTGGGATATGGCAAACTGGATCGCTTCTTCCGACGAACTAGTAGATGAGCTTCGTTGGCACGTTGGAGGGGGGGAATATGCGGAGGCATCGTATAGGCCTAGATTATACAGAACCAAAGCTCCGCCAGAATGGCCAGAATGGGATGATGGAACTCCCGTCAATTTTAATTTGGTACGAATACCTGATCCTCAAACTAAAAAACACTTTAACTATGTGCTAGTCAAAAAAGATGATCAAGAGTTTTCTCGCGCACTGTGCAGCAATAAAGCGTGGGGTATTTGGTTTATGCATCGAAACATGTTAATGGCACGATTTGGTGACCTTCTTGAGAACGGTATTCCAATGGCCTATGAACCTATTGAACGTGCTCTTGTTCTGCCAATAGAATTAGACCCTCCACCTTTATTTTCAAAAGCTTTGGCACTTTGTAGTGGTTTTGCACCACTTCGATTGTTGCCTGGTGAATGTAAAGCATACTTAAGTAGCGACTTTGGATTCACATACGAAGATACTTGTATTAAATACCGATCAGTTCCTAAACCTCTTGCTGATTTATTGTTGACTAAGCTCGGGGCGATTGCCAAAGAGTTTGAAAAAATATCCTAAAGGATTCTATTAGATGCAGAACCCTGTCATTGCTCACAAAACTATCCAAGATGCTATTCTAAAATATGTAGGAACGGCGTTCGGTACTGCATCTGAAACTTTCGAAAAAGAGAGGGAGGCAAACCTAAGAGAAGAAGGTGTAGTATTCCGTGACCCATATATTGAGCCAATGCCTGAGTACTCAAGTGGAAAAACTCTCTCTCAGCTTACATCTAATGACCTCCCTGGGCTTTCACCAGATGGTATTGAAGCCTTCAAAGAGCTCTGCGAAGCTAAGCTATTTCCGGGTCAACATAATCTTTACGAACACCAACAAGACATGCTTCGCAAATCCCTGTCTGGTAAGCATTGCGTTGTGACGACAGGCACTGGTTCCGGCAAAACTGAATCATTTCTCCTACCATTAATAGCTTCCTTAATTAAGGAAGCGAAGAGTTGGAGCCCATCCGATCAAAGCCAAAGAGATCGACATTTTTGGCCTACAAACGCAGCCCAGTGGAAAGCTGATCGGAAATTCTGGAAACGTAATAAGCGGATTGACCATTGGGGGCAAACACGAGACTCGGCCCTAAGATCAATAGTTCTATATCCTATGAATGCCCTCGTCGAGGACCAACTGAGTCGATTACGAGAGGCATTAGACTTTGATGAAGTACATTCTGCCTACCAAAATAAAGAGGATTATTTTAATGGTAATCGTATAACTTTTGGGCGATTCAATGGAGAAACTCCGGTATCAGGACATCCATTCAAACCTGATGCCAAAGCTAATTCTCACAAGCGAAAGGAGTTGAAGGACTCCCTCTGGGAGAAAAAGCAAACATTTGATCAATTACTAGAAAAATTACGTAATGCCAGATCTTTAGGCGACGAAGAAGCCGAGAGTGAAATTTTAGAGTTAATGACGTTTTTTCCCAGGGTCGATGATCAAGCGACAGAAATATTACACCGCTGGGAAATGCAAAGAACTCCACCGGATATATTAATAACAAACTTCAGCATGCTTTCGATCATGTTGATGCGTAATGCAGAACGGAACCGAATCTCTATTGATCAAGCAGATAGTGACATGTTTGATCGTACCCGTACTTGGCTCGAAGGAGATGATTGCCGGTATAACAAATCTCTCAAGCCAACACGTATTTTTCATTTGATTGTTGACGAACTTCATCTATATCGGGGCACGGCAGGGACAGAAGTAGCCTATTTAATTAGACTGCTGCTAGACAGGCTAGGCCTGAATCCAAATAGTCCACAGTTGAGGATTCTTGCGTCAAGTGCATCGTTGGAAACAAATGCAGCCAAGGAAGCTGAAACATTTCAGTACCTTGGTCAATTTTTTGGGATTGGGGATCAATCTAATAACTGGAAAGAGACAAAGGATAGATTTGAAATCATAAGTGGCCAAAAGATTGGAAGCACAAAAATCAAGCTCAGCCCTGACCTTCCTGACAATGTGATTCAGAAATGTAATGAATTAGAAGAAGGTGAAGACGCATCTGTTGAAATAGCTGGTGCCCTGAAAGCGGTAGGTGACATTGCTAATAAATTTAGGGAAGCTTGTCGGGACAGTAATTCTAGTGATTTGGGTACAATACCTCTTTCAACTTTCTGTGAAAGATTGTTTGGAAAGAAGGTCAGCGAAAGAGCTAAGACTAACATTTTCGGGGCCCTGCAAAAATTACCTCCTTTAATCCAGGGCGTTTCTATGCCTCGATTTCGCCTCCATTGGATGATTAGAAACATTAATGGCGTTTGGTCTTCTCTTGATCGAAATACTTCGCGTGATGACCCAACTAAAGACCCTTGGCGGGTTATTGGAAAACTGTACCATGAAGAGGGCCATTTTGATGATGGTAATGGCAACCGAGTACTCGAAAATTTATATTGCGATTGCTGTGGAACAATATTTATTGCGGGTTATAGATCGCTTCTACCTGGCTTGCCTGGTCAACCAGTTGGTCAGGAGCTGCTTCCGGTTTCTCCTGAATTAGAAAAGCTCCCGAGGGGCTATTCAGATAACCTTACCGGAAATGAAACTTATTCCCGTCTCGCAGTTTTTTGGCCATCACTAAGCAGTGAAGTCAATACTCCTCAAGGATTGGGTGAGTTCCGCCAAGCGAAAATAGGCGCATTGCAGGAAAAAGACGGCAAAGGCTTCCGAATAAACTTAGATGAATCCCAACCAGCTCATTGGCAAGAGGCTTATATCAATCCTCTGAATGCTGTTGTTTCTTATACCCAGAAGTCTGATTTAGACATTCATGGCTATCTATTTACTGTAGATGGAAATGCCCCTACTGCCAATGAAGACTATCCTGCGATGCCACACGTCTGTCCCAATTGTAGTTCAGACTATAGCCGAAGAATGGGCCGCCTGTCCTCCATTCGCCCATTTAGGACTGGTATCAATAAATACGTGCAATTGCTTTCAAAGCACCTTTTTCATAGTTTAGGTGGGAATAGAAAATTAGTTTCCTTTTCCGATAGCCGGGAGGCTGCAGCAGTTCTTTCAAATGGGATTGAAGCCGCGAATTGGCAAGAAAATCTACGTACAATACTTTTTAATTCAATTCGGGAAGGGGTTTCAGACACCCTACTCGACCCTGTTGAAAAAACTTCTTGGGCAACCATAGATCTAATGTCCAGTTTCATAGAAGCGGCTAATTCAGATTCTTTGGTACGAGTGCGCGATCGCTTCTTGCATGAATACAATGAAACAGATCATGTTTTCATTAATCGAGTCGCGTCTTGGCTGTCAACGGCAAGAAAAGCTCCCGAGGACATTGATGAATTTAATCCTTGTGAAGGCCAGAAGAAAATAGAGGAAGCAGTTCAAAGAATTGACAAGATCAAGTCTCTGAATAAGCAAAGAATTGTACCAATCGATACGATTTGTGGGGGTAACAATTCTCCGCTCTTAAATGCGATGGCTGATATCGGCGAATGCCCGTTCGGTAACAAAAGTTCTGAAAAATTAGTGCAGGTGGGAGACCCCTGGGAAAAAGAATGGTGGACTAGCTATTTTGATACAACAACTTGGCGGGCCCGCTCCAACTTAAATAACTCTGAGCAACAACAATTTGCGAGTTTTCGTAATCGGCTTCTCAAGTGTGTCCTGAATGCGATTTTTGGTCGTGTTATTTACGACCTCGATATGCACGGACTTGGCTATGCTAGTATCAGATCCGAAAATATAGATCCGCCTGCTGAAATGTCACTTAGTGCGTTTACGGATTGTTGTAATTCAATAGTACGAATTCTTGGTCAAGAATTTCGTACAGACCCTCACATTCACCGCAATCATCCAGAAGATTCTTGGGATACTCATGAACTATCGGACGACTCAACGGGTAGAAAGAAAATTCGAATCCGAAATTTCATTCAACGTGTTGCATCTAAATGGCAAATCCCGAACTGGGAATCTCTTCGAGATAGCATTTCTGATGCTTTGGATCGAGAGCAGCACTACGGATGGTTAATCAATGGGCGAAATCTCTACGTAAACGTATGCCACGAGCAAACAAAATCTTACAGATGTCCTTCTTGTCAACTAATTCATTGGCATTCGTCCGCAGGAATTTGTAGCCGATGTTTATCCGACTTGCCCGAAACCGCTGGGCAGCCATTTGCGAGGGAAGTTCAGCAAAAACACTATTATGCTAGTGAAGCGTTATCAGGACATCCAACTCGTCTTCATTGTGAAGAATTGACTGGTCAAACTGACAACCAGCCCCAACGACAACGGCATTTTCGAGATCTTTTTTTAGAGAACGAACAGGTTGGCAAACCTAAAAGAGATGTTTATTCGCATATTGATTCAATTGATCTACTGAGTGTCACAACGACCATGGAGGTTGGAGTCGATATAGGTTCTTTACAAGCTGTTTTACAAGCGAACATGCCACCTGAAAGGTTTAACTACCAGCAAAGAGTAGGCCGTGCTGGACGTAAAGGACAGCGGTTTTCTATCGCATTAACTTTCTGCCGTGACAATTCACATGACCGATATCACTTTAATCACCCGAACGAAATGATCGCATCTGTCCCACCGCAACCATTTTTATCTATGAATCAAGATCAGCAACAGATTGCTGAACGATTAATTTCCAAAGAAATTCTTCGAAGAGCATTTCAAGATGCAACTGATGCATGGTGGGGAGACTATGATTCAATGCCAGATTCACACGGAGAATTTGGCACAGTAGCTGATTTTGACTCGAGGAGAAGGCAGGAGATTACAGATTGGATAGTAAATAACAAATTGGAAATAGATCGTTTAGCGAAGATGATTTCTGTAGGGACAGATATTCAAGCATCACATTTGGCTCAATCGGTAACTATAAATTTAGTTTCTAAAATTGATACTTGTATCAATTCACCTGAGTTTGTGGAACGAAATCTAGCTAGCCGTCTGGCTGAATGTGGAGTACTACCTATGTATGGTATGCCAACACGGGTACGAGATTTATATTACGAACTACCATTTAATGGGCGAAAAGAGTCACCCAAAACAATAAGTCGCGATGTTGATTTAGCGATTACTGATTTTCAACCCGGGGCTGAGCGTACAAAGGATAAACAAACACTTAAGGTAAATGGATTGATAGGGCCAATTTCATATGATCAAGTAGCAAATCGTTGGGTCGCAGATGATGCGATCAAATATCGTCGTTGGCATGGATTTTGTCAATCTTGTATGCATCTAGAAGAAACAGAAGATCTTGCACAAATTCATACCACATGTATTGATTGTGGTGATGAAATTATCCCGTTTGAAGTTGTAGCCCCTGCCGGATTTCGGACAGATGGTCGCCCTGTAGACGGACCTGAAGATGACAACTATGGGGCATCGGGAAGAGCTTTCATTGCAGCAAGCACAACACCCTCGAAAGGAGTTCAACAAAAATATGAGAAAAATACAGAATTAGAGCTCCAGGTCCAAGGGCGTGTCTTCCGCATTAATGATAACAATGGTAATCAATTTGGATTACAAGAAGTTCAAGATGCAGCGCTCTCAAATCTCCCAGTTCATGGCACCCATTTGATTAAGCCTGTTTCTCAAGATGATGTCACCGATACATTGTCCTTAGTTTCTCCCAAGATTACGAATTTATTAATTTTCCAACCTGCGTCAGTTGCAAGTGGTCTGACAATTGATCCGCGACGATTTGGTGCTGGCGTCAAGGCAGCATATTACTCAGCTGCATCCATTCTCCTCCGAACGGTCAGCGTTGAACTTGATATATCGTCTGATGAGATAGACATTGCATCAGTCCATGTCGCAAGTGATGGAAAAGGCGCTGTATTTCTTGCTGATAATTTGGCGAATGGATCAGGATTTGTGAACTGGGTCTACGAACATTGGTCCTATGTGCTTGACAGCATTTTGCAACGGCCTAGTGGGACTTGGGCTGAAGAAATACTTCCTTGTTCTTGTACTACAGGGGCATGCTATAATTGCCTCCTAGATTATCGAAATCGGCAGCTACATGGACTTATCGACTGGCGACTTGGCTTTGACTTATTACAAATTTTATCCAGTGCATTATATTGTGCCGGCAATAATGGAGATTTCGCTAGCTCGATTTCACTAACCGACTGGCAAGCTACTGCCGTAAAGTTACGAGATGAATTTTGTTCTACTTTTCATGATGTTATACCAGATGACTCAGCGATTTTGCCCGCGTTTTCATATGCAAACAATAAATATGTTATTGCTCATCCTTTTTGGTCGTCAACTCCATCAACAGGTTCCCTAGTTGAAGATGCATCTAATTCATTGGGAAATATTCGCCTCATAGATACTTTTAATCTTTCGAAACGCATGGCTTGGTGTCGACAAAACTTAGGCAGTTTCCCATTAGTAGTACATGGTGAATCTGCTTCCTGTCAGACGAATGTTAACGGAATATCCATTGAAGAAATGATACAGTTATCACCAACTGCTCAATTTGAATTAACAGAAAGGCCGAAAGGTCTACCATTCAGCCATTCTACCAAGTTTATCCGACAACAAGTTACTGCCCCTTCGCTGAGAAAAATTTATCTTGTCAGCCGTCCTGATAACGGAAAGATTGTTGCTGGCCGAGTGCAAAAACAAGATAGCGGATACACGTTCATTTCAGGGAATCACAAAGATCGCGTATCCCAATTTTATTTTGATGATGCAAACTTGATAGTTGCAGAATACGAAGGGTAGGCTGTCATGGCGCGAATGATGCCTAAAATAAACTCAAAGACGATCGCTAATCGAGGGGAGCAATTAGCATATCCACTCTTTCGGGACCAATTACCAAATGATTGGGTTGTGATTTATGATTACAAGTTCTGCGTGATGGTTGATCACCAGCTCAAGGACGGACAAATTGATTTTATAATTATTGCTCCTCAAAAAGGCATTTTATTTGTAGAAGTGAAGGGAAGTTATGGCCTAAGGTTGGATGCAGAAGACGAGACTTGTGGATACCGGATATCAAAGAATGGTGGACAGGAGAAATTATCGAAAACCCCTTTCACACAAGTTGATGAACACAAACATAACGTAATTAACCAGATCCTTTGCGAAAGACTGGGGAAAAATAAGTTTCCGGGAATCTACGGGCATGCCGTATTTTATCCCCAGGGCAAGCTAGTCAATACTCCACCATCACAAGCAACGCAGGTTTTCTGGGGTTACATTGATAAAAATAACCTGCATAGTAAGTGTGTCTCTGCATTTCGGAACGTAAGACCGTTGAAAATAGGGGAAGCCTTTACACATGAAATAATGGAGCGAGTCGTTGAAATATTTGAAGACCATGAATTTGTTCCGATTGCGAAAGCAGCAGAGTCAGATGAATTTAATAGAATAATTGATAAATTAACGATAAATCAATTTAACACAATTCAAGGCTTATTACAGTCCGACTTAAAGCGAGCTGTTATAAAAGGACAGGCAGGATCAGGAAAAACAATGCTTGCACTTTGGACTGCAGCGCATTTCACATCACTCGGACTCAAGACACTATTTCTATGTAAGAACAAGGGATTAAAAGAATGGATTTCCCAGAACAATTTATGCAATGGGTTTGACCTTTATACTTTTCAAGGCCTTTGCCCAAAACTAGATCCAAATTGGGATAAACACAATATCAATGAAGCAGGGTTTTGGGATGAACGCGTACCTGAAATACTTTGCGATTTGATTGACCATTTGCCTGAAAATAAACGCTACGATGCAATCGTTGTTGATGAAGGACAAGATTTTCATCCTCAATGGTGGATTCCCGTCGAACTATTACTAAGTGACGAAAATCTTGGAAAACTATTCATTTTTTGTGACCCTAACCAAAAGATTCAATACGAGGGTCAACTTCGCTTTCCTGATGTTGAAATTGAATACTATCTTACGGCAAACTGCCGTAATCCACAAAAAATCAAAAGCTATTGTGGCAATGTGCTTGGTGTAGATTTGCAAAGTATGTTGGGGATGCCAGTAGGAGTAGAGCCTCGCATTCTTACACCAATTCCGAATACTGAGGGCCGGTGTGTAAAATGTCTCTCACAAATAAAGTCATGGTTAGATGAAGGTTTTAAGACATCTAGAATAGCAATTTTGTCACCTTACAATAGCCGAAATGAAAAGGGCACATTATATAAATTAAAAAATAAAAGTTTGCATAATAAGAGATTTGAAGATAATTCCGATCAAATTAAGAATTGGCTAAATGGAGACATGTTTTGGATGTCTTCTATTAAAGCATTTAAGGGGCTCGAGGCTGATTGTATCCTGTTAACCGATGTACCTTCAGATGATATTTATTTCTCTGAAAATGATTTTTATGTCGGAATATCCCGGGCTAAACATCAGGCTCTGATTATACCTTGTGATAATCAGGCTCATGCGCGAGCCAGAAGATATTTAAAAGCTTATTCTTAGTTTGCTCATCCCCTAAGTAATTAAATCCGATCTCTTGATTTATACCAAGTAATGGCAAACATCATTTCATATTTCTGTATTTTAGAGTATAAATATTCCCATAAGGTCTATTATTATTTTGAACTGACTTCTAAATAATTAATTGTTTAAGAGATACTATTATCTCTTAAGCAATTCAAATAATGGTATGCCGCGGATAAACTCTCCGTCTACGTCTAAAGATTTCAACAGGCACTCGTGGACTTTCAGGTTTTTTATTCTATCCACAGTTTCTCCACTGGCGTTGGTTAGCCCAATTCCCTCGAGCTCTTTTATCGTTACATTTGGGATCTTATGTACAAACCAGGTGAGCAATGGCTCAAGGTAATTTTCGTGGGCTGTTTTGAAGTGCGAGAGATATTGGGAAGCCAATAGCAACCCTACTCCAAATTCCCTTCCTTGTAGGAGTATCTTCTTGAGCACATCAAACTCATACTGCATTATGTTATCTGCCTCATCGACTAGGATCATGGTGTCGATGAAACGGTGTTGAGGATCTTCTCCGAGGAACGGTTTTTTCTCAATTTTCAACATGTGCTCATAGAACAAATTCAAGAATACTACGACTAGCATGTTCTTAGTATTATCATCTTGCCCAACGGCCGATAAATCGATTACGACAACTCCATCCAAAAAATCTGAGAATGCTACTATCTGCGACCGATCGGAGGTGAAATACTCTCCGTCAATCAGGTCGCTCATAATTGAATATGGCGCATCAATTTTGTCGCCAATAATTTCTTGGTAGGAATCGAACACTTCATATAGCGTTGGATCTTCTGGCTTATCTCTGAGCCTATCCCGAAATGCTTTCTGGACCGCTAGTTTAATATGTTGCCTTTGCTTGGGGCCGATGCCAGAATAAATTTTATCGAGGACATCGTTAAAAAATCGGCTTTTTTCCAACCATGCCTTTCCTTTGAATGTAGTGTTTTTTGTATCAAAAATATTAAGGGGAATATCAAAGGGGGTGACAACTCTAGCATTCGTTGCCTCGACAAAATCCTGTTTAGAATAATCTTTCTTATAATCGAAAATGAGTACGTTAGTTTTTTTACCACGATTCTGGCCAGGATCTCTGATGAAGTTATAGACGAGTGATTTAATCAACTGGGTCTTTCCTGTACCCAAGTCGCCAACAATTCCAACATTCAGTTGATTTAAAGAAGTATTGCCAGGGTATAAGTATTTGTCTTGGCTCTCGAAACCATCGATAGTTACCCCGATTTTAAACTTGATCCCACTTGAAGTAACCTCGGTGTCGGTGTCGGTGTCGGTGTCG
>TARA_R110000850_G_scaffold80785_6_pt1 | contig 15199 bp, 13 predicted proteins | sample TARA_R110000850 | Tara Oceans TARA_R110000850 (sample SAMEA4397586) | marine metagenome | biome: Polar Biome; feature: [SRF] surface water layer (ENVO:00010504); material: water (ENVO:00002006), including particulate matter (ENVO:01000060) such as... | depth 5 m | reverse complement strand
ATGGATGACCTGATCGACAAGGTGACGCAGTTCGCAATGGAGCACGGCGAGAGCTGCAGCGCTTCGGTGCGTTGTCTCGCCCCGCGCAAACCGCCGGGGTTCAAGCGCGCGACCGAGAACCTCTATTTCAACCTGGTAGATCGGACGGCTGAAGACCGCGGCGACGCTGCGGCCTGAAGCCCCGCAGGAAACTTCCTGGGCGACCCCGCGTAATGGTCGCCCTCCCATTTCCTCAATTCCAAAGGATCAAAGACATGACACAAGAGACTGATTTCTACGCGCAGATACTCGAATCCCAGAGGCGTGCTGCCGAACAGCGGGTAGAAACCCGCGCGACGCTTCTTTCCGAACTGCGCACCCTCGGCGTGACGAACATCGAGGTGCAATATGAAGGCTACGGCGATTCCGGCAATGTCGAGGATGTCGTCGTGAACCCGGATACGATCACCCTGACAGAAGACCTGCGACGACGGATCGAAGATTTCGGCTGGGATTTCGCCTATGCGCTGAGCCCCGGCTTTGAGAACAACGAGGGCGGCTATGGCGAGCTGACCTGGGCGATTCAGGCGGACCAGATCGATGTCAGCCACTCGAACCGCTATATCGAGACCAACACCACCGAACACGAGGGGCTCTGAGATGGCACATCCCCTCCATCACGCCGAGAGTTCGGCCCGAAAGTTCGGCGGCGTTCCGGACGACTATCAGTTCGTGCATGACTGGTTTGACTCATCAAAAGAGCACTTGGGCCTATTCGTCCACAGAGCCCAAAAACATCACACCGTTGGGATCTATGATGCTGAACGTCACTGCGGTCGCAGCCTGATCAACAGCGCGGGCCGGGTCGTTCCCATCCGCTGGATCGGCGAGCAGCATGTGCGCGAGGATTGCCAAGGGCGTATTCCCTCGCTGGCGGACTGGCTTGTCCGCATTCAGCCGGAACCGTGGATGGCCAATGGCCGGATCGACCACGACCCGCCGCAGATTGTTGGCGATCCGCGTGCGGTCTGGATCGAGGCGGTCTCCAATCACCAGACCGTTCTCGGTTTCGAAGACTGGCTTCTCAAGGTCTCTGTCGAGCACGTCCAGCATCGTCAGAACCGCGCTGCGGCCTGACACGTCCGACGGCAAACTCACCTGCTACTTGACCAAGTCCAGATCGACCCGCTCGCGCCACATCCGGCTCGGCGGGTCAATTGCGTTTCAAGAAAGGACATTGACATGCAAGATCCCGTCTATGAGGAGGCCTACCAAGGCCACACGATCAAGATCTACCATGACCCCGATTCTGAGAGCCCGCGTGAATGGTCCAACCTCGGTACGCTGATCTGCTGGCACCGGCGCTATCGGCTGGGTGACAGCCATCAGAACGACAGCCCTGAGGCGTTCCTGCGCGATCTTTCGGGCGTCTCGGATCAGAGCGACCTCTCGATGGACCAGCTGCGCGACCGCGCCGAGCGCAAGGTGATCCTACTGCCCGTCTTTCTCTATGACCATTCCGGCCTCGCGATGAACACTATCGGGTTTCACTGCCCTTGGGATTCCGGCCAGGTCGGTTTTGTCTACGTGACGCTCGAAGCGGTCCGGGAAGAGTTCGGCGTGAAACGCGTCACCAAGGCGTTGCGCGAAAAGGCAGCCGACATCCTGCGCGGCGAAATCGTCAGTTACGACGCCTATCTCGGCGGCCGGGTCTATGGCTATGTCATCGAGCAGGACGGCGAGGAGATCGACGCCTGTTGGGGCTTCTTCAGCGACTATGAATCGCATTGCTTACCGGAGGCGCGGAATGCGGTTGTAACATCCGCAAGAGCTGACGTTCAAGAAAACCGCAGCAAACTCACACTGTGAGCCCACTTGGCGAGATGCTGCGGGCGGCATGAATGACCGCTCTGTGGAAATTGGAACCTACGCCATAATTGAATTTGGACCGAACCTATGCGCTGTATTCAAGCCGCAATCGTTTCAACTGTTCGCACCAATTCATCACTGCCGTAAGGTTTGGACAGCATGGCAATTGGCTTTAGCTTTTCCAGGCGCGTCCGCATGGTTGGATCAAGATTGCCGCTGGCAAAAATTACATCGACGTCCAAGGTCTCACGAATGCGCTGAACTGCAGCGCGGCCACATCCACCGCCTGCCAAGCGCAGATCGACGATCATAAGCTCAGGTTTTTGGCTGAGGGCCATCTTCACGGTTTGTTCTTCCGTGGTAGCGGTTCCAACGATATCGTGTCCCGCGTCCTGCAACGCCATTTCAGCATCGAGGGCGATCAATAATTCGTCTTCAACAATCAGGATGCGCAATGGATGATCCTGCGAACCGTCTTCCCCGAAGTGATCAGGGTTCGAACTCCAGTTTGACAATCCATCCATCGACCTGCTTCTTTTCTACGGTGGCATCCAATTGCTGGGCCAAAATCTTGGTGAGCGTTGTGCCCAACCCTGATTTTTCATTACCGCTTATATCTTGCTCATTGGTGAACGATTTCAATCCCGACTGGGTTCCGGCACTGGTGCCATTATCAGCGACTTCCACGCATACGGTTCCGCTATCGTTGCTGAAAAGTCGCACTGTCACTGTGGCATTATCATCTGTTCCTTCGCTACCGATATGTTCATCGGCGAAGGCATATTTGAAAGCATTGGTGACCAGTTCGTTCACAACGAGTGAAAGTGGAACTGCCTTGTCCGCTGATAGAACAATCTCTTCTGCCTCAACCTGAAGGGAAATCTTCCGCTCTCCGGCACCCATTGCATCCGCTAATCGGTCGCAGAACCGACGCAGGTAGCCGCCAAACTCAACGGTTCGAACATCATCATCGTGATAGAGCCCGGCATGAACGGAGGAAATGGCTTGCACACGCGCGGAGGCAGCCTTCAACAGTTCGGCAGCATCGTTTGGGGCCGCTCGGGCCTGTAGGGAAAGGATCGAGCTGACCAGTTGTAGGGAATTTTTCACGCGGTGATTCACTTCACCCAACAAAATCTCTTTTTCCTCCAGCAACCGTACCTCTTCTTCGATATCAACAAGCGCAACCGTCGCACCGATTGCTTCTCCATTGCTGTTGCGGACTGGCTCACCGATAACCCGCATCCAGAACATTGTTCCGTCGCCGCGCTGATAGTTTACACTAAGGGTCGAATGATCTTCACCGTCCTTGATTACCCGAGACAGGGGGTATTCGTGGCTTTCCACCTGCCGTCCGTCAGCATGATATGACACCCATTCGCCATAAGCCTCGGTATCGGCCGAATGAAGTACCGGATGTCTAAGATTACGCTCGACCCAAGAATTGCCATGAACAATCCGTCCAGTCGCATCTGCAAGAACCACGCCCACAGGTACGGTCTCCAGCATGGCTTCCAGCAAAGCGGTGCGGTTGACGCTATCGTCATCGTTTAGAATTACGCCCGTTTCGCTATCGGATCCAAGCGTCGCGCGTATGGTGGCAAGCTCGCGACGTAGGCGGGCGATTTCTTCCTGCGCGCCTGCCAAAGTGCTTGTATCATTCGTTTGAACGCCAAGGGGCAATATCGAAACGTCTTTGAGATTTGGTTCGCCTTCCAAATTACACCCCCAAGTGCAGTACAGATCAAATTCAAGTTACAACGTTAAACTGTTGCGTTGAAGATGTCGTGTGACAATTCAAGTGCGACCTTTTGGGTGAGTAGCCGACGTTGGGGAAGCTGCAGCGAATGCCCGTTTTGTCCCGCATAGCCACCGTTCAACATTACTGTTGGCTATGTCCGGTCTGCCGATCGGCGGTGCTATTGCCGCCGCAAAAAACCAGCCGAGAAGAGGGAGAGACAGGGCGGGAGGGGTGACCCCTCCCGGGTGAGAGAGTGCGCGCGGGCTTGGGGAAAACCCTCAAACCCGGAGACTGCCGATGAACGCTCACCCCCATTCCGTCCCTCTTGCGCCCGAGGCCGAGGCCCCTGCCCGCCCGGAAGCCTCGCGCTTCGCCCAAAACCTGATCCATGCTGCAAGTACCCTCGTCCCCTTGTTAGAGGCAGGCAGGTCCATCGACGCCGCTGCCCTGCGCGCCGCGATGGAGGATGCTTTCGGCGCAAGCGACACGAGTGGTGCCTGGGTCTGGAAGGACGCCTATGAGGCCGCCGAGGTGGCCCAGATCCTGATGCTCGCGCGCTACGGCGCGCTGATGCAGCGGCAGGCAACCTCTCCGCAAACTTTCCTCACCATGATCGAGCGTCTCGCAGCTCTGGCCCCGTCACACACACGTCGCTCGGAAGACAGCGTGCGCTTGCAACAATTCTCGACCCCTCTGCCCCTTGCGGCCATCGTCGCACAGGCGACGGGCTTTCGGGACGACGACCTCGTGCTCGAGCCGTCGGCGGGCACCGGCATGCTGGCGATCTTCGCCCGGATCGCAGGCGCTCGCCTGGCGCTGAACGAGCTCGCGGAGACGCGCCGCGCGTTGCTGGAGCAGCTATTCTCCGACGCTGCAGTCTCGGAACACGATGCCGCCTCGATCGACGACCGTTTGGATCGGTCAATCACGCCCTTGGTTATTGTGATGAACCCGCCGTTTTCTGCGGCCAACCATGTCGAGGGCAAGTTCCGGCAGGCCACCAGCCAGCATGTTCTCTCCGCCTTGGCGCGTCTCGTGCCCGGCGGGCGTCTCGTCGTCATCACTGGCGAGAGTTTTCGCCCCTCCACGAAGAGTTTCCAGTCGACGTTTCAGCGGATCGGGCAGAGCGCTGACGTTGTGTTTTCCGCAGCCATCGACGGCAAGGTCTTCGCTCGGCATGGCACAACGATCGACACTAGGCTGACGGTGATCGACAAGCGCGTGGCTGGTGCTGAAGAGACCGCACCGGCTGATATTGACGCCGCCTATCATCCGATCTGCGCGACCACGAGTGATCTTCTCTCCGCAGTGCTCACCCATTGTCCCGCGCGCCGCAACCCCCTGCCCTGCCCCACTGGCGCGGCTCTTTCGGTGCCACCTCGCCCGACCCGCACCAACCTGCATGCCCTGCGCAACGCCGCGCGCCAGGAAACCCGCGCCCTCGCCGAAGAACGCGCGAGGCATCCCTTCGATGACGTCGAAACCGCCCCGCTCGACTACCTGCCGAAAGCCTGGAGCGAGCCTGACGGTGCTTTGCAGGACACGGTCTACGAGGCCTATGACCTTCAGGCGATCCGGATCGATGGTGCGGTGGAGCATCCGACTGCTCTCGTGCAGTCCGCCGCCATGGCCTCGGTTCCGCCACCCATCCCGACCTACCGCCCCGTCCTGCCGAAGTTCCTCATCGCCGACGGCCTACTTTCCGCGCCGCAGCTCGAAAGCGTCATCTATGCGGGCAATGCGCACGAGACGCATCTCAAGGGCTGGTTTAAGCGCGGCGAGATCGAGGGCCAGTTGATGGCCGCGACTGAGGGCGACAACGGTGCCTTCCGTCTGCGCAAGGGCTGGTTCCTGGGTGATGGCACCGGCTGCGGCAAGGGGCGGCAGGTCGCGGGTATCATCCTCGACAACTGGCTGCAGGGACGCCGACGGGCGGTCTGGGTCTCCAAGAGCGACAAGCTCATCGAAGATGCGCGGCGCGACTGGATGGCGCTCGGTGGGCGCGAAAGCGATATCGTGCCGCTCTCGAAATTCCGTCAGGGCAGCGACATTCGTCTGCCCGAGGGTATCCTCTTCGTCACCTACGCTACTCTGCGCTCAGCCGAGCGTGAGGGTAAAGCCTCCCGCCTCGATCAGGTGACGTCTTGGCTCGGCGAGGGGTTCGACGGGGCCATCGCTTTCGACGAAAGCCACGCCATGGCGAATGCCGCCGGCGAAAAGTCCGACCGCGGCGACAGAAAGGCGTCCCAGCAGGGTCTCGCTGGCCTCGCGCTGCAAAACGCCGTGCCCGATGCGCGGGTGCTCTACGTCTCAGCGACCGGTGCCACGGTCGTCGGCAATCTCGCTTATGCCTCCCGTCTCGGGCTCTGGGGCACCGGGGATTTCCCCTTCGTGACGCGGGCCGAATTCGTCGCCGCGATGGAAGCCGGGGGTATTGCCGCCATAGAAATGATCTCGCGCGATCTGAAGGCGCTCGGGCTTTATCTGGCACGCTCGCTCTCCTATGCCGGGGTCGAATACGAGATGCTGGTGCATGAGCTGACGCCTGCGCAGGTCGCGATCTATGACAGCTACGCTGATGCGTATCAGATCATCCATACCAACCTTGAGGCAGCGCTGCAGGCGTCCGGTATTTCCTCCGAGACCGGCACCTTGAACGCCCAGGCGAAATCCGCTGCGCGCTCGGCCTTCGAGAGCAACAAGCAGCGTTTCTTCAATCATCTCATCACCGCCATGAAATGCCCTTCGCTCATCCATGCGATCGAAGCGGACCTGGCGGCGGGGCATTCGGCCGTGATTCAGGTGGTCTCGACCAGCGAGGCGGTGATGGAACGGCGCCTCGAAGAGATCCCGCCCTCGGAGTGGGACGACCTGCAGGTCGATTTTACGCCGCGCGAGAACATCATGGACTACCTGATGCATTCCTTCCCAACGCAGCTCTTTGAGCCTTACACCGACGAGAACGGCGATCTGCGCTCCCGCCCTGCCCTCGATGGCGATGGCAACCCGATCATCTGCCGCGAGGCGGAGCGGCGGCGAGACGATCTTGTCGAGCATCTTGGCGCGCTTGCACCGGTGCAGGGCGCGCTCGATCAGATCCTTTGGCATTTCGGCGGGAATGCCGTGGCCGAGGTCACGGGGCGCAAACGGCGCATCGTGAAGACGCAGCAAGGGCGGCTCAAGGTGGAAAACCGCCCCGCCTCCTCCAACCTTGGTGAGACACAGGCCTTCATGGATGACGCCAAGCGCATCCTGATCTTTTCGGATGCCGGTGGTACGGGGCGCAGCTACCACGCCGATCTGGGGGCCAAGAACCAGCGCCTCCGGGTGCATTACCTCCTTGAGCCCGGCTGGAAGGCCGACAATGCGATCCAGGGACTGGGGCGCACCAATCGGACCAATCAGGCGCAACCTCCGCTCTTTCGACCCGTCGCAACAGACGTGAAGGGTGAGAAGAGGTTTCTCTCCACCATCGCCCGCCGCCTCGACACGCTCGGGGCGATCACCAAGGGGCAACGCGAGACCGGCGGGCAGAACATGTTCCGCTCCGAGGACAATCTTGAGAGCCCCTACGCACGCGCGGCGCTGCGACAGTTCTTCTACAAGCTGCGGGCGGGCAAGATCGACGCCTGCTCATATGCCAGGTTCCAGGAGATGACCGGGCTGACACTCGATGAGGCGGATGGCACGATGAAAGAAAACCTGCCGCCGATCCAGCAGTTCCTGAACCGCTGTCTGGCACTGCGGATCGACATGCAGGACGCGATCTTCGAGGCTTTCGGCGGGTTCCTTTCGGCCATCATCGAGGACGCACGGCAGGCTGGCACGCTGGACGTCGGGCTAGAGACCCTGCGCGCCGAAAAATTCGAGATCGTCGACCGCAAGGTGATCTTCGAACATGAGGCGACGGGGGCGACGGCCACCGCCCTGACCGTTGAGCGGACCGATCGAAACGATCCGCTCACCCTGTCCCGCGTAAAAGCCATCTGCGCTGATAACAAAGGCGCGACGCTCTATTGGAACAAGACCTCCAAACGCGCGGCCCTGATGGTGAAGGCGCCGGCCTTCATGGATGAGGATGGCGTACCGATCCTGCGGGTGAAGCTCTTGCGGCCCATGGCGACCGAGATCCTCGCCCTCACCGAATTCTCGAAATCGCACTGGGAAGAGATCGATGATATGGTGTTCGAACAGCTCTGGCAGGCCGAGGTCGCGGCGGTGCCGGAGTTCACCACATCGAAGATCACGCTGATCTGTGGCCTCCTTCTGCCGATCTGGGACCGGCTGCCCGCCGACAACATGCGCATCTACCGCCTGCAGACTGAGGATGGGGAACGCGCCATCGGCCGTCTGGTCAGCCAGGAGCAGCTTCTCAATGTCTACGCGCGGCTCGGTCTCGATTGTCAGATCGAGATGACACCGCAGGAGGTCTTCGCCGCGGTGATGGAAGCCAGGACGACCCTGAACCTCCTCGGCGGCTACCAGTTGCGCCGGTCGTTGGTCATGGGACAGCCGAGACTTGAGCTGATCGGCGCGTCGGGCGCGGCCCTGCCCCGTCTGAAAGCGATGGGTTGTTTTACCGAGGTGATCCAGTGGAAGACGCGGGTGTTCATTCCGGTGGATGGCACCGATGTGCTGGCGCGGGTGCTCGCCGAACATCCGGTTGGCGCCAGCGGCGCGGATGCTGCCGCATGAGCGCGCAACGCAGTATCGCAGACCTCTCGGCCGATCTGGCAGACCGGGCCGAGAGTTTCTGTCGCCAGTATTTGCCCGAGGGGCGCAAGCAGGGCAACTATTGGCAGGTCGGCGACACCTCGGGGATCAAAGGGCAAAGTCTCGCCATCCGGCTGCAAGCGCAGGGTGGGCGCAAGGCCGGGTCCTGGCAAGATTTCGCGACGGGTGAATATGGCGATCTCATCGACCTGCTGCAGGAACGGCTTGGGTCGGTCACGCTCAAGGAGACGCTGAGGGAGGCTCGATCCTTTCTCGGCGAGGCCCCCTGCCCTGCCGCACCTCGTGAAACCCAAAGGGCTGAGCGCCCTGATGCAGCCTCCGCCAAACGCATCGCGCGGGCGCGCAAACTCTTCGCCGCGGGCAAGCCGGTGCTTGGCACCTTGGCCGCCACCTATCTGCAAGGGCGCAGCATCACACGGCTTGGTCCGGCCCTGCGCTATCACCCGCGGGTCTTCTTGCGGCAAGGCGAGGACGACGACGATCCGCCGCGAAGGGCCCTTGCCCTGCTCGCAAAGATCACCGACAATCGAGGCCAGATCACCGGATGCGCAAGGGTCTATCTCGACCCGTCCACGGGCGGCTTGGCCGCGATCGAGAGCCCGAAACGGATCCTCGGGCAGCTGCATGGCCATGCCATCCGTTTCTGGTCTGGCTCGGTCTGCTCCGATCTTATCGTCGGCGAAGGGCTCGAGAACACCCTCTCGGTCGGCACGGCTCTTCCCGAGTTCGATCTCGCCTCCTGTCTCACCGCCACCCATTTCGGTCTCTTCATCCCGCCGCCGGGGATCAAGCGTATCTGGATCGCGCGGGACAACGACGAGGCTGGACGTAACGCTTCCATGAGATTGCGTAACCAACTGGAATCGCGAGGAATTGCCTGTGGTGATCTCGTGCCGGAAATGGGCGATTTTAACGACGATCTGCGGGCTTTCGGCAAGGATGCGCTGCGCCGGTCCCTATTAGGGGCCATGAATTTGCAAGGTCTGGAGATCGAGGACGGGTGAGCGTCGGCCTCCCGGTGATGTCCGACAGGGCAAAGGTTCCGCCGGTTCGATCTGATCCCGTTTGGATAAGGGGAGCGATGGACCGGCGGGTCGGGGCTGAGTGCCCCTCGCCCGGGCAGCAATGCGCCCCGCACCAGAAAATTCCCCTGCCCTTTCAGGCCATTCCTCGCGGAGACAATTTTCCGGCCCGGGTCACATTCTCCGCTGCGCTCCGATCCTGACGGATGCGGCCCGGTCGCCGCCGGTCCTGTTATCGCCCCATCCAAATCGGGTCAGATCAAACAGAGGAACCAGACAATGCCCCATCAGACAGACATCCAAGAGGAAACCGGCGTAACCTCCGCCATCCTCGACCACCTCGCACTTCACGGCGCAACAGCAGGACCGGGCGAAACCGATCATCGCCCCCTGCCCCAACCAGATGAGGTCGACCTCGCCATGACGATGCTTTTCGACACCACCATCGGTCTCCTCACCGGCAGCCAGCTGGAAGACAATCTCGAAGAGATGCTCTGGTCCCTCACCTCGATCTTCCATCGCCGACTGACCCATATCCAGAAGCTCCTCGACGACAACGAATTCGAGGTCCGGGAAAGCTTGGGCGTTCAGGACGGCTCCGAGGTCGCCTCGGTCGAGCTGGAGCGCCTCCAGATGATTGGGCTTAAACTCTGGGACCATCGCGACGCCTTCGAGCAGATGCGCGATTTGGCCGTGGACCACTTCTCGGCCGTCACCGGTTCACCCTGGTTGCCCCGCACCGGATCAAAGGTCTCCCATCGCGGTCTCACCTCCGCCGTGGTGGACAGCCGGGCCTATCTCTCGGCCAAGCGCCGCAAGGAGACTGAGGTACACTGCCCCGAAGGCACGCGGATCGCTTTCTCGGGCGGGGACTATCAGGCCTATGACCTGATCTGGTCCGTCCTCGATGCCACCCTTGCGAAATACCCCGACATGGTGCTGCTGCACGGCGGTACGCCCAAAGGCGCCGAGATGATCGCCGCCCGCTGGGCAGATACCCGGGGTGTCACCCAAGTGGTCTTCAAACCCGACTGGAAGAGCCACGGCAAGGCCGCCCCCTTCAAGCGCAACGACAAGATGCTCGAGACCATGCCCCAAGGGTTGATCGCCACCCCCGGTTCGGGCATCACCGAGAACATCGTCGACAAGGCCCGCAAGCTCGGAATCCGCATCAAGAGGATCGGGGCTTAGGCCCCGGTTCGTTCTTGGCTTGGTTCAAGGAAGCAGCCATTGGCCCTGTTTTCGCGAAAGGGCTGCTCTGCGGGACAAAACCGCCAACCGGACGGCACCAATGAATGTCCTCTTCGCGGCAAAATAGAATTTGTATCTGAGGCAACAAATGCCCGGCGACCATTGGCCGCCGGGCACTCGATAAAGGCACTCGTTACTTACTTGATTGCCAGAATGTCGAAGTTACTGACGTTGGCGACCACGCCGTCGTCCCAACCGCCCTCGACCAGAACCGACGCTTTTTCGTTCAGAAGCCCGGCAACCTGCCCAGCAAAGTGTGCCTCGCGACCTGAGTTGTCGGCGAAGATGTCAAAGATTGCGAAGTTGTTTTCGTCAATCTGCAAAGCCGCCCAGAACAGCGTCTTTGGCTCTGTATCGGCCACGATCGGGCCAGCCGCCGTCAACAATGCAGCCAGATTATCGGCCTGTCCTGGAGCCGCTTCGAGCCGGATATATGTTGCAGTTGTGGCACTGTAGAGATCAACCGGTGCTTTGGCTGACAGAACGTCCGAGTTGTTGATGTTGGCGACAACTCCAGCATCCCAACCGCCGTCTACTAATGTGTCTGCGTTTCCATTCAGTGCGCCTGCGACAGCACCTGAAAAATGGGCATTGCGGGCAGCTTCATCCTCAAAGACATCGAAGATCGCTAGGCTGTCGCCTGCTTGCAAAGCAAACCAGAGTTTGGTGCCGGGCTCGGTTTCTGCGACCAGTGGGGCAGCACCTGCAAGAAACTCGGCAAATGCGTCGGTCTGGCCGGATGCGGCGGGCATTTCGATAAAGCTGGCAGTGTGATCGTTCATGACGTTTTCCTGTGCGTTTGCGGAAGTTGTTGCAGAAATCAAAGCGAGTGCTGAGATGGTGTGAAGGATTATGGATTTCATTGGTCTTCTCCTGAGTTTGGGTTCATCGTTCGTTTTCGATGAGCCCTTGTCCCATGTGCCACCCTCATGACTCCAATCTTGAAGTCCTATACTTCGATAGGCATTGACTATGATTGATGCGCGGTTGAGGTTGCGTATGAGGAGGACGTCATGGAAATGAATCAGGTCCGCTACTTTTTGGCGGTTTGCGAGCATCGCAATTTCACCCATGCCGCGAGTGCTTCCAACGTATCGCAACCCTCGCTTACGGCGGCGATCAAAAAACTTGAGGACGAATTGGGCGATGCATTGTTCATCCGAGATCGTGCTGGCTGCCGCCTGACAGCGCTTGGTAAGCTTATGCAGCCAAGATTGGAACGTATGCAGTCTGAGGCAAGGGAGGCAAAAGCCGAGGCTGTCCGACATACGCGGCTAGAAAGAGTCCCGATTAGCATCGGAATAGGTGAAACGATAGGCCATGCCAAAGTCTCGGAGGCCGTCGAACGGTTTCGTCAACGCGTGCCGCAAGCCGAGATAGAACTGATCGTCGACGCAAACGACACTTTGTTGGCGGGACTTCGCGAGGGAGAATTTGATCTCGTGATATCAACAGTAGAGGTCAGTGAGGAGCTTTATCGCATAGACCCACTCTATCAAGAGGCCTATCGTGTGGTTGTGGCGAAAGGTCATCCCCTGTCTGAGTTGCCGGCCGTATCGCTTGCTGATTTGGCAGATACAACCATGTTGGATCGCCCAAATTGTGAAATGCGAGAGGCATTGCATGGGGCGTGCACGGACCATGGTCATACGCTCTATGCGGCATACCGGTCAAACCGCGTGGACTGGTTGGTCGAGCTCGCGCGGCGAGGCTCGGGGGCCGTTATCCTTCCCGAAACGTCGATCCCTGACCATGACAATCTCGTCTCACTTCCGGTAGCCGACATGGAAATTGCAAGAGATGTGGCAGCGCTTCGTTTCCGCCATCAGGCTTCTCGCTCAGAAACAAACGAACTGGTGCGGGAGTTTTCGCGGAACTGAGCTTTGTAAAGAGCGGACATTGGCGCTTCGTGCAGCATCGGTCAAAGTGGGCTCACAGCTGCCGTTTGCCGCACGATCGTTAAGTGGCCGCTTCGGAACCGAGGGTCTTTGCCAGAGATATTCTCCTGACCGGTCCCCCCTGCCCTATGGCATCTTTTTGAGGACTACTAGCCTCACTTCTTCGGTCGTAAAGCCACAGACGCTACGCTGAGTTTGGATTTCTTGTTCCCGAGAGTGCGACCTGTCGGCTCCTCTAGGCTAGTACGTCGGCTTCACAGTTGATTGCCCGCTGCAGCGTCTCCCTCGTAAGCGTCCGGCCTGACCGCTCTGCCGCGGGTCGGGAGTGACGGATAGTGTCCGCTATGGATGGTGGACACTCCGGGGCAGATTTTGGTTCGCAGGACGAAGCGGCTTTGGACGGACGAGGAGAAGCGGTCGATCTGTTTCCAGACGGCTGCGCCGGGTGTTTCGGTCGCCCAAGTTGCGCGGCGCTACGCGGTCAACGCGAACATGGTGTTCAAGTGGTTGCGCGATCCGCGCTATGCTCCGGAGCCAGCGTCGGGTCTGTCCCTGTCGGAGGAGGCGCGCTTTCTGCCGGTGGAGATCGTCGCTGAGGCGAAGCCGCCTGTGGCGGCACCTGTTGCCGACAGCCGCATCGAGATCGAACTGGCGGGCGGGCACCGGATGCGGATCAGCGGCAGCTATGATCCGGAGGCGCTCGCGCGACTGATCCGGGGCCTGACAGCGTGATCCCGGTTCCTGCCAACACGCGGGTCTGGCTTGCGGCGGGCGTCACCGACATGCGCAAGGGATTTGCGGCGCTGGCGGCGCAGGCCGAGGCCGTGCTGAAGCAGGACCCGTTTGGCGGGCATCTGTTCGTGTTCCGAGGCCGCCAGGGCGACCTGGTGAAGGTGATCTGGTGGGACGGTCAGGGGGCATGCATGTTCCTGAAGCGGCTGGAGAAGGGGCGGTTCGTCTGGCCCTCGGCCAAGGAGGGGAAGGTCGCGCTGACACCTGCGCAGTTGTCGATGCTCTTGGAAGGGATCGACTGGCGGGCACCGCAGCGGACATGGCGGCCCCTGGCGGCGGGATAATCTTCGGGACCTGCATTCAATGATTCCCACAAGGAATACAGTGGGATAAACTTCCCGCATGCTGGATCAGACCCTGACCTTGCCGGAAGACCCCGAGGAGCTGCGCAGCTTTACCGCGCGGCTTCTGGCCGAGGTCAAGGCGCAGGCGATCCTGATCGAGAAGCTGCGCCACCAGTTGGCCGGGCACCGCGCGTACCGGTTCGGCGCATCATCGGAGACGGCAGAGCAACTGCAACTGGCACTTGAGACCAGCGAGATTGCCGCCGCCGCGATGACGGCGCGGATGCGCCTGCCCGATGTCGAAGAGAAAGAGCGCCCCACGCGCCGCCCGATCCCGGACCATATCCCCCGGATGGAGGTCGAGCTGACGCCCGGTGCCGATGCTTGCGTCGATTGCGGTGGCCGTCTGCGCCGGATCGGTGAGGACGTGACCGAGGAGCTGGAATACGTCCCCGGACGCTTCATCGTGAACCGGATCGTGCGACCCAGGCTTACATGCTCTTGCTGCGAACGCTTCGTCCAGGCCCCGCTGCCCTCGCGGCCCATCGAGCGCGGTCGCCCCGGCCCGGGTCTGTTGGCCCATGTTCTGGTCAGCAAGTATGCAGATCACTTGCCGCTCTATCGCCAGAGCCAGATCTTCGACCGGGAGGGGCTCGATCTCGACCGCTCGACCCTGGCGGACTGGGTCGGTAAGACCACCGCCCTTCTGGAACCGCTGGCCGATGCCATCGGACGGCACGTTCTGTCGGCCAAGGCGATCTTCGCCGATGATACGCCGGTCCAGATGCTGGCACCTGGCACCGGCAAGACCCAGACCGCAAGACTCTGGACCTATGCGCGTGACGAACGACCGTGGGGCTGCGATGCACCGCCCGCCGCTTGGTATCGGTTCTCTGGCGACCGCAAAGGCCAACACCCCAAGGACCACCTCGCCCGCTTCCACGGCTGGATGCATGCCGACGGCTATGCCGGGTTCGAAGACCTCTACCGCTCCGGCGCCATCCGCGAGGTCGCCTGCATGGCCCACGTCAGGCGCAAGTTCGTCGACATCCACCGGTCGCAGGGCTCGCCTATCGCCGAAGAAGCCATCGGCCGGATCGCGCAACTCTATGCCGTCGAGAAGGAGGCCAGAGGGTCGCCACCGGATGTCCGGGTCGAACTCCGCAAAGCACATGCGGCTCCGGCGTTCCACGACCTGGAGGTCTGGCTCGCCATGCAACTCACCACGATCTCGAGTAAATCCCCGCTGGCCGGAGCAATCCGCTACGCACTCGCCCGCATGGAACGCCTGCGCCCCTACCTCGACAACGGCATTCTGGAACTGGACAACAACGCCGCCGAACGCGGCATGCGCGCCATCGCCCTCGGCCGGAAGAACTACCTCTTCGTCGGCTCCGAGGCCGGAGGAAAGGCCGCCGCCATCGCCTACACCCTGATCGAGACGGCCAAGATCAACGCCGTCGATCCCCTCGCATGGCTCACCGACACCCTCGCACGCATCCCAGACTACAAGATCACCAAGGTCGATGACCTGCTGCCTTGGAAATGGAACGGATAGCGGTCAGACCGGACGCTTACTCTCCCTCGGCTGTTCACTACCTTCCTTCTTGGCCAACACACTTCTCCCGA
>TARA_R110000850_G_scaffold277107_2_pt1 | contig 15223 bp, 14 predicted proteins | sample TARA_R110000850 | Tara Oceans TARA_R110000850 (sample SAMEA4397586) | marine metagenome | biome: Polar Biome; feature: [SRF] surface water layer (ENVO:00010504); material: water (ENVO:00002006), including particulate matter (ENVO:01000060) such as... | depth 5 m | reverse complement strand
AGCGACCGCTACGCTACCATTTCCTGGGTTGGGTGCCGTGAACTGTGAGGCTGACTCCACGCCAGGTACAGGCTGGGCATTACCAGCACCAGAAGAAGCTAACGGTTCTGGCCTAGCACCTGAATCAAGTTGTTCATTATTAACTGCAGAGGAGGTTGCGGCAGGTTGAGCAGCACCAGATCCACTAGGGGTAACGGGGGGAGGAGTGGTGTTAGTACCCGATGTGTTACCCGGCATCTCAAATATGTCGCCATTGCCAGAGCTGAGCTGGGTGCCATGCTCATAAGATTCGAGCGCCATGTTGAGTCGGGTCAGATCGCCGGTGTCATGGGAACGGTTGACGACGCTTTCGACTGTCTCAAGGACCTGAGGTACCTGATCCTGTGGTACATACCCACTCAATTCCTCACGAAGGTTCTCTCGAGCTTCAGCGTATGATGGGGCATCACCAACTTGAGTTCGCATCTCCGGTGATACACCTTCGCTACCATAGGTGCTTAGTGCCGAAGCAACACGTAAATCTCTTAGCGCCTCGGGGCCATCAGCATTGGCAGCGCGGCTGACGGCAGCGTCACCATCAGCAAATTGATTTTGAGCTGAAACCTGACCACGCACTTCTTCGTTGAAGCTTGCCGAGGCCAAAGCGCGTTCTTCAGTCGAGTAAGAGGCCCACTTAGCCTGATCTTCCTCTGAGCCATAGTTTTGAATTACGTTACCAAGGGCGCCCGCTCCGCTGGCATTAACAATGGATCCACCACCCCCCATGCCTATCGCTGTCTGGGTCGCTACACTGTCTGCGTAGCCCACAAACCCTGAAAGGGATGAATAGCCCTCTTCACGTCCCTGGCTAACCCACTCATCCATTTGGTCAGAGAATCCAGGAGATTCCTGGTACATCTGACGAGCAGTGTCACCAAACTCTTGCCCCCAGCCTCCAAAGTTGGCGTCATTGGCCTGGCTCTGGACGATACCCTTCACGAAATCCATTGCCGTTGCAGCCCCTTCAACAGTTCCACCGCCCTGTGAGCCTTGGCTATTAAGACCGGCAATCATCTCGCGTGCCTGTTCGAGTTTAAGCTCTCCAAGGCCTTGGCGGGCCTCAGCGACTCGATCATCTCTGCTCACTGCATATTGCTGTCCAGGTGTGCTAGGGGAGGTTCCGCCACTTCGAGCCGTGTCTTCTATCTGGGCGCTGCGACCTGAATCATAAGAACTACCGGGTGCCACATTCTGTACGTTCTGAGCGGCATCTTCAGTTCCCTGGTTACGGTGTGGATCGCCAACTGGCCCTTCTTGAGGCACCTGCCCTGGGTCGCCAACGTTTGTACCGAATACCGCAGAGAAAACGCCTGCCGATGAGAAGCTACTAAAGGCCTGAGAGAAGCCACTCTGGTTTTCACTTTCCCAGTTGCTTTGTCGCATGACTGCCGCAAACTTACCTGCAGTTTCTGCCGCTTCAGGTGAAACCCCCCGAGAAACTAGGTTGTTTTGAGTTTGCTCTTTAGCGGTAGCCATCATTGGATTGTCAGCGACATTGCTGTTGTAGGCATCGTGTACGGCACTTGCAGCGCCAGCATTCTTCTCGATCTGATAGCCCGCATCGTTAAGACGAGCGCTACCCGATAGCTCAATAGCATTGGATTGCTCGCGGGTTTCTTGAAGTGACTGTGATGAGCTATAAAGCTGACCAGCAGAGCTGGATAGCTGATTCTGCTGAGCCGCGGTGTACTGATCTGAATCTGTTCGATCAAGGGTGTCACTAAAGGACTGAGCAAATTCACCGCGCAGAGCAATCTGGTCATCCTCGGACCAGCTTTCTTGCGTCATGGCTTGCTTAACATCTTCTGCAGAGTACGTGTTGCCACTCTTCGTCGTATATGACTCGCTGGCATTAGCACCAAAACCAAAACCGCCCACACTTGGTGACGCTGCTAGACCAGTGCTGATTTGGCCTCGGAGTTCCTGGGCATCCTGCGAGCTTTGCGCTATACGCTGGGAAACGCTACTAGCTGTAGATTGAGCCTTACCAAACGACTCGGAACTGGTGAACGAATCACTCTGCATAGCGGCATTGGTAAGCCGTGATGTAACCCCGGATGTTTGAGTATTCGAAGCCATCTGGGAGTAGACTTGTGCAAACTGATCGTTGGCCTGTACCGCATCTCCCCGGGCTGCTTGTGTCGCACCGCGTGCAACATTAGAAGCGCTGATTGTGGCCATCGTCCCTTCAGACCCAGACAGCCGGGTACCACCACCATGGTCAAAGCTATATACTGGCGCTTCGGAAATTGCGGCTGGCGCAGCTCCAGACTTCGCACCCACACGGCCTTCGTCAAACGAATCTGCTGAGGACATCCGGCCAGCAAGCTGGTTCATGGTATAGATAGAGCCTGATACCACGAATAGCGAAATAAAGGGAGTGGCAGCCATCATCGCTGAGCCGACCCCGACCCACGTTTCCGCAATTTTCGCCAAACTACTGAATGCATAGAACGACCCCATGTTGAAGTTGGAGTTGCCTGCCGCAAGGGTGTTGAACTGATCGCTAGCTGCCTGAATTAAATATAGATTCGTAATAGATAATATGGGCATCCACAGCTGGATCCAGAAGAACAGCATCATGTATTTGCCTACAAGCGATATACCTGCAGCCCCCATGATGACAATGATGGCGGCGAGGGGGGCAATAGCAAAACTTAGGCCCTCAACGTAAGCCAAGAAGGGACGAACGGTATCCAGGAAGGAACTACCTTCGGCAGCCCACTGAGCATTACGCTCTTGCAGTGCAAGGTTGTAGGCAAGGGCAGCTTCGCCATCGAGCCCGTCCTTCAAGTGACCTGCCTCTGCGGCTTCAAGTAAGGGAAGGACGATCCCCGCCTGCATCAAAGCGATGGAGTTGCTGGCGGATATCTCTGGGAAGCCATTGAAAAAGTCTTCCAGGTTTTGAATCGAATTTGGCTTGCCAATCGACTCATCGAGCTTGTCTGAGCGAAGAACTGTAGTGATTTGCTCGTGGATGTCCGTGCTGTCTGCTAAGCGCTCAAAAATAAAGCTAATACGGTTTTGTGCGGTCACGCAGTCTTCCACCTGTGGACCGCCACCGGTGTAAATTTCCGTGGTGTAGAAATTGTTATTTAAAAAAAGCGCGTCTGGAAGTGACCCAGTCATGATGTCGTCATAGCTGGCTTGCCCTTCGAGGCTAGGCTTGCGCATCGTGCAGTCGCGCATATAGTTGAACAGCGTATGCTTTGCATTCCCACCAATGCTTTGATCGACCCCTTGAAGGGCCATCTCGACAATCTCTTTGCGCCGTAGTCCCACGAGCGTTTTCAGCGGGTCGATATACCCACCTTCGGTTAGCCGTGCCGTATCGGAAGCCAGTCCGTAGCCTTGCTCCTGAAGCTGTGTCAGGCCATAGCCAAACTGACTCATGATCGAGCCAGCTGCGACCGGGCCTATCGGGACGTTATACGTGACGGTTACTCGGCCTGTGTAAATATCTTCCACATAGGCGGTGACGTTCGGCCCAAACATCACTGCATACATCAGGTACCCAGCCAGGGCTTGCCCCCAAGGAACACCTTGCTGAGGGTTCATCACGTATTTAACACCCGTCCACATTACGAAGAGCAAGAAGCCGACACTGGCCATTTTGCCAATATCGCCGCTGCCCGTGATCATGGCCACACCGTTCAGGACTTCCGTCAAAAACGTGCTTGACCCAATGGAGTAAATTGTAAAATCCATAGTTTAATCCTCCTCTATTGAGTCAGGCCCGACATGCCATCGTATGGTTGACGGGTTAGCTCAAGCAGGCTCCGGCCACGTTCTAGTAGGTCGGTAATTTCGCCATACTGGCCAGTTGCTGACTGGTAGTCCTTATACAAGTCATCTCGAGCTACTTGGATATGTTGGAGGACTTTTTCTTTATGCAAATGATTGGAGTTCTGAACCGCTTGGATGGCGATATCGATCATCTGCTGTGCTGTGTTATAGGTGGCGGAAAGTGCAAGCGCATCCGCGTTATCTTGCATAAAGGAGACCGCAGCGGATTCGCTTTTTTCTATGAGATTGACCAGGATCCCAGAAACATTATTTGGGAGGGCCATGATGATCTGTGCGTCATTTACAACGCTGCTGTCCCCAAGGCGAATGCGTTGGACAAGGCCAGTTGAAGAGCTAGTCCCTTGGAAGGCTTCAAGTAGCCGATCAGACATACCCTTGATGGGACGCTGCACATCACTGTAATTCGTGCACTCACTGTTGCTGCAGTCGAAAATGGTAATGTCACCACCTTCGAGGATGTCAGTTAATCCGTAAGAAGGGGTCGTATAGTCAGGCTTTACATTACCCTCTTCACCGGTGTTGCTTGCGTCGTAAACAATGAATCCGGTTAGCGACATGATCTCTTCTCTGAACCGATCGGCGCTTCCGCCAAAAATGGGTACCACATCGCTATTTTTGAGGGCCGTCCATAACGGGTTGCCAAGCTGGTTCTCTCGGGTCTCTTCATTTACGGACCCGTCTGCAATTTCCCTCGTTGAGCTGTTACTTCCTGAGGAAGTGAAGGAGTCGAAAATGCCGTCAAAAACACCCGCGCCAGCTGTTGCTACATCTGCCGCTGCTTTGGCGGTATCAGTAAATTCATCTGGCGCGTCCATGGTCAAGATGCCTCGCGCCATCTTGCATGAGTCGAGCATGCTGTCGTTCATTTCCTGGATCTTGGCGAGGAACTTGGTAACAGAGTCCGCTAGCTCGGGTGACATCTCTTTCAGAGCCACTTCAAAGAGCAGACCCGCGGCATTCTGAGCCGTGGCACGCGCCAGCTGTATGAGCTGGTCCTTGTTAATAAAGGAGAACGAGCCACCAAATATGTCGATGCCACCACACCCTGCAGAAATTGAAGGGGGATCCAGGTAAACCAAATTGGCTCGAGTGATTTTCGTACGTGCCGAGTACCGCCCTCCCGAGAGGACGCCTCGACGAGCAGACTCATATGCACCAGGAGGACTGGTATTGCTCATCATGTCATTGAAAACGCCGTCAAGCGTGCTGTTCAGCGAGGCGTTGGTCGATGAGGCGCCCGCCATGAAGCAGGTTCCTAGCGCAACAGCCATCGCCAGTTTGGATAGTGCGACTTTCATCGGCTGATTTCCTCTTCGATAAGCTCATACATCGAATCTGGATCAATGAATCCATCTTCTCGCGGAGCAATAGACTTCGATTCAATAAGTTGATTGAAACTCTGGCCCAGCGGGTTAAGGCGGCTTGACTGAGTGGACTGAAACTCTTCTTCTGAAATCACGCCATTCATTCGTGCCTGGGTAATAATGGCCTCTGCCAACGCATGGGCTGACGTACCCCCCTGACCGATCGATACGATGTTTTGGGAGTCAATCACGAGGTAGATCGCCGGCGTGGCGACTAAACCAAGCATCTCTGCCTGGCCTTCATCCACTGAGAAGTTTTCGTATCCCTTGATGGGAATTGGAGCTCCATCGAGAGAGATAGGCTGGACATCGAATCCGCCTCTACGCTTCACCCAGTTAAGCGGCCGGGTTTGTTCCAAACAGACTTCACAATCATCTTCATAGAAAAAGAACAGGCCTAGAGACCTATTACTGATCTCGCGAAGTAACCTGAATTTCGCTTCATCTGCTTCTTGGTCCATTGCCTTAGTGGCAAAGGATGCAGTCGAGCGATTGGTGTTCTCATCAAGCACGGGGTACTTAAGCAATGCTTGTTGATAGGTCTTTGTGAACTGCTCTGCCTTATCCAACGCGACACGCTTCAGAAACGCGTAGACCGCAACGGTTTGAACGTTCGTGGGATCGTCAAGGGCGGCTTGGTGGTAGCGAGGCAGGTTGTCTTTAAGCCACACGGCCGATAGGTAGGCTGGCTCTTCCGGAGGCTCTGGTGTCTCTTCCGGGGGCTCGGGTGGATCGATTTCGACGGGTACAACCTGAGGGGGATTTTCCTCTGGTGGCTCTTCTTCAACGGGCTCTGGTTCGTAGAAGAACCATCCTTCGTTTTGACTGTCCCAAAATCCGGATTGCGCATAAACTGCGGGTGAAGTAACTGCTATGCCAGCGCATGCAATTGCCGCTACCAGCAGCCGCTTTGGCCATAAGGCATTGTAGGGCTGTGACATGGTGTAGGCGCCATTTGTCCAATGTGAGCCCATGCTACGAAATGGCAAGAGCTATCGTCGGCGGATCGGCGCCAAAAAAGGGCGGACTTTGTGCTAGCGGGGACTCCCTATCTACCCTAAGTAAGTTGCGGAATTAACGTTGATAGTAGAAAGTAGGGTGATGCTGCTAAAAAGTGTACAATGTGGCATTAGTGGCAGTATCAAAGCGCGTCGTGTACTTTTTTAGTAATCAAGTGTAACTTACATTTACAACATTGGTGGTCGTTACTGTGGTCCAGAGCACCGGTATTAGCCCGCTTCATAGTGAAGCATGGATTGGGGTTAGCATGAACATGTTAGAAAGTAGGATCTTAGACCCTTCCAAGGGTCCCGTTATCCGTGATGCAAGCGGCAAAGAGCGATCGGTTGAGCTCACCGCTAGGGCATTGGCGAGGGTCTATGGCCTGGACGAAGAGGGGCTGACGACGTTCCTCAATAACGTTTCGCAAACGTTAACCGAACATGATTTAACACTCGACCAACTGATTGAGATCTTAGTGCGACACAAAGGGTCTCACGTTATGTCCGTTCGGCGCCTAAGGACTGCAGAGCGCCTTCGCGAGTTTTTTCACGGTGCGGGAGCTAAGCGCTTCGTGTGTGTGAACCCCTATACAGGGGAGAGCGAACTGGCCGTCGATACCACTCGATTGATTCAAGAGTGGGAGCGTAAGTACGGCCATGACGAGGTTGACGCGTGGAAAGTTTTTATTGACTGAGAACTATGCCGGGGTGGGCCAGATGTTCTTCTTGATCCATGCCAACCGGCTTCGGGCGCACATAGACGGTCACGAGTCTGCGTGACGCGCTGTCCAAGGGCACTGTTGTGAAACGAAACAGTTGCTCAGGAACACCCCAGAACTCAGAGCGGCTATAGCGTCGCTCTTTCTTTTTGGCAATGTTGTCTGCCAACCTGATCTCGACCAGCTCCTCTTTCATCAGCCATCGCGATAGCGACAGCGCACAGCTGGCCGGGGGTGTCGCTTGCTCTGGGTAAGGCGTGCTGGGGTCGACACCTTTGAATCCTGATCGCGCTGAAAACTGAGATAAAGCGTGTTCACTAATTTCCACTCTCCCAAGCACAGGAGAGGTCACAACGTTTTCACGACTAGTCGATGCTGTGATCGCATATTCATTTACATAGCGAGCCCCCACGTCACGTTGAGCCGTGGTCAGCTTTTTGGCTACCTGGAGCTTTGCCCCTTCGAGCCAAAATACCCCCCATTTTGCAAATGCCGATACAGGGTGCTCTCTATCCCCATCACCAATGGCCGCTAGCAGCGCTTTGCGGGTCGCGCCCTGAGATACTTGAATGATGTTAAGACCGCGCTGGCGCCAAGGGGTACCAACCGTTCCACTTGGCTCGTGATGATGATAGTCACTGCATAGCCGCCACGGATTGGCGATGATAGCTTTAAGGGCTTCAAGCTCACCAATCGCTTTTGCGTACCGGGTTTGCTCCCCCTCTAAAACGGGAAGCTCGATGCGGATGATGCCACTCCTGTCAATCCGAGAGCTGTCACCAAATTGGACGACTACGGTGTTCAACTCTTGGTCATAGCTTAGAACATCCGTGAAAATAGCGGCTTGAGTTATCATTGATCAGCTCCCACGCTAGTCATTTCGCTTCAGACAGTAACGCAGGCCCATATACCCCATATCCATACCTAGAACGCTGTTCCCGCACATAGTTCTGGCCTGGGCAGGATAGTCCATGAAGGTCTCTGCGAGCTCGTTGTACGCCACTTCCTCCATACGAAGGCACCGGTCAAAAGCCTCCTGATCTGCATTGCCATCAGCGACCAGCTGCTCACAGTGATAACGCGAAGGAAGATCTGGCAGCGACTTCATTTCTTCGGTGAAATTGACACGGTCGATGCCTCTAGGCTCTGTTTCCTGTGAAAGGGCGGGCATGCTGGCAACTAAGGCTGTGGCCATCATCATGCGCAAACTCTGCTTAATCAACGTGCTGGCTCCTGTGGGTAGTTCATTGGTTCGGGAATAATTACCGGCTGCCCGGCCCAGGTAAGGTGATTAATAAAAGCGCCATCCAGGGGGTAGCTGATAACAGCCTGGTTCACATAATCATTGATTGAATTCTGCTGCGGTGAAAGCGCCATGATCACGTCACATACCGCCACATTGACCTCCATATTATCTTCACCTTGCGGCGACATTGGCCAGGCCATAAGCCCAGCTTGATGCACCTTGGCGTATCGCTCGCCGCTTGAGGGGGTGTAGGGGCGCTGGGTCTGCATCCCTGATTCCTGAGCAGGCATAAGGTCGCAGGCCAACGCTATCGCGATCTTCGTGTCTGGTGCATATCCCTTATTGTGCAAGTAGGCTTGAAATCCTGAGCACGTTCCGTCAAAAAATGTCTCGTCAACGGGTATCGGCCGTGGTCTTCGTTCACCCTGACGCTCAATGAAGCGCAGCTCTTCTGGAACGTGACTCGGATACTCGCCCTCCGGGATATAACTGGAGAGGACCGGCGTCCGTTCCAACACTGTGCTGCCATCTGGTGATAAGGCAACGAGTGAAAACGCGTACCGGCGTAGTGATGCCCCTATGATGGTTTTGCCAGAGGCGTCATCGACCGTATCGCGAGGGGTTTGACTGTTACGGGCACCTTGACCAAGGCGGTGGCGCACACTTTCTACATGTCGGGGATTTGCCAAATCCATCATCTTGGGCATCCAGAGGCGAATTCGCCGAACCTTAGCCACCTCGGGGCCATCCGGATAGGAGGGCTCCAGAGACGTGATAAGGCTGGCGCGTCCGTGGAGAACGCGGTCATCACTGCCCATTGAAACAAGCCAACGGGCAAACAGGATGCCCGGCTTAGTAGGGTCGGATCTCGCGCTCTGAGCCACAATTAGGGGCGACTGTCGGCAGTGGTTAACCGTGCGTTGGTCGATCTTACCACCGAACCAGCTCCCGCGAGCTCGCTGGCCGAGCTTGTCCCGTTCTGGCGTGCTAATCGCCTTCAAGTCCATGCAGACCTGAATGGACTGAGCAGGCAAGGATGATGAGGTGGTTGGAACAACCTCACCATGTAGAATTTGATTCGCGGCATCTACAGTCTGAACGCGAACAAGCACATTCTCATCATAAATCCCTTGTTGCCGGGGTTGTCTTACTGTGGCTTGGCTGGGCAGGTACGCCATATTTAGTCTCCGTCGTCTCGCACACACACCGCAATGATACTGAAGTTGTCGGTAAGCAGAACCCAAAGAACTCCCAAAGAACTCCTAGTCACGACAAGACGGCCATATTTGGGCCCGGAGCGTCGCTCTCCCAGGGCAGAGCCGGGATACCGTGATCTTGCCACGAGAAGGAGATTTTCAATGAACAACGCAATAGTCTACCGATTGAACAGCCCACTACCGGATACAGAAACCCTGGCAGAGTTGCTTGAAGATGCCCCCGGAAGGCGATGTCACTTTGATGAACTGTCGCACACAGGGTTCTGCCCCCCGATCTCGGGTGCCCAATATGCCGTAGAAATCGAAGGGTTGACTCTCTTCGCCGCGGAAGTGACCAAGGTGTTGCTACCAGGCAAGGTCGTGAAGCGGGAAACTAGCAAGAAGCTTGAAGAAATTTCCGCGAAATACGGTCGTGCACTAAGCGATGGCGAGAAGAAGCAGGTTAAAGAGGCAGTAAAAACTCACTTAATAGCACGCTCCCACCAATCCTCTGATCAGGTCGATATACGTCTCGATCGAAAGCGGTCTCTCCTTGTGCTTGATGTTAGTTCGGCAACAAAAGCAGATGATGTTATTAACAAGCTAAGAAAAGTCATCGGGTCACTCAAAGTGGTGCCTTTCGTGACACAGGAACCCGCTGTCGCCGCGATGACACGGTGGCTAGGGCAGGGGTGGCCAGATCCTGCAGGCTGGCGCTTCTCTGGCTCCTGCCGGCTGACAAGCTCGAATGGCTCCCATGTTACTTTCGATAAATGCCTCTTGGTTCATGAGCTTGATACTGCAGAAGCCCCTGATGAGGTCGAGAAGGTAGGGCCATCGACAGAAGTCGATGCCTGCCTTAATCAAGGGCGACTTTGTACAGAAGCTAAGTTTGAACTGGACGACATCGGCGAGTTCGTACTAACGCAAAGCCTAAGCCTAAAGTCGATGAAGTTTTCTGGGGACATTCCCGAAGTGGAAATTGAAGATGCTGACGAGGCACGGCGCTTGAACTATGAGGCCACCGCGCTGCTGGAGTGGGGGTTGATTGGACAAGTGATAGACGATCTTCAGGCCTACTTAGGTGAGGCAAGTATCGAAGAGGAGGATTTGGAGTCTCCTCAGGATGATGAAAGGCATGGTGCAGTCGATGTCGACTTGTCAGCAATTATAGTGGATAGCGGGACGGAAACGGGGGATGACGAGGCGAAGCAGGAAGGTGAGACTGTGGCTGAGGAAAAGCCTGCCCCGGTGGAATAGTAAGGGAAGAGGAATAGCGTGAGAGGTAGAGCCCCAAGCCATATGCCGGCATGGGGCTCTTATCATTTTGGCATCCTGATTAAAGGCTTGTTGATGAAGTTCTAAACGCATGTGCTAATGGATCCGGGTCAGCACGCCGGCGCTCAACATCAGCTTCGCTAATTAGACTATGCGCAACCAGAAGGCCCTCCGTGGTATCCGTCTGAGACAGGAACCCTTCCTTAATCGCCTCGTATCGCAGCATCATGGAATTCCCTCAGATCGTATCTACCCGTTAAGCTGGGCACGCTCAGTTAGTACCTTCAAACTCGCGATAACCGATCCTCGCTCGTTCGAGAATATTGAGCCGATGCAACCAATCTTTCAGATCATCCACTTTAGGCTGGCCCTGGATGGGGAGTATGGGGTGGCTCCGATCGACAGTTTCCATGATGAGGCAACCTAATCCCATGAGGCGTTGCCAGAAGGGGCGTTCGGTCGAAAGGTCGCGGATACGTGAAATTTCAAGTTGGTCCCGCTTTCTATTAAAGATTCCCCGGGAGTAGAAGATTAGTTGTGTCGTGAACTCGAACTTAGTGGTCCTCAGCACCAGCACTCTCCACATCGCTGGCGCCATGATGCCGATCCAAACGATGACCAAGTACCAGCCATACCAAGTATTGTATGGGAAGACATTTCCCATAAAGTTAGCAATCTGCTGAGCTACCCATCCAATCTCGTTTTTGAAAATTGGTGAAAAGTAAGTAACTACCGCTGCTGCGAGAGCGTGGACCAGAATTTTTGGAACTGCGAGTAACGCTGAAGGGCGAACGGTGCCCAGGCGTTGGTCACTTGGGGATTGTTGGTGTACTTCGCTGGGATCGATCAAGTAAAACAGTGGCGTCTCAGCCATAGCATATCTCCTCCATAATGGGCTTACCCCCCATAGGATACGGGGGGGCATTTCTGTGGAAGGGGCGTTCCAGCACCCTTTTTGGGAAGAAATTGCAGAAGTGCAGCTTCAGATCGTCACGAAGTCACTGATTAAGTGTTTGAGCGCTTCAAGGCTATGGATACGCAGATAAGACCACTGTTCGCAGGCAACAGTGACAAGTCCGTGGCGGCTAAGTGACTCGTAGGCAGGGGGCTTGGTCTCTCCGGATTCTTGGGCTGTTGAAAGAATCTCGATTTCCGCGTGTTGGAGTGGGTGGCTCAGCGTCGATTGTGATGTCCAGACATGGATGGCCGAGCTTCGTTGCCGGTCGACGATAAGCAAATGATCTGGAGAGCAATAGAACGATGCCCCCTTTGTGGCAGCGCACGGAACGGTCAAGCGGTCACGCAGCAAGCGTTCAGCTCTCGATACGATCGTCTCTTGAGTAAGCTTTGGATGGCAAATTCCTTGTTGGCGATTTTTGAAAATGGCCTCGAGCTCAGCTAGTGAAAGCGTCAGCGTCACGTCGATCTGGTCATCGTTGGCAGCTGCTTGCATGCGTTTAACTTGCCGAGCCACCGCGGGTCTACTAATGCCATGGCGCTTGGCAGCCGCGGTCAAGGTCCCGACTTCTGCGGTGAGGAAGTCTTTAGCTGCATCTCGACCAAATCCTGTCATGTCGAGGCTGTCGGCAATGGCATCAAATACGTCGGCAAGCACGTGTCTATCCCCTAGAGAGCTTTTGCGAATGAGTTTACGGCATAACGAAACATCGGGAAGGCTGCGCAGGTTCCATATTGTGTGATTGCGATAATGGTGGGGGTGACCTGGGTCTTGGTGGGACGGAAACATCCTGCTCAAGTTGAGCAATTCATCTTATCCACCGAAACTGTGGAAAAATAGTGAACAAAGCTGTTCAAATTGGGAGGAAAGAATAGCAGTAGCAGTAGGTTAGGAAATTACAGGCTTGGTCGGTTACTTTTTAACCAGTTAGATTAGTTGGAAGAGCTGGCGCATAGGATGTGCCAGGAGTATTCAGCGCGGTGGTATGGCTTTGGGTTCTGGTTATACCGTCAGGGTGCCATGATACTGGCGTCAATAAATCAGGAGTGAAGCATGTTAAAGCGCGTCGTTGTAATTGCAGTTCTGGGCTTGTCCATGTCAACAGGCTATGTAAGCGCAGATGAATACCCTAATGCCCTTGACGGCAGCAACCGGCCCAACGCTCTGGACGGCAGCAACCGGCCCAACGCTCTGGACGGCAGGAACCGGCCTAATGCCCTGGACGGCAGTAACCGGCCCAACGCTCTGAACGGGAGCAACCGACCGAATGCTCTAAGTAATCCACCTAATGCTCTTGAGGATATGCCAACGGGGGTCGAGGCAATAAAAGAAGGCGCCAAGACAGTGAAAAAGGCCTATGACGCGGTTTCGAAGTGAGGTGGACTAAGATCTAATTAGGCAAATGATATTCTCAGGGGGTAAACTAATTTTTTCATCTTGTACGAAAGAGCCGAACAACGATGATTCCTAACTACTCCCCAAGATTCCATTTGTCCGACGGGATCCCTGCGGTCCCGCCACGCTATTATTTCCGACGCCAGGCAATCCGTAATGCCTGGTGGTTAGGTATTCCGCCCGTCGTCTATGCCGGCTTGTTCTCAAATATCTACATTGTCATTGGTTACCAAGTCACAGGCTCGATAGAAGCTTGGTGGGTTCCCGGGTGTCTAGGTGCCGGACTACTGATGTCCGAAGCTCTTTTCTTGCCGTGGCGCTTAGCAGCTAAAGTGAATGCTCAGAATTCGTTTATGCAGGCAAAGGCTCGGATCGCTCAGCAGTACAATGTTCCTCTTCGAGCGGTACCAGAAGACGAGTGACCCCCGCACTAAGCCACCGTAGGAGGGTGGCACCACCGATAACTATTCAGCTCGCGGCTTATTCGATTCGCTCTTCGCCTTGTATTCTAAAAGCTCTGTTTGAAGCTCCTGTATCTCAGCTTTGTACCCACCAATTTGATCAGAGAGGGCTAGTACCCGGCCCGATTGCACCGACTTCTCTTCGATCGCTTGTTCAAAGCGCGAAAGTGTCTCTTTATTATCTAGCCTCAATTCCTCTAAGCGCTCATTGAGTTGGCTGATCTGCGTTTCAGCATGACCGCACTCTGCCTCCAATAGCTGGCGCTGACGATCTGTATCAGCGAGTTTGGTGGCGAGCGAAATGGACTCCTCCGACGCATTTGCAAGCTGCTCAACGATTGACTGATTTTCAGCAATTGCTTTCTCGAGCTCATTCCTCGCTGACTCGACCTGTCTAGTTTCCTTGTTCAAGTCACTTTCCAGGCTACGGATTTTAGTTTTGAAGGTATCAACGTCTTGGGTCAGGCGTTCGTTCTTCTCCTGCAGCACGGAGAGGTCGGTCGTTTTTTCACTGAGTGTCCCTTGGAGTTCATCAATCTGGGCAGTAAGCGTCTCGGTGCTTTCAATCAGCGACTCGTTTTTCGACATTACCCGGTTATTTTCGATACGTAAGTCGGTGTTAATTTTTTGGCGCGTCTCGAGCTCTTTGCGAAGCAGTTCCACCTCACGCTCCAAGTGAGCATTCTGGCGTTCAGCTTTATCAGTAAGGGCTGCTGCAGAATCGATCTCCCGCTCCCACACGACTCGCTGTTGCGCCAGCTTTTCTCTCTCTGCATTTAATGCCTCCTCTGCAGCGCCGACTGCGTGCTCCCAGGCTTGCCGGCCGAAGGATTCAACAATGCTCATCAAGCCGGCTGGAATTTGTAGAGCTTCAGACGCCTCAGGCGAACTGCCAGCCTGCCACTCTTTCAGGTAACGAACGACTGTAGAAAGCGATCCCCTGCCAAGCTGCTTGCGAATGCGTGTGGAGGTAGGTGTGACCCCTTCAGCCTGCAGCTGGTCGCAGATGACAATGACATCTTCCTTCGTGACGTTTTTCGTTGGAGCCGACATGGCGCTCTCCCAAGTTATGAATGATGTTAACGACCCGAGCTCGGGTGATCTATGAATATGTACAAGTGTACTACACTCGTACACTGTATGCATGTAAAATGCACCTAATCCGTCCTACTCGGAGTATCTTCGGTTCTGGGTAGGCTTCAGTAGCAAGGCTTCCGGGTTCGAGAGATCGTGGTAGCTTGGTCACAAGTAGCGGATGCGGCGGATGACCGGTCGGCAATACTCGTGCAGGAACAGGAAATAGAGGAGCGCATTAATGGCAGTTCACAAATTCGGTGGTGTGACGATTACTTATCCAACCCCAGACATAAACGGAGGGGTAACGGCCCCGCTGATCTCCCAGGCTGAGTCCAGAGATCTAGCCATCGACCTGGTCGTCGAAATTCGCGAGCTGAACAAAATTGCGGTTGTTGCCAACACCATCAAGCGTGGAGTGCTGGTCGATGGTGTCCATGAACTTTCGGCCACTGAGCTTGCAGCTCTGGATCAAGAGACGCGAGAGCGGGAGTTGGTTGGGATTGTTCAGCCCCATTGGGCAGAGACGTATCGGCGCTGGGTGGAGGAGGGGAGAGTTAACCCGTTTGGGGAGAAAGGTCTGTCGAGGACGGCCTAACAATTGCTCAAAATTGGGCGGTGTGCCATTAATAGACCAAGGAAACGCTGATGAGCAAAAAGCACCTATCGATTTGGACAGTATACG
>TARA_R110000850_G_scaffold67188_3_pt1 | contig 15225 bp, 13 predicted proteins | sample TARA_R110000850 | Tara Oceans TARA_R110000850 (sample SAMEA4397586) | marine metagenome | biome: Polar Biome; feature: [SRF] surface water layer (ENVO:00010504); material: water (ENVO:00002006), including particulate matter (ENVO:01000060) such as... | depth 5 m | reverse complement strand
GCCATCGGGGTCGTCGTAGGCGCGGGTCAGAATTTCGTCCAGATAGGCTTCTGCAATGGCGACGGCCTGCTGCTGACGCTGCGGATCGGCGCTGTGGGTCAGGGCCACCACAAACACCAGCATGACGCCGCCTACCGCGACGCTGATGATCACGATGGCGATGACCAGCTCGATCAGCGAAAACCCGCGCTGCGCCTTCATTGCACGACGACCAGACCACTGCCGCTGCGAATGACGATCGATCGTCCACCGACTTGTATGAGCAGCTCAGTGTCAGGCGTGATGACACCCTGTGAATCGAAGGTGCGAGTTTGCGGAAACGAAGGGTTGGCGGTCACAGTCAGTCCCGCTGGCGCGTTGCCGGAATAGGGAGGCTGTCCGGTCTCAGGGTCGACGACCTGAGCATTGAAGTTATTGGCGCAATTGCCTGCGACATAGCTGTCGGGGCGGGTCAGCGAATACTCCGTGGCTGAAGGCAGATTCAGACGCACGGGACATCGGCTGGCAAGGGCGAGCTTCTGCGCGTAGCGGGCAGCAGACGCCAGCTCCTGCGAATAGCCAAGCTCATCAGTTGCACTGGTCCCCGAAAATCGGATCAGGACCATGGCTGATAGCAGACCCATTAGAAAGATCACCACGACCAGCTCAATGACCGTGAATCCTCGCTCAATGGTGACTGAGGGGCATGGCCAAGCCATCAGTTGATGGCCTGGCCATGGCGAGTCGGCATTAGCTGCAGTCAGAGATGTCCTGTCTGACGGTTGCCACGCCACCGGCAGGTGCCTCAGTGAAGGTCACGGTGCAAGTCGCAGAGCCGGGCAGGCTGTTGGTGGTGAAGGTTCCTACCCCGGCGTTGTAACTGGTCTGAAAGCCGTCAAGGTTAAGAACTGTCAGTTCTATACCAGTTGCGTCACCTTTGGGATAACCATTGACCAGCGCAATATCCTGTCCTTCAAGGGTCACCGTCCCCGTGGCGCCGGTCTGGCCGCGTGCCAGCGCCAAGCCATGGACCAGTGCGTTGGCACTGCGAAGACTCCCGGCCAAACCCTGGATTGCAGCGGCCCTGGCGTCTTGATTGACCCCTGCGAAACGGGGAATGGCGAACGCCGCCAGAATGCCCAAAATTACAAGTACAACAATGAGTTCGATAAGCGTGAAGCCGCCTTGCCTGTGGCGGGCCTGACGCAATTTGAAGTGATTCATGAGTTTTCTCCTGCGATAGCTCGGGCCGCGGCCTTTGCATCACTCAGGTGGATATTCCAGTCTGGGTTTTGGGCGCCGCAGCGCCTTCAGCCCAGCTGGGCCGTGAACAATATGCAGCGTGTAGACCACCCTCTGCAAGCAAGGAGTCTGCCGAGCCGAGTGTTAGCCCAGCAGCAGGAAGGCCAGCAAGGTGGCACATGCGAGGGCGATCAGCAGGCCTGTTGTGCGGGGATATCTGGCCTGCGCGGCCTCCAGAGGATCGAAGCGGCGATCAAGAGCCTGATCGGCTGGCACCTTGACCCAGCGGTCTGCCCATTTCTCCGGGGTCTTGAGCAGGCTCGGCCGCAGAAAGATGACCACGCCTGCGATCAGGAACAGGATATTGAAACCGACGAACAGCCATTCACCGGCTTCGACCAACCACTCCAGGCCATTGACCCTGACCCACGGTCCAGCCATGTCGAGCAGGTCAGGCAGTTCTATGGCAGTCCACCAACGGATCAGTGCGTAGCCGGAACCCAGAACGATCAGGGCACCGAGGGCCCGATGATTGCGATAGAACCAGCGTGATGTCGGCACCGGCTTGTTCAGACGATCAAACCAGTCGCCGGTTGCGACCCATTGATCAGCACCCAGCGCAAAGCGTTGCGCGCCAGGGGGATGGATGCAAAGCCAGATGCCCCAGAGCATTGCGGCGCCCAGACCCAGGCAAAGACTGACAAACAGTCCTTGCTGCAAGGCTTCCAACAGGGATGGATCAACGTTCATGGGGCGATACTAGCCGCAGGCGGCATCAGACGAAATGTTGTCTGACGGTCAAATCTCGCAGTCAGAGCAGGACGGTAAGGGCCAGCAGTTGGTCAGCCTTTGTGCATGGCAGCGCCAGCGAGGTCCCACATGGGCAGGAACACGCCCAGTGCGAGTACCAGCACGATGCCACCGACGGTGATGATCAGAATCGGCTCCAGCAAGGACGCGAGATTATCCACGTCGGCGGCGACCTCGCGATCATAGAAGTCGGCCACTTCTTCCATCATTTCATCGACGCGGCCGGTTTCTTCGCCCACGGCCAGCATCTGGAGCACCAATGGCGTGAACATGCCGCTGGTGCGGGCTGCAACCGTCAGCGTGTCGCCGCGTTCGACGGAATCGCGGAGTCGGCGAACCTTGGATGCCATGACCTCATTCTGGACTGCGCGGCTCACCAGGGTCAGACCTTCCATCAGGGGCACGCCAGCGCGGACGATCATGGAAAAGGAGCGCGCAAAACGAGCCAGCGTGGCGCGCAGAACAATTGATCCAAGCACAGGAATACGCAGCTTCACTGAATCGGAAAAGCGCTGTCCCGCTCGCGTTGCTAGTGCGAATCGGGTACCGATGATCAGGCCCACGATGACCGCAATAACCAGGTACCAGTAATTCACGGTGAAATTGGAGACTGCGATAATGATGCGCGTCGGCGTCGGTAATTCTGCGCCAAAGGACGAGAAGGCCTTCGCGAACTGAGGTACCACCATGGTCATGATCACCCCGACAGCTGCGGCGACAGCGGTCACGACGATGGTCGGATAGCGCAGGGCAGTCTTGATTTTCTTTCGGGTATTGGCGTCAAAAGCCAGGTAGTGATACAGCCGTAGGAAGGCTTCGTCGAGCTTGCCGGAGTTCTCCGCCACGCGCACCACGTTGACGAATAGCGGGTTGAATATTTTCGGGTGGCGCGCAAAGCCGGAAGCCAGGTCGCGGCCAGCATTCAGACTTTCAATCACGTCTTCCAGCGCGCGAACCATCATCGGGCTGCGCGATGATTCCGATAGGCCGCGTAGCGCCCGAACCAGGGGCACGCCCGATTTGGTCAGTGAATACATCTGGCGTGAGAACAGCATCAGCTCTTCAGTGCCAGGCGGTCGGGCGAACAATTCTGTGCGCAGGAAGGCAGGCAGCAAACCTTCAGTGGTAACCACCGGATCAATCCGGATGGGCGTGATGCCATTGCCGTTCATCTGTGCGGCGACATCTGCCGTGTTTTCAGCGCGAAGCTGCCCGCTGACGACCCGGCCGTTGGCATCTCGGCCGCGATATCGATAAGTAATCAATGGCCCGAGCCTGTGGAGGAGGCACCCAAATCCATCTCCTCGGGGGTGCCGGTAACGCGGATGATCTCAGCGATGGTGGTGATGCCATTCAGGACATAGTCGAGCCCACACTGCTCCAGTGTTCGGAAGTTGCTCAGCTTTGCGGCAGCAATCTCGAACTCACGATACTGGCCTAGTCTGAGCAGATCAGCGAGCGTCTGGTCAATTTCAAGTAGCTCGTAGATGCCGATGCGCCCTCGATAACCCGTGTCATTGCAATACTGGCAACCTGCGCCGTGGCGCAACGCGTCGCGCTTCAAAGCTGAGTCCGTGTGCGACGCCAGCCAGGCCTGTTCTCCGGGGCTTGGCGCATACGGCTCTGCGCAACTCTCGCAGATACGGCGAACCAGTCGCTGTGCCAATACTGCATTGAGGGCGGTCGCCACCATGTAACCGGGCACGCCCATGTCGATCATGCGGTTGACCGTGGAAATGGCATCGTTGGTATGCAGCGTGGATAAGACAAGGTGACCGGTCATGGCGGCGCGCACACCGATCTCTGCCGTTTCAGGGTCGCGCATTTCGCCGACCATGATGATGTCCGGATCCTGCCGCAGTGCGGAGCGAAGCACGCGCGAGAACGACAGTTCGATTCGCGTATGGATTTGCACCTGATTGATACGCGGCAGGCGATACTCCACCGGGTCTTCAACCGTGATGATCTTGTGCTCAGGGATATTGATTTCGTTGAGCGCGCCGTAAAGGGTCGTGGTCTTGCCGGAACCGGTTGGGCCGGTTACCAGCACCATGCCGTTGGGCCGGCGGATGATGCGACGGAAGCGTTCGAGAATATTGGCCGGCATACCCGACTCACCCAACGACAGCAAGCCGGCAGACTGGTCCAGCAAGCGCATGACAATGGATTCTCCATGCTGCACCGGCATCGTCGACAAACGGACATCCAGCTTCGAATTCTTGACCTTGATCTGGAAGCGGCCATCCTGCGGCAATCGCTTCTCGGAGATATCCAAGCCTGACATCAGCTTGAGCCGGGTGACCAAAGCCGAAGCAATGCGCGTTTCGTCGATGACCTGCTCGTGCAGGAATCCATCAATGCGCTGCCGAACCCGGATCAGCTTTTCTTCGGGCTCGATATGAATATCTGAGGCGTGGACCTGTGCAGCATCTTCAAACATCGAATGCAGCAAGCGGACCACAGGGGCATCATCTACGGCGGACTGATCAGTGCCGGAAGGACCGCCAAGCTGAGACAGGTCAAACTGGCCCTGCGAGATCTCCTCGCCAAGTTCTTCAGCCAGATTGATGATCTCTTCAGTACGACGGTAAACCGTGTTGATGGCCTGGTTGAGATCCGATTCGCGTACCAGTGCCAGCCGAATCGGCCGGTTCAGCTGGGTTCGCATGCTGTCGTAGGCCAGAATGTCGGTCGGGTCCACCATGCCAACCACCAGTCCATCAGGCTCATTGCGCAACACGATGGCCTTGTGTCGCCGCGCCTGTGCTTCGGGCAGCAAACGTACGGACTCCGTTTCAAACTGGTACTGCCGCAAATCGATGATGGGCAGCAGCAGCTGATCGGAGAGTGCCTTCAGGATCTCTTCTTCATCAAGCATGTCCAGCTCGACCAGAATCCAGCCTAACTGACCGCCGTACTGACGCTGATGTTCGACGGCCTGCTTGAGTTGATCGCGCGAGAGCAGATTCCGCTCGATGAGCAATTCGCCGAGGCGCAGTTTGCGTCGTGTACTCATGGCGTTTGCAGACTGAGAATGCGCTCGCTGGCAAAACTGCGTAGCGCTGGACTCAGCGCCGAACTGGACAAGGCCTTCTGGTAGGCAAGATGCGCGCGCTCGGTTTGCCCGAGATTTTCCAGTGAAATGCCCAGACCCACCCAATGCGAGGGGCGTGCGGCGTCGGCAACGGTCAGCATTCCGTATTCGCGCGCCGCTTCTTCGTGCCGCTGAAGCCGCTGGAAAGCAGCGGCACGCAAGGCAGCCAGTTCCAGATCATCCTCCAGAGCCGCGGGAGTCAGGACATCAAGTGCGCCACCCGCGTTGCCGGCTGCAAGCAGGCCGCGCGCCTGTGCCTTTCGGTCTGACAGGCTGGGGCCGGTAGGCGTGGGTGGCGCTTTTTCCACAACTTTCTTTGGTCGTGGGGCAGGCTTGCTTGCTGCTGTTACGTCTTGTGTCGGGGCTTCGCTCTCAGTAACGCTATTTTTTTGCACAGGCTTTGAGGGCGCACGAGGCTTGGCATGGCGGGGCGTCTCTAGTTCGCCAGGCAGGGGCTTCGAGCGTGGCTGCTCCGAGGCACGCAGCGTGCCGATGGAAAGGTTGTCAGGAATCTTGATCGCGCCTTCAAATTTGAGCGTCGGCGGTACTGCCTTGATCGGCGTCAATTTTGCAATCTCGGCCGCGTCAGCCACTTTCTGGTCAGCCTCAACACCCAGATGCGTACTCATCCCGCCGGGGGTTTGATGATCGCTCAGATCATCGGCCATGCGCAGCTGCGGCGCGGGAGGTTCAGGGCTGACGGTCAATAGTTTCCAGACGACAATGGCGACCAGGACAGCAATGCACAGCAAGATCAACCAGGTTCTTTTTGAAAGCGACCGGCCAGCCTGTTCAAGCGGGTCGTTCAGGCGTACGCCACTGATGGCTTCCGAGCCGGGCGCTTGACGCGCGGCCAGGTCTCCCAGCATTCGATTGATCAGACTCATGAGCGCAATATAGAAATCATCAGAGCAACGGCAAACCCGAGCGAAACGGCCAGTGCCAGCATCGCGCCATATTCTCGCACCAATATGACGGGCCATTGCCAGATTTGGATGCGCGCGCCTTCAGTATCCTCGATGGCTGCCATCGCATCCCGCAGACTGACGGTCGCGTGTCCGGGGCCAAACGCCGCCATCAGCGCTTTGTGGCACAGGATGTTGCCGAGCCTTGGAACGCCGCCACAGGCACCGCAGATGAGGTCTACAACGCGCCGCGGGAACAGCAATGGCGCTCCGCCCGCCACCATGATCCGGTGGTCTACGTATGCGCGAAACTCTGCCGCGCTCAGCGGGGTGATCTGGTGGGCAAAGCTGATGCGTTGCCGCAACTGACGCAGCTGAGGCTGCTTCAGGCGCTGGTCGAGTTCGGGCTGAGCGAAGAGCACGAGCTGTAGCAGCTTGTCGTGTTCGGTTTCCAGATTGGTCAGCAGGCGAAGGGCTTCGAGAACCTCGTCCGCCAGCGCTTGGGCTTCATCCACGATCAGCACGGTTCGAATGCCCGATTCGGCATTGGCCAGCAATTTCTTCTGGATATGAGCAAGTAGAAACTCGGATTCCTGCCGGTTCGCAGGGTCTGTTTGGCAGCCGAGTTCTTCTGCGACCATGCTGATCAGGGCGCCGCGCGAACGCGTGGGATTGGGCAGGTAGGCTGTTGCCCACTTTGCTGTGGTGTCGCTGGCCAGGTTGCGCATCAGCATTCTGCAGACCGTGGTCTTTCCGAGTCCGACCTCGCCGGTAACCTTGAGGAAACCCTCGCCAGAGCGCAGCGCCACCATCAACATATTCAAGGCCGCCTGATGAGAGGCCAGGGCAAAAAAGAAGTGGGTGTCGGGCGTCAGGCCGAAAGGCGGGGTCTTGAGTCCGAAGTGTTCCTGGTACACAGATAATCAGCAGATTGATATCAGCTGAGCATCATCAAGGAATCTTCATCGCCGGCGGCGGCGGACTCAGATGATCTGTGGGCTCCCATGACGCAGAGCCTTTCAGGCTGGTGGCGATCGGGCGCAAAAGAATCACCAACTCACTCTTGAGTTGGCGCTTTCGCTTCTGTTTGAACAGGTTGCCAATGACGGGAATATTGGCCAGACCCGGCAGACCAAAGCTTTCGTCGCCGTCGGTCTGTTGCATGAGCCCCCCAATGACCACCACTTGCCCATTGCGCGCACGCACGATGCTGTCAGTCTCACGCACGTTGGATAGCGCGAGCGGCAAGACCTGTTGCTGGTTCTGTACGAGGATGGTCTTGGTCTGGTCCTGAACGTCGCTGACAATCGGGTGCACGTGCAAGGTCACGTTGGCATCGCTGTCAATCTGGGGTGTCACATCGAGCGATATGCCCGAGAAGAAGGGCGTAAGTTCCACATCTTGACTGGTATTAGTGGAGGCTCCGGTAGTGGTGTCACTGCTGATACCGGTGACGAAGAATTCGTCCGAGCCCACCTTGATGATCGCCTTCTGGTTATTGATGGTGGCAACGCGCGGCGAGGAGAGCACCTGAACATCACCCTGGGCGCGAAGCAATTCGATGACCGCAGAGAAATCACCTGCGTTCACGGCGCCAATGAAGGCGCCACCGATGGCAGTACCGAGCGTGTTGGTGAAAGGAGTGGTGGGTATTGCACCGGTTATTGGGTCTGGCGTGTAGTTGGGCGGAATGGCGATCGCCGACCCGGCATTTGCCGTGTTGCCTGCGTTGAAGACGTTGTTGCCGCCAACGATGCCGCCAAGAAACTGGCGTCCCTGAGAATCTCCGATGGCAGCCCAGTTGATGCCTGCCTGATAGGTGTCGTTTAGCGTGACTTCCAGAATCTTCGCTTCCAGGATGACCTGGCGTCCGAGGCTGTCCTGAAGGCCGTCCAGATAGCTGCCGATCAGTCTGAGTTCGGACGGCATCGCGCGGGCAACAATAATGCCGGAGTCGCGGTTGATCACGATATTGCGGCCCTCTGTCGGTGGGACCAGCAGTTTCAGGGTGCGATCCAGTTCCAGCCACACATCAGAACTGGTCGTGGTTTCGATACCGCTGGCGATCACAGTTGACCGATCGGAATTGGCACCGTCATTGTTGCCACCACTATTACCGCCCAGGCCGCTTTGATCGGAGCTGAGCGCGTCGGTGAGCTGGCCTGAACTGACGCGTGTATTGGATCGGCCTTTGCGGCTCAGGTTGAGATAATTGATCTGGAAAATCCGTGTGGCCAGAACATTGCCCAGAACCACAAAGCCGTAAGGTGTCGTGCGGTACTCGTAGCCAAAAGCTTCCTGAACGGCTTGCATGACTTCCGGCACGGTGACATTTTTGAGGTCAACGGTAATTTCACCGATAACCCCACTCTGGACCACCATGTTGTAGGGCGTGCCGGCAACCAGACTCAGGAAAAATCCGCGGGCTGGCGCGCTTTGCACATTGACATCGAATCGAGGTTCTTCGGGCAGGCTCGGGCCCGCCAGACCGAGTACCGGCGCGTTGCCGGGCAGCAGCGCATCAGCCACTTCGACTGGCACTTTCAAAGGCTCCGGCGCAGCCGGTTCGGGCTTTTGTGGTGCGGCCGCGCACGCCGCAAGCATGGCAGCCGCAGCCGCAACCGCGAGTCGATTCCAGATAGTCGCGCTTGTCAGCGATTGCGCGGGTTCCCGCATCCTCATCTCCCAGTTGGCATCTTGGCCGAAACAGCATCCCCTGCAGATGGGGGCAAATTAAGCCGGATTTGCCGGCCGGCGTGATCAATTACGGCGCTGCGGTGTTCTACCGCGACGAGTCTCGCGCCTTCAATCCTAGCGCCGAGGGCCACGCTGCGCCCGTTTATCACTGCGACGCGACGTTCTCCGGCGACGAGCGTTGATGTCAGCTGCCATCGGGGCTTGGGCTTTTCTGCCTCAGCCAGCGCTTCGTCTTCTTCGGTCTCCAGCGCGGCGGTCTCGGTCCCGTTTTCGTAGCCAGGCGCCGGGCTGGTTGGGTCGCCGTAAGGAAGCGGAGCCGCCCAACTCCACGAAAAATACATGAGCATGGGCAGCATCAGCATTCTGATCAGACGCAGGCTAAACACCGATCCAGGCCTCTTCGCGACCGAGGGTGCCGGCAGTAATTTTCACTCTCACGAGCGGGTGCGCTGAAACTTCGAGATCAAGCCTGTCCCAATAAAAGCGCCAGGGCAGGGCCTCCATGCCCTTCAGAAAGGCGAGCACATCCAGATAGCTGCCTTCGAGCTCGAGTTCAACGCCATGTCGATACACCTGCGTTGGAAGGATCTCTCCCGGCACCAGTGCTGTGAGGGGCTCAGGTGGAAGCGAGCGCAGGCTCAGCAGTTGCAGCGGTGCCGTCCTCGCCAGTACTTGTTTGAGAACCTCCACCATTTCTTCAGGTGCGATCATGCCCTGGGTCAGCCCGCCCAGCTGACGATTGAGCTCGGCAATGCGCAAGCGGTTCTGATCCAGGTCTGCGGTCAGTTTTGAATTCGGGTCTTCTTCGGTTTGAAGTGCGACTTCTTCGATGCTGCTGTTGATTCGTGACAGTTCAGTGCGCAGAGCAGCGACTTGCGGGGTGAGCGTCTTGCGCGCCTTGTCTAGGGGCTGCATGAACAGGATGTCCCACAGCAAGGCGATGAGCCCGAGCAGCGCCAACATCACCAGCACGCGCTCGCGCAGCGCCATGGCGTCGATGCGATCCATCAGGTTTTGCCACCATAGCGTCACTTGGACAACCCTCCCGGCTTGGAGCGCAACTCGAAGCTCACCGCTTCATCTCCTGACTCGCGTTGCAGGCTGATTTCTCCGAAACGGCCGCCAGGAAAGCGTGGATCGCTGACGCGACCTGCGAGGCGCTCCAGATATTCGGGAATCAAATCTTCACCCAGTGCACGCCCCTGAAGGGAGACATATTGTCCGCCGCCGTCGAGCCTGACCCGGGTCAGCCACAAGCCCGAAATACGTCGGGCAGCAAGGGTATCAATCTGGGCGGCGAATCCGGTGGTGACACCGAGATCACCTCGAGCCAGCACGCGGACAACACTTTCCTTTTGCAGGCGCTCCGACTGGAACTGCTTGAGCTTGGCTTCCAGTTCTGCACTTTGTTTCGGGTCGGTCTGACGAAGAAAAAGCTCCTGCAAGCGACCGTTAGCAATGTCACGATCGTGTTCGAGCCTTGCCTTTTCTCGAGAAAGCGCGCCTTCGCGCCACAAACTCAGCGCATAGATCAGCGCAAGCGCGAGGATCCAGATGAAGCAGACGCGCAACACAATCTGAGCAGAAAACAGGGCACGCTGTTTTCTGAAGATGGGTTGATGCAGGTTGATCTGTTGCTTCATCAGAGCGTTGTTTGTTCCTGGCGTAAGGCAGCTCCAGCCGCCATGAGGCACGCAGCCTGTCGCTCCAGTGGGATTTTACCTGTCCCGGGTAGCAGTGACTCGAGTTCGAGCGTGTGCACGGGCAGGGCGCTGCCGTCGGCAATGCCCGAGGACAGTCCGGGGATGCGCATCGCTGCTGGCGTCAGGCCGATGGAGCTGGGGGCCATGCCCTGGAATCGGCTCTCGCAATATTCAAGGGAGCGATAAATTTCCTCCCCCATCATCTCTACGAGGCGGGTCTTTTCTTCGCCATCGTCGTTCTTGATCTGGGCTGCGTTCAGGCTTTGCGCCCCGATGGCAATCCGACGTGACAGGTAGATGGTCGACGCCTTGGTGATGACCACCAGGCTGTAATTCTCCTCGATATGAAGGATCAACTGGCCTTCCCGGTCTTGGGGCAGCAGGGAAGCGAAGTTGCGTAAGGCCATCTCAGCGATGTCGATCGCCGCCAGCTTGAATCCGCAACGCGTCAGCAGCGCGACCTTCTGTTCGATCACGGAATTCTGACTGACCACCACACACAGGGAACGCGGCTTTTCTTCGCCGTGATTAATCTGCACGGGAATATCGAAGACATCCACGGTGGCGTCACTCAGCGGCATGTCGATGAGATCATGGATCTTCCAGCGCACCGCTTCGCGCATCTCCGATGGCGATACATCCGGGGTATCTACCAACAGGGTCTGATACTCATCAGGCGCGAGCACATAGTTGCAGGTGCCCGCTTCTGGCCCCAGGCTGCTAATCAGAGCGCGCAGGACAAACGCTGGTTCAGCGCCGATTGGCACCGGCCGGAATTCGCATGCGGTCAGGCGCGGAGTGCCGCCTTGCCGTACCCCGCGGGCCATGGCAACGCCATCGTTCTGAATCCAGATTCCGATTGAGCCGTTGCTTCCTGCCGACTTGCGACTGAGCATCTTGAACAATCGCTTACTCATAGGGCAGAAGATCTCTGAACGAAGTAGGGCGCGAGCGGCATCATTCGATCTTCAGGGCTTCGTCGATAGGCGCGGGACGGCCCAAGTGCCAGCCCTGTCCGTACTCGACGCCCATCTTCTGCAGACGTTTCAGGACCGTTTCGTCTTCGATCCATTCTGCAATGACTTTCACATTCATCATGTGCGCGAAGTCGGTGAAGCTCTGGCATACCGCGGCATCGAGCGGTGCATCAATGTTCTTGACAAAACAGCCCGCAATCTTGAGGTAGTCCACACGCAATTCCTTCAGGTAGCTGAAGGTCGACATGCCGGTGCCAAAGTCATCCAGGGCGAATGCACTGCCGCGGGCATAGACTTCGTCCATCAGGGACTTGGCGCGGTCCAGGCTGTAAATCACCGCACTCTCGGTCACCTCAAAAACAACATTCCTAACCAGGTTCTTGTGTTCTTCGAGCTTGTCGAGGAGAAAGTGGCGGAAGCTTTCATCGCCAAGACTCTGGCCAGAGAGATTGATAAAGAGCAGGGGGTGTCTGTCGCGCCCCATTGCACGTTCTCTCTGCAGGGCATCCAGTGCTGTGCTGACCACCCAGCGATCAATCTGGTTCATCATCTGGTACCGCTCGGCAGCAGACAGGAATTCCTCCGGCGTCACGATTTTGCCGTCCGGCTGCTTCATTCGGACCAGGGCTTCGAATGAGTGGAGATTCGGCACTCCTTCAGAGACAGGCTCAATGGGCTGTGCAAACAGCGTGAACTGACTTTTCTCGACGGCTTCCTTGAGCCGGGTGGCCCAACGCATATGGCGCAGCTGCTGCTGTAGGCCAACATCCGAGGTTCGATAGACCTGGATTCTGTTGCGGCCCAGATCCTTTGCCATGTAGCAGGCGGCGTCTGCTAGAGCCAAAGCTTCGTCGATACCACCTTCGACATGTTCCAGCATCACGATTCCGATGCTGGCATCGACGCTGAAGCTCTGTCCATTCCACTGGAACCTGATGTTGCAAACGGTCTCGCGAAGCACGTTGGCCACTTCTTCGGCGTGCGCCGGGGTGCAGTCGGACAACAGAATGCCGAATTCGTCGCCGCCCAGACGGGCCAGCGTATCGCCACGGGGAACCACATCACCCAGTGCGTCTGCTACCTCGCGCAACATCAGGTCGCCCGCATGATGACCGCAAGTGTCATTGAGAAGCTTGAACTGATCCAGGTCCATGTAGCACAAGGCGTTGCTGGCACCGCGGTCGCGCGTGGTCTCGATGGCCTGCAACAGGCGGCGAGAGAATTCGCGCCGATTGATCAGGCTCGTGAGGTCGTCGTGAGACGCCTGCATGGACAGGGTTTGTGTCAGCTGGCGCAGATCAGAAACATCGCGCAGAACCAACACTGAGCCCTGCCGCCCTTCGTCTGTTTCGGGGTCGTGTCGGGACACGCTGACTTCGACACTGCGGACCTGGCCCTTGGAGGTACTGATCTGGGCAAGGGTGTTCTTTCCCCCGCTATGGGAAATAGTGTCCAGGATGGGGCCCGTCATGGGCTTGTCACCCTCAATCGCCTTCAGGCTCACCACATCCTCCAGAAGGCTGCCATGTGCAAGTTCAATGGGGATGCCGGTCAATCGCTGCGCTGCCGGATTGATGAACTTGACTGCTCCGGTGTGGTCAATCGAGACGATACCATCGTGGATTGAATTGAGAATCAGCTGAAGATTCTGCTTCTCCAGCGCCAGAACCTGTTCCAGATGGCGTTGCTCGGTGATGTCAACCAAAGTGATCAGGAGGGTTGCCTCGCCCTGATACTCAATTCGGGCGACATCAAACTTGGCCCAGTAATGCGTGCCGTTCTGATGTATTCCGCACAATTCCCGGCTCTCGGCTGCCATTAGGTCACCGGCCTTCATGGCCTGTTCGAGATGTGGCCGCGAATTCTCATGAATCAAATCAGCCAGATTGCGCGCAATAAGTTCATCATTCTCCAGGCCGCTGAGACGCGTGGCATAGGGATTGGCGTAACGGATCACATCTGCCACAACAAAAATGGCGACACCGGATGACTCTGCCAGGACCCGGAAGCTGCGTTCGCGCTGGCGCAGGTCGTGCTCCGCCTGGCGGACCCGACCGAGCAAGCGCCCAAATCCGTTGGACAGACGCGCGATCTCGTCGCCACGTTCCGCTTCTTCGAGCATGGCGTTTTCCAATTGCCCGGTCTGGCCGCTATGGGTTTCGTCGAGCTGGCGCGTAAGGCCGGAGAGGCGCCGCAGCAGGTTTCGATCGGTGAACCACCAGGCGCCAACCATCAGCAGAATAAAACCCATCAGGCTAAGCAGACGCAGGTCGGCAACGCTGCGCTGGCCTCGAAGCAGAATGGATTCCTGCAATTGAACGCAGAGCAGCTGGGGTTCAGGGTTCAGGCGAGGGCTCAGCCGCGAACAGGCAATGCCCGCCTGATCGTCCGCTCTGCCAGGCGCGCTGGTACCCGCCATTGTGGTAATTCGGGTGCCGGACAATTGATCCAGAGAATTGATGCTCAGTGCATCAAAGTCCAGGCCCAGGACCACGTTGTAGGTGCCGTCCGCTGCTTCTATCGAATGGCTTGCCGTCGCAAACAGACCATTGGGTGTAGCGCTCCAGCCGCTGAGCAGTTCCTCGCGACCGTGGTCGGCCACCTCGGAATGATGCGCCATGAGGTCCAGACTGCTCTCGGTAGGGGGGCGAGCCTCAACTTCGTTGCCATCGAACGCTCGCACGAATATCGGATTGCCCTTGGTATCGTAGACAGCCGCGACGTCAAAGCTCTGAGCCACCTGAAAGGCGTCCATTAGCTGGGCTTCCAGCGCGGCAATACCCTCGGAATCAGACAATCTGAGGTTCCGGCTCGATGCAGCGGCCTCACGTGTTACGCCCTCCATGGGCTGCACGAAGCGGTCCAGCCACAGTTGAATCAGGTGAAGACTGGAGTTGAGCTGGCTTGCCTCAAGCTGGCGAAAATCCTTTAGCAGATAGTTGTTGATCAGCGTCGACTGGCTGACGACGCCCACGATCAACAACCCCGCCATCAATATGAGCAGTCTGGCCCTGAGGCTGTTACCACCCAGCCATGCCTTTCGTGGGCTGCTTTCGGTCTCACTCTCCACGAGGTTTTGGCCGTTCAGGTGTCTTCGTGCCGGTTCAGCCATGGTCGGGCGGGCTCTGTAGAAAGTGCTTTCTGAAAGCGCCCGGCAACACCGAAGCTGTGACCAGTTTGGTCGAGAAGTCGCGGTTTGGGCCCAAGGTCATTGAGAATAATTGTATTTGCGTGACTTGCGTTCTTAGGAAATCTGTTTTGATGTCAGCCGGATGACGCGCCCATTATTGACGTTGTAATCCGCAGGGTCGCGCCGATGCTGGCTTGAACCCATTGTCTGACTTGATCGCATCATCGCTAAACTATGCCAGCAAAGCATGGGCGACAATAGCAATTGATATGAAATTTCCTTTCCAGATCAGTCGTTACCCCAAGCTCCACGCCGGTTTCACTTTGGTTGAAATGGTGATCGTCATCGTCATCATTGGCATCATCGCCGGTGTATTGGCCCTGTTCGTGGGTTCGCCTGTGCTGGGTTTTCTCGCGCAGGAGCGTCGTGCTGCACTGACCGATGAGGCAGATCTGGTATTGCTGCGCCTTTCGCGCGAGCTCAGAACCGCGCTGCCTGGGAGCGTGCGCGGCTCAAATTCGGTTGTTGAATTTCTGGCCACCCTCGACGGCGAACGATATCGGGCAGAGCCACCCGGACTCAGTGATGACCGTCTGGAGACCGGGACCGACGACAGCGCGTTCAATACGATTACGCGGCTGGGCGGAGCTGCAGGCATACCCGCTGGTGCCCGATTGGCGGTGTATCC
>TARA_R110000850_G_scaffold196636_1_pt1 | contig 15254 bp, 30 predicted proteins | sample TARA_R110000850 | Tara Oceans TARA_R110000850 (sample SAMEA4397586) | marine metagenome | biome: Polar Biome; feature: [SRF] surface water layer (ENVO:00010504); material: water (ENVO:00002006), including particulate matter (ENVO:01000060) such as... | depth 5 m | reverse complement strand
TTTTCTGAGTTTGTAAAGGACAATAAAGAGCTTATACAGGGCGGTTTGCTTCGATTCTTTGAGATGTTTTCTGTCGCTATGAAAGTAGCGGCTATTGCTACAGGCATGTTTTTAGCGTTTAAGCTGGGAACAGCTTTGATGGGCATGGTGACAGCTATGCGGGCGTTAACATTTTCGACATTAATGTTTAGCGCCTCCGCTTTATTGATTCCCATAGCTATAGGATTATTTGCGGCTGCCTTGGTTTTAATAGGTGATGAGATAGTTACGTTTATCAATCACGGCGACAAGGCTGATACCTTTTTGGGGAGGCTTGCAAAGAAGTTCCCGTTAGTTGGTAAGGCTATCGATATCGCCTTGACACCGATAAAAAAGCTTGGGACATTCTTGGGTCAAGCTGTTGGGTTTATTGTTCAGCTAGTTACGGGGGCTGACAATCTTCAGGAAGCGTTTAACGCTATAGATTTAGTATCTGGATTAAAAGACCAATTTAAGGAAGTTGTTGAGGCTTGGGAGACATTTAAAATAGGCTTCGGCCTGTCGGTAGATATGGGGTCTAGTGCTGCCAGTTCTGCCTTTGATTCGGTTTCATCATTTGTGGGTGAGTCTGTAAGTGACGCGGCGACATCTATAGATCAGTCAGTAAGAACTGTTTTTAACATCGACGCAACTGGCATGGATAGCGGAGAGTTAAACGCAGCCATTGATCAGCGAATGGGACAGAAAAACTCAGAGGCAGTGCAAGCAAACAGCACAGGTGTGGCAATTTAATGGCGCTTATATTTAATAATAATCTTCTCAATGACTTATTTGGCCGTGAGTTTAATAAAATCTCTGTGCTGCCGCTTGATGTGACAATATCAGAGGCTCATAGCCTTAATCAGCGTATGACCTCGCGCCCTGTTGAGGGTGGCGGAACGTTTACCGATAACGCAATAATCGACCCTACTACACTAACTATGAGCTGTATCGTAACCTCTAGCCTCTTTGGAGGTAGCTGGGAGGATAAGCTAAACACTATTGAACAAATACGAACAGCGCGAGAGCCTTTTGATGTTGTCACCAGCTTGAGAACTTATGAAAGTATGTTTTTCTCTGGGCCAATAACTATCAACAGGACAGTCTCAAATAATACTATTCTGGCATTTGATGTTAGCCTAAAGCAGATGATTATTATTAGCTCTGTTACTGAGCAAGTCCCAGCAAAGGAAAGCGGCAAGACTGAGGACGCGATTCAGAAGCAAGCACCGGCGCAGGACGCGGGAAAGATTCAGGGCCAAGCAGATACAGAAACCAATGGCAGCATAAAAAGCCTATTGGTAAGCGGTAGCGACCTTTTCGGGTTTAACTTATGAGTTTAAATATCCCACTTAGAGAGCAGGCAGAATATACATTCCGCATTGACCTCGATGAAATAGTTAATGATTGCCGTATTTACTGGGTCCAGTTTAGCGAAACAATTGCCGGTGATATGAGTACGGCAGGCTTTTGGGCGCTTGATATTCAAAACCCTATCTTCACCATTAAGGGCATTAAGTTAGTTTGTGGTGTTGATATTATGTGGCCATATTCTCATGCTGATTTCGGCGGCTTTGTCGTGTTCGATATGAGCGGCGAGAATTTAGACCCTGAATTTAGCGGTATTGGTGAGCGATGGCAGATGAATTACTACCCAATAGCAGAAGCACAGGCGATGCGCGAGGGGCTTGGCCTTGAGACTATATAAACCTGATGCTTACATTATTGTAACGACTGAGGATGGTCGCAGAATTGACCTGTCAGGGCAGGACGATAAAACAGGCAGGCGCTTGGATTTGTCGTTTCTTATTGAGGCGACAAAAGACACCCAACCCAATAGCGGTGAGTGTTCTATTTATAATCTGACCACAGATACAAGAAACGCAATAACGGCAGGCGCCAAGATTGAACTGTTTGCCGGTTATGATGGCGACTTCAAACTGGTATCAATTGGCGATGTAAAGAACGTAAAAAACACGCGAGAAGCTACAGGCTGGACAACTGCGATATACTGGGGCGATGGCATAGGTGCTTATTTAGAAGCCAAGTTTGTAAAGTCATTCCGCGAGGGTGTTAATGTTGCTGATGTATTTAAAGAGCTGACATCATCCTTTGGGCTTGCCGTTAAATCTGTTACCGATGAGCTAAAAGATCAGTTGAACGGCACACTATCCATTGATGGTAAATCTAAAGACTTGTTAAACAGCCTAACGAAAGACTACGGGCTGGAGTGGTCTATTCAGGATGACGAGGTTCGAGTGGTTGTTAAAGGCGAGCCGATTGATGATCAGGCTATTGTGGTAAGTGCTGCGACTGGATTAGTCAGTAGCCCGCAAGTTACAAACCGAGGTGTGGATTTCGAGGTGCAATTAAACCCCGACCTTCGCCCTGGCAAACTTGTTAAAGTGGAAGCGGCGAGCTTTATCATTAGCGCGGCTAACAAAGACGTCGAGAAGCTGCAAGATAAAGGCGGTGATGGCTTATATATTTCTGAAGTCGTGAAGTTTTTAGGCGATAATCACGGCGGAAGATTCGCAGCTAAGGTAACGGCTAAACGGTATGAGTAGCAGAGAAGAATTAACAACGGCAAACGCATTCAAGCAGCAATTTGATAGCTTATCCTTATTGCTTAGAACCACAATGCCCGCTCAAGTGGTGGCGTGGTATCCTGATAAAAATACCGTTGATGTTCAGCCGGTATTGCAAGGCGCTTATCTTACTGATGATGGTGATGTTGTTGACCCTTACAACCTGCCAATAATTAACGATGTGCAGGTGCAGTTTTTTGGGGCTGGTGATTTCTGGTTGACTGTTGAACCTACAGTGGGCAGCTATTGCGTGCTATCTATTTCTGACCGGTGCATAGAAGGCTGGAAAAAGGCAGGCGGTATAATTAACCCTCAGAAATTGCGCCACCATGACAAAAGTGACGCCTTCGCGTATATGGGTTTAAATCCTTTACCTGATGCAATTCCAAGTGTTGAGGCTGGAACGCTCCACATGAGGACTAGGGACGGCTTAACAGGCATTAAATTAACAAAGGACGCTATAGATTATGATGTGGGCGGTGTTAATGTCTGCACGATGACAAGCTCCTTAGTGGATTTTAAAGTGCCGATTAAAACACCAGAGGCTACTATCAATAATATTCCGCACTCTACGCACAAGCACACACAAGGGGCTGACAGCGCCGGTAACTCGCAACAGAAAAGCAATGGGCCGACAACATGAGTGCAGATTTAAGTTTTAGCGGCGATAATTTTGATCTAACATTCAGCGATAACGACATAGTTTTGATTGGCGGTGGCGCTGAGGTTAGCCAAAATAGTGCGATAAGGTTACAATTTATTGCAGGTGAGCAGTTCGACGACACTCGCGTGGGTGTGCCTTGGTTGACTGATATGGTTAGCCCTCAAGTTTCGATGGTCGCTAAAAATCAGATTCTACGCAGAACGATACTTTCGACACCTGGCGCGAGAAGTTTGGATAGTTTTAGCACCGCGGTTGATACCGTAACGGGTAGACCACAAACAGAGTTTACCGGTACAACAGAAAATAACGAGTTTTTCGGGAGTCAGTAATGCCAAACACTATAGACAGCACTGGCTTTGATAAAGTCAGGTTTCAGGATTTACGCGCAGAAAAGGCGCAGGAATATAAAGACACTTTTGACAATCAGAATTTAAAAACAGATGTTCGCAGCGGTGTTGGTCAAGAGGTATCGCTCTCAACAAAAGCTGAAGATGATCAGGCGTCTACCTTCCAGACCTTGCTTTCAGTGTTCGACCCTTTATCAGCGCAAGGCGTACACCTCGACCGACTGCTTATTATAATGAATAAAAAACGCCAAGACGCTGTTGGCTCAACTGCCATAATTACAATTACGGCTGACGCCTCAGGCGCAACAATTACGCAGCCTTTTTTGATCTCTGACGGTGTTAATGATTACGCCATAGATAGCGATTTAACAATAGCGCCAAGCTCAAGCGATACGGTCGAGGCTACCTGTACAGTTACAGGGCCAATAGAATCGGCAGCGGGAACAATCACCGAGATCAGAACGCCCTTGTTTGGTGTTGTGTCGGTTACAAATTTAACTGATGCAAATGTGGGGAGAAATAGAGAGAGTGACGCAGAGGCGCGCAAAAGGGCTCTACAGTCTAGTGCTAATGAATCATCAACGCTTATTGGTATATTTACAGCTCTATCTAATGTTGACGGCGTGATTGCTTTGAAAGTTATTGAAAACGATACTGATGTGGTCGATTCTATAGGCGTACCACCTCACTCTGTTTTCCCGATTGCAGACGGCGGCAGCGATGACGATATAGCCAAAGCATTGATCACTGGCGGTGTTGCGGCTGGTATCGGTTACGCTGAGTCTTCTGATATTCCGGCGGCTACTATTGTTAGTGGCACGTATGACGACACCATAACAGGCCAAACATTTACAGCGTATTGGGCGCGACCTGATGATTTGCGTGTTTATGTAAATATTAAAATAACAAAGTTGGGTAATTATCCTGCTGATGGTGATGCGCGGGTTAAGCAAGCTATCTCTGACTATGTTAGCAGCGCACTGACAATTGGAAACGATCTTTACGCCTCGCAATTGTATTGTCCGATTCAGTCGGTAGATGGGGCGGTTATCAATGTCGGGGGTGGTGACTATGTTTATATTGGCACTACAGCAAACCCAATAGGTACAACACTGGTGACAGCGGCTGACTATGAGGTTGTAACAGTAACCACCACTGATATAGTGATTATATGAGTTATCACGAAAGGCAAGCAAAGGAAAATCTAGCCTCACAGTTTGGCGAGTCTGAGCAATTTATTAAGTGGCTCTCTGAAAAAATGGCGAGCTATGACAATGCTCAGGAGTGGCTTGATTATGTGCAGGCTAATCTCGATGTATATAATGCAGAGGGTTTCTGGCTTGATTTGATTGGGTTAATAGTGGGTCAGTCTCGCATAGTGCCACAAGCGATACTTGTTGAATATTTTGGGTTTGTCGGTCAATCAGCTATTAAAGGTTTTGGAAAAGCTAGGCTTAAAAGAGATTCAGACCCTCGCTCCTCCTCTTCGGTTTTGGGTGATGCCGAATATAGGATTGTTATACTTGGCAGAATCATTAATAATTATGCCAACAGCACAAAAACAGGTATAGCAGAGTCATTATCTGTTTTATTTAATACCACTGACATTAATGTTGAAAATATAGGTGTTGCAGCTTTTCGCGCTTATGTTGGCCGAGAGCTTACAGGCACAGAGATAGCATTAATTACATCGTTAAACTTACTGCCTAAAGCAGCGGGTGTTCGTGTTGATAGTGTGGCATATTCAAATCCACAAAATACATTTGGTTTCAAGAATTCCCGTTTCGGCTTTGCCGGTTTTGGGGTTGGTAAATTTGTAGGGAGTTTTTAAAATGGCAGAAAATTTTAATAGAGTATTTGCGGAAAGTGGTGGGAAAACTGCAATTAGTGATATTGATTATGCTGATGGATGGGACTTTATCGGCGACAATCCGCCAGAGGTCGAAGATTTTAACAGTGTGATGAATGAGCAAGATTTAAAAATTGCTGAAATTCATCGTGAGGGCGTTGTAACTTATGACGCCGACACTGATTATGCCGCAACAACTAACGACATAACCAAAGGTAGTGACGGCAATCTATATCTGTGTAGTGTTAATAGTGGCCCAGCATCAACGCCGGTGGACCCAGTAGGGGACACCACAGGCGCATGGGTTGCGATAACTGGCAAAGAGTCCAAAGGCAGTGTATTTATTGACACTCTAGGCCCAACATCTTTTACAGTTCCACCCGCGCTAAGATCAGGAAGTAAAACGGCAAAAGTTACTGTTGTATCCGGCGGGGGCGGCGCTGCAATGGATGCCGCAAACAGTGCTGGTGGTGGTGGTGGTGGTGCAAAATCAATTATTTATGGGTTGGATTTAACGGCAATCGCATCTGTAAGCGTCACTGTTGGCGATGGTGGCGCGGGTTCACTCAGTTCAACGGCAAGCAACGGCGGCGCTTCTAGCTTCGGTGCGTACATGAGTTGCACTGGTGGTCTGTATGGAGGCCCGACTGCAGGCGGGATTTCGGGCATGGCGGCAGGTGGCGACTACAACGAGGGGCTTGGTGATGGTGCTAACTCTAATACTGACGGAGGTGGCGCACCTTCTGGTGGTATTGGTGGTGGTGCAGGCGGAAAAGGAACGAGGGGAACAGGTAACGACGCACGTGGTTATGGAGGCGGTGGCGGTGGTGGCACCTCACTGAATGGCGGCGACGGTTTTCAGGGTTATGTATTGATTGAGTGGTGATGTGAATGTGGGCTTTGATTTTAGATAATAAAGTAATAGAAGTTACAAGTAGTGACCCCGTTGGAAGATTTCACAACTCACTTGCTTGGGTGCTATGTGGCGAGGGTGTTTCTTGTGGCTGGGTTTATGCCGATGGTGAAATCTCTGAGTCTGGGCCTTATAAGCCAACAATAGCCGAGCAAATAGCAGCACTAGAAGCATCAATAACGCCGAGAAATTTACGCGGTGCAGCGTTAGGCGATCAATTCGCAATAGATAAGATTCAAGCGGTAGAGGATGAGGTACAGGCTTTGAGAGAGTAGAGCGGAAGGTTAAAGATAAGGGGCTATTGCAGCCCCTTTTTTATGCCTGATTAAAACGGAATATCGTCAACAAACCCTTGCGGCTGTGCCTGTGGATGCTGCGCTGCCTGTTGTGCCAATGTCGGCGATTGTTGCATCTGCTGTGGCGCGAACTGTTGCGGCGCCTGCTGTTGTGGCGGTGCTTGCTGGAAACCCTGCTGTGGCGCTTGACCGGCCTGCTGTGGTGCTTGACCGCCTTCTACCCAAAAGACTTTACCATTGCCTAAGATGTTACCTTTAACGCCTTTCGCCTTTTCATCCTTGCTTACATCTTGCGTAACCATGCCAGAGTTGCCATATTGGTCTAACTCAGCAAGTTCTACAAATATTGTGCAATCAAGGTAATTACCTTTTGCACCAGCAAATAAACGATTCATATCAATTTGCGATGTGTTGATCTTCAAACTTAATCCGATTTTACTCATAATATTTAATCTCTGTTTTAGTTAATTTTTAATGTATCAGGGCCAGCAACTAGCGCAGCCCCTTCGATTGTTTCGCCTGCTTTAATAGCGCGAGTGATTGCCGCCTTGTCTGGCGCAGTTGTGGCTTTAGTCACAATCCACTTTTCAGCAACATCACCGGTTATTAAACAGCGTTTTGAACCCTTCTTAATCTTCGCGGTATGTATGCCCTCCCCTGATTCGCTCTGACCTGTTTTAATCATCTGCGCGAGCAAATAGCCGTTATAAAACTCAACAGCCTTAGACGCAGACTTGGCGCGCTTTGTGAGTTTGTCTGCCTCGGCTTTATACGTTGCAGCCTCGGCGCTCAAGTTCTTAATGTGAGCAATCACGCCAACCGTTTTAACCTTGTGTTGATCGAGCAAGGCGGAAAGGCTATCGTCATATTCTGCCTCGCTGATAACTTCATTACCCAGCATTTCGGTCAAGTCGCGCTGCGCTGCTGTTAGTTCACCTGTTAATTTGTAAAGTGTGGACATTATGCAAACCCCATCCAAATCATAGCGCCGTGTATTATCGCAATAGGGAACAATATTGCACCAGCTACCAAGAAACCCCAAGCGGCTGTACTGAGACAAATGATTACATGAGTAACCCAAGCCGCCAAACATAAAAACACAAATGCTATTTGAAACATATTAAACCCCTGCTTGCTCTTTAATGAATGCGCGATAATCAACATTTTCTAATTCAGATGAACGGCTTGGCTCGGCTTTTACAATTGCAATCCAAGTCTTAGCGTTATCGTCAATGGTGTATGTTGCCTTTTTGGGCGCAGCACTTGCCGCGTTACCATCATCATCTTCGCTAGGAATGCCAGCTAGCGACTGCAATGAGTACCGGCGGCAATATGTCAGACAACTACCAGCGGCCTGTGGGTCGCCTTTAGTGGGCTTTAACAATAGATCGGAGCTTAACCATTGGCCGCTATTGTGCATCAATATTGTTGTGACTCCGACAAGCCCATCTTTGCTAATTGGAAGCTGCGAATAGCTTAGGCCATTATCTGCAAACGGCTGTTTAACGGCGCGAATAACAGAGCTAAGGTCGGCATATTTTGACTTAAAAAACGGGTTGTTGGCATCTTTTGATGCTCCCCCCATTTCACTCTGGGCTTTGCATAGCGCACCGGCCAGATCTTTTATATCATCTGATTTATTCACGCTTTACCACCAGTTAATTCCGTTAAATTTTGCTCGTGCTGATACTGCGACGAGTAGCCAGCATCATAGCTTTGACCCTTTCCTGCTTTATGCTCAACACCCATGAGGCAATCATTAGCGCCTTGTAAAAACTCTGATGTATTCATTTTGCCGCCTTTTTTATTTGTGCTGCTATCCACTCAGCCGCTAATAGCTGTGCTTGTCTGGTGGTGTAATGGCGCATAACTAAGTCACGCCCCTGAAAGTGGAATTTGCAAGGCTTCATGACAACTTCCCCGCTAGCTTGCCGATCTCGGACGCTACAGAGCAGAAAACAGCCGTAGTGATCTCAACAAAATCTTCTATTTTTATATCGCGCTGACATCTGATATTTTCATCTGTGCCAATGCTAAAAATCACATTCCAAAATCGCTCATCTTGTATCAATGAATCAATAGCAAGTGCTTTTATATCCTCATCACCATTATGCAGACTGTTAAAGATTTGCTCTTTAGCATCATTAAAGGCGGCCGCGGTGAATTGGTCTTTATATGTCTCGTCGCCGTGTGTTGCATCGTTATTCTGCAAATCAATCATTTTCTTTCCCCTCGTTGTTGATGTGTGAATATTAAGCCTAAAATCATCATTAATCAATATAATTTGCATATTAATTTATATATTGCCTATATGTTAATAATTGGCATATAATCCAGCCATCAAACAAAAAACGAGGTTCACATGGTCGACAAGGTAAAGGCGATGCCAGTATGGCAGCCAACAGCAGCACAGCGAGAATGGATAGAATCGCAGGCCGAGCAAAACGGTGGCGGTGTTACTCAGGTGATCAGGGGTTTAGTAAACAAAGCGATGAGAGGCAGAAAATGAATAACTTAATAGCAGGCGACATAATGATGACGCGTATTAAAGACCTTGAAACAGAGCTGGCAGAGTTGAAAGCCAGTCTACCTCAGATTAAGCATGACGCGATTATTGAGGCTGCTGACGCATTCTTTAGGACTGAGGAGTATACGCTTGCTGTACGAACGGAAGTTGTCGGGTACATGAGATGTTATGCAATACGCCAATGACTTAAAAGGATATTATTATGTCCCGTCTAATCAAAGTAAAGACTGATCATGCAAGCAAAGGAGTAATCAGAATGAATAAAGAGAAGTTTTTAAGATGTGCAGTGGCACACCTAGAGAATGAACTTTCCGCGACTAAAAAAGAGCTGGCAGAGTTGCGGGAAGTTATTAACAAGTTGCCCTCAAGAAATTCAGCCAACCTAGTTAACGAGATTTACAACGCTATTGAGCAGGCAAAAGCATTCACACAAGCAAAGGAGCAATCAGAGTGAAACCAGTTAAATTTAAAATGTTATCAGCTACAACATTAATACCAGAGCGAGCAAGCTCAGGCGCAGCAGGGTATGACATATACACAGATCAATCTGGTTTTATTATTGGCGGTGGTCGCCTTACTGTATCAACAGGCTGGGCGATGGAAATGCCTATCGGCTATTACGCTGAGATTCGCCCACGTTCGGGTTTGGCTGTTAAACATGGCATCGACACGCTGGCGGGCGTTATTGATTCAGATTATCGGGGCGAGGTGAAAGTGGCTCTGGTTAATCACAGTGACAGCACATTTATTATCAAATCAGGCGACCGCATTGCTCAGCTAGTATTTAGAAAGCATGAAACGCCTAACATTATGCTAGTTGATGAGCTTGGCGACAGTGTTCGCGGCGCTGACGGCTTTGGGAGTACCGGCAAATGAGTCACGCAGATAACAAAACTCACGGCGGCAAAGGTGTTTCACCTATAAAGCCCCGAAATGTACGACAATCGGACATCAATTGGGCGATACTGATGGAGAACAACAAGCGCGAACGCTCAGGGCTACCAGCAATGACGCCGGTAGAGGCTGATATCTTTGTACAGTTGCAACACACATAAAACCGAATTAGAATAGCGGTCCACTGGTTGCTCTTCCCCTCTGTTGTGTTGCCAGCTAAAGCCCTTCTCTCTGAGCGGGGCTTTTTTTTGCCTAAAATTTGTTGACGGATAAAATAAACTGCTATATTGTTCATACATCAGCGCACAAGTTCCGACAATAAAGGATAATTAAATGCAGGTTATTAGACGTAATAAAGTTAAACAATCAGTCATGTTAGACGCAGATCAGAATGAAAAGGTTTTGGCGCTTAATGAGTCTGAGTTTAGAGGCTCGGTATCAGCAACTATTGCTATGTTAGTTCGTGAGGCGCTAGGCGCTAGGGGTGTGAAATGAGATACAACAGATTAAACAGCATCGAGCAGGCCGCTAAAGCCTCTAGGCTGGCAACAATCGAATTAGCAACACAGCGGGCAGCATTCAAAGCGAACGGTGGCACAGTGGAAAGCGTGGGCGTCACACGGTCACATGATTTTACTATTGGGCAACAAGCACAAATGGTAATGATGAACGGGGGCAAATGATGAGCTTGCTTTTTTGTAGTGTGGAAGCATTCCACAGCGGCAGCATCGACATGCCGAAAGTTTTAAGCCGATATGGGCATAATTTTGAGCTTGACAGCTTCTTGGGATATGAAGAAGCCATCATAAAAACCCCCAGGAAAATGGTTTTAGATAATGGCGATGTTATTGAGTATATTGATTTCGGGCCCGTTATAGCCGTGAGTAGTGACGCTTCAATTGGGGAGTCGCTGCAATTTATGTCAACACAGAGGAAGCCTATTAAATTTGTCAACTTTGCTCTAATCGGTGATTTTTTTGATTTAAGCAAAGAGTATGAGCGTGAGAAGCCATCCCTTTATGCTTACTGCTAACAATGGGACAGATAATGAACAATATTGACTGGGACGACATAGAAACCTGCGCAGACTGCGAAAATCAATTCGACATAGCAGAATTGCAGGATATTAACGGCGATCTAGTGTGTGAGAATTGCACGAAAAACAGGGGTTAGAAATGAAGTACATAATATTACTGTTGGCGGTAACTTTGTCGGCTTGCACAACTGAAGAGACTGAGCGGGAAATACAAAAGCGCGGAAAACCTATGACGGTTGAGGGTAAAGGCAGGATTATGGGGCAGAGGCACCTGTGGAATTACAACACAATAACCACAGTTATGCTTGAGGACGGGACAAGATGCGCTGTTTATTTTTACAAAGGCGGGATTGATTGCGATTGGCGCAACTCAAAATAATTTTAATCCAGGCACGACCAGCACAGTCTAGACGCTTAACAGCCTGTTTAGGTTGTGCGGTGTTTGGTTTATGATTCAAAAAAAACAGAGGTTTAGGCATGATTTTAGAAAGTGGTTTAGCGGATTTAATGGTTAAAGAAGGGCAGGCGTTCTACCTGTCAAGCAAGGCGCGTCAGGTTGATTGCTTTTATTATCTTGTTGGTGGCGATGATGAGGTTATGCATATTTACTCAGCGACTTCACGCCATTCGCTCAACGGGCCTATGTACTACGACAGCTCCGTATCGTTTAAAGCTGGAGCGTGTATGCCTGATAATGCTATTGAATTCCTATTAAGCATGAGACCAAAGGGTAGCGACTGGAAAGAGGGCAAACTGGGCGCATAACTAAAAACACACAACGCCACCAAATTAAACAACGGGCCTTTGACATGGGCCTTTTTTTTCGCCTGTAGTATGACAAAGTATGAACAATAAAAAACACCTTTAAACCATTTGCAACAATAATCATTTTAATATACAGTTCGATAATCAAATCAAAGAAGGGGAGTTGTAATGGCACTATTAACCAGTATTGAAGCTGCTGATTATCTTGGTTATTCAGAGTACAGCCTTAGAAGAAGTCGATGCGATGGTCAAAGTTTATCGGGCCATAAAACGCCGGATTTTGTTCGCATTGGAACAAAGACAATCCGCTATAAAAAAGAGGTTCTTGATGATTGGATTGAGGGTCTAACTTGTGTTTCTGGCGAGGCTTAAACAATGCACTTTTACCCGTTTAATATTAAAGATTGGGCGTTGCATACGGCTCACTTATCACTAGAAGAAGAAGGTGCTTATCGTCGTTTGCTTGATATGTATTACGACACAGAGCAGCCAATACCAGAAGAAACCCAGTTGGTTATTCGTCGGTTAAGGTTGGGTTCTTATGTTTCTGAGGTTGAGCAAGTTTTGTCTGAGTTCTTCGATTTAGAGGATGATGGATACCACAATTCAAGGGCTGATATTGAGATAAGCGACTACCAAAACAGGGTTAATTGCGCCAGAAACAATGGCAAGAAGGGAGGTAGACCCCGCAAGGATAAAGGGCTTAAAACCCAGTCGGTTAATTCCGCTAACCCAGCAGCAACCAAACCTAAAGCTAACCAAGAACTAGAACCAGTAACTAAAACCAGTAACCAAGTAGTAAATAAAGACATTGTTGACGCAAAGCATCAACACGCAAAGGTTAATTATTCACCTGATGACATGGCGAGCGCTGAGTATATGTTTTCAACACTATCGGCAAATCAACCAGAAATGAAAAAACCAAACCTAGAAAACTGGGCTGGCGAAATACGCAAGATGCGCGAGATTGATAAGCTGGACATAAACCAAATGGGCGAGGTTTGGACCTGGGCAAGAAACGATGGCTTTTGGTGTAGCAACATTCTCAGCGCTAAGAAATTCAGAGAGAAATATCAGCAGCTATTGGCAACCATGAGAAAACCTAAATCATCTGGCTACCAAACCACAAACGAAAAGAACGCGGCAAGAATGGCAGAAATTCGCGACCCACAAATAGCGGGGAACTGGTAATGAATAATATTAACCAGCAATTAGCTAAGGCGATGACATCAGCGGCAGGTGGTCAGGTTCGAGTACCTACACCAAGAGCTGAGATGAGCGACGACCAAGCCAAGGCGGTCGCATATTTCTACGCGAGACTATCGGCAGTGTATGGCCCAGAGTATATGCGGAGCTTTCCTGATGAAAAGACAGAGGCCGTCTCTAAGCGCGAACACGGCCCTTTTATTATGGGGTACACAAAGGCACAGATAGAGAAAGGAATCGACGCCCTGCACGTTTCTAGGCAGTCTGGTGAGGATAAATACAAGTGGCTGAACATTGACGAGGCTATTGGCTTAGTTAAATCAGGTGGGAACGTCACTGGCGACCGTGTTGGAGCCTATAAAGTGTTCGATAGGAAATCAGCGTTAACAGATCAAACGGCGCTGGCAAAACGGAAAGAGGCTGGACGCTCGGCACTGGATGAAATGCTTGGAATAATGGCAGAGGTTAAGACAACGCCAAAACGAGTGCCGGTATCAGCATCCAGAGCAATATCACACCCAGCTTGCGAGAGTTGCGGCTATGAGTTCGACAGACTGTTAAACATTTGTGAGAAATGCGGAGATAAGCGCGATGATTGAACTTAAGATATATACAGCTATGACGGACGAAGAAATAAACGAGCTTGTCGGTAGCGGCCTTGGGTATAACTCCCAAAAGCCACTACCCGATTACTGCAACGATTGGGCAGCAATTGGGCCGAGCATTTTCGACAACGGCATAGAGCTTAGGGTCACATGGTGCCCAGCAGGTAGCGGGCCGGTCTATTGGGCTATTCGAGACGATGACGACAACACCTACAGTGATTACCAGGGGTCGCCACAACGAGCAGCAGCGGTGTGCTTACTGATGATTAAGGAGCCAAAATGATTAATTACATATTAGCAAAACTGGATAAACACGGCATCAAAGTTATCAAAGGCTTTGAGCATGATGACAACTGCAAGGAGTGGGCTAAATAATGGCTAAACCATGCGCTAATTGTCCACAGCTTATCCACAGCAGCCGCAAGCTATGCAATAAATGCTCGGGTGTTACAGCTAAGACGTTCGAGAAACAGCCTACAAAGACCAAGGGCGGCATGGTTGGGGGTAAGTGGGTAAGCGGCAACAAGAAGGCGGCAATAGCTGGCATGGATGAATTACGGGGGATGCTAGAGATATAACCCAGGGGAATACCCAAATCAAAACGGTATAACTAAAATTCACTACCCTGTTGATCAGCAGGGTTAGATAATGGCAGCACATAAGAAGGGGGAGAGTAATGAATAGCGAAGCAAAAGTTTTAATAAATCGACTAGCTAAGGCACTGCTTAAAAATATGGGCAAAAAGCCGCGAGAAATTATCAGCTATCCATCAATAAACAGCGTGCTGGAATTGCGACAGGGTTCAAACTCTAGCGTAATCAGCTATGTGATAACCAGACTGGAGGCCAGTGGCTACACTATCGAGCGAATGGGCGCAGGTGAGCGCGGTGAGGATTTGGGACAGTGTTTAACGGCTAAAGGCCGCAGAATGTCGGCACAAATGAGGGGTGAACGATGATTAATTTAATGCTAGGCGACTGCCTAGAGAAGATGAAAGAAATCCCAAGCGGTTCGGTTGATATGATTTTAACTGATCCGCCTTATGGGACGACATCGTGTAAATGGGATTCAATCATTCCACTAGAACCAATGTGGGAGCAGTTGAAGCGCATAATCAAACCGAATGGAGCAATCGTGATAACTGCCTCGCAACCATTCACCACAACGCTGATTGCTTCAAACCTGAAGATGTTTAGATATTGTTGGGTTTGGGAGAAAACAAGGGCATCTAATCCATATTTGGCAAAAAAGCAACCACTTCGGGCGCACGAGGATATTGTTATATTTGGTATCAACTCGCCATCATATTACCCACAAAAGACTGACGGACCAGAGTATGTTATAAGCAAAAAGGCTGGCGGAAGGGTTGCTGGAGATAAAAAAACAAACAACACTGAATATAAAGGAAAAAAGCAGGGCGGTAGGTATCCGAGAACCGTTCAAAAAATAAGCAATAGTTCTAAGGAAGTAGGACTCCACCCAACCCAAAAACCAGCAGCATTAATGGAATACCTAATCAAAACCTACACCAACGAAGGCGAAACAG
>TARA_R110000850_G_scaffold22210_64_pt1 | contig 15274 bp, 5 predicted proteins | sample TARA_R110000850 | Tara Oceans TARA_R110000850 (sample SAMEA4397586) | marine metagenome | biome: Polar Biome; feature: [SRF] surface water layer (ENVO:00010504); material: water (ENVO:00002006), including particulate matter (ENVO:01000060) such as... | depth 5 m | reverse complement strand
CCCCGCTCGGCCAGTTCCAGCCCATATTTCAGATTCGGCAAGCCTTTGATTCCCGCCGGTTCTTCTTTGCCCGTGCTGGAATTCGTCTGATGCAGACAGAGTATCGCTGGCACTGGATGCTCAGGAGACGCTGAATCGGGAACGAATAAATACGCCTTCACTCGCTGCTTCAAATCATCTGTATGATAAGAGATCTTCAACCGCTTAACCGACCCGACAACCGTTTCTTCCAGCACCTTCAGATCCAGGGGAACCGGTTTCGCCGGACGGGGAACTTCGCCCATCACGGTCTGCATATTCGCCAGAATATGATCACGACGAATGTTCCAGTCCTCCCAGCTCTGAACGGAATACTTCTTCCCGGCTGAATCAAGATAATAGGAGAGATCCAGATGTTCCCGATAAACGGGAGCCTGCTGTTTTGGTTTACCCGGGTCGTCTGCCCCCCACACCACCGGGCAACAGGCAATCAAACAGAAGACAAAACAAAAATATCTTGAAAGCACTGCTGTACCTCTCTTCAACTGAATCTGATTATTTTTCAGCTGGTTTTGCTTCTGGTTTTACAGATTCCGCAGGAGCAACCAGAGTATTTTTGATGATAGATTCCGTCAGTTTTTCATGATCCGATTCGACATCGATTAACAGATTATTCCCAAAGATCACATGTGTTGTCGGCTCGATCACTTCCACTGCTTTCGGTCGAACCGAAGAAAACAGGTTGCCGGAAACGGTGACTCCGCGGGTTTTATCGAGCGTCAGCCCCGCAGCTTTCAAATCATTCGTACGGCGTTTGACCTGTCCGTTTCCAATATAGCTGTTTGAGAAATTATTGCCTGTCACCGTGATTCGCCCCGACTTGGGTCCAATCTTTAAAGCATCCGCAGCCAGCAGAGTAAATGTATTTGCACTGACCGCACAGCCATGGGCATCATCCAGAATAATGCCGCTGCCATTGTGCGCGATGACATTGGCAGACAGCGTAATGCCATAACATTCCTTATCCAGTGTGATCGCCCGGCCCTGGCATTCTTCAATCATGTTGGCACAGACAATAGAACCATAGGTATTTTCAATGATCACACCATCCCGTAAATGATCATCCAGATTGTTGCCGCTCATGCATAGATTAAATCCTTCCGCGCATTTTAACGCATCCAGATTCTCTTCAAAATGATTCGCTGAGACCACAATGTCATGACAGCCGATCAAGTTCAGCCCGGTGGCTTTATTGTAGGTAATCAGACAGTCGGAAACACGGGGATCTTCAAAGCAGAAGTCCAGAAAAATACCGTCGCTGCCATGATAGCTGCAGGTGACCCCATGGATGTAAATCTCCTGAACCCATTTAGCATTAATGCCCCGCCCACTCTTCTCATTACCTGTCACACGAAAGTTCTGTAACTGCACACGCCAGATGCGTGGCTTCGGATCGGGCTTTCCATTCGGAAGCTTTGCATCAGCCGGCGGATGAATGGCGATCGCATCCTTACCTTCTTCATTTTTATTATGAATATGGGTCGCAGAGCCGGCCCCCATCAGCAACACATCACCTTTGGTAATGACTAATGGCTGATCAATTTCAAAGTTCCCGGGAGGCAGCATGACGACGCCCCCTTCAGCAGGAAGAGCATCCAGTGCCTGTTGGATGGATTCATAATTGATTGCGTGGATCACAGGGCGTGCCCCAGGCAGTTTCGCTTTCCCTTGACTTGCACCGTTTTCCTGACCGGCGAACACGAAACTTGAGCTCAACGTAATCATGAGCGCCAGAGACAACATCGAATATCTAACGGCTGTGCGAGAATGATTCATACCAGGCAGGACCTCTCATAAATTCAAATCGTAGGCAGGAAGAATACCGCTTTGGTAAAACCGGTATTCACTATCAGGACTGGGGAATTCCACCAGCTTAACTTTCTTTCGTAATTCCACCATCACAACCGAAATGGCTCAGATAGTCAAGCTGCAGACTCACCGGGCTCGCAAAGCAGAACCTATAATTTGAAGTACGGAAATCGATACTGATTCGAAAGGCAGTCTCTGTGATTCGATTACAATTCCCCACGCGGAGCGACTTGTATTTTATGCGAGGAATGCTAGAATCGCGTTCCGCAACAGTTGCATCTGTTTATGGTTTTAGTAACATGAACACTGACAACAGGTTGCACCTGCTGCTCCACAGCGGCATCTCTCAAAATCCGGCAACTTTCGGATTTTATGAGGAACCTGAAACACATCAGGATAGTCCACTATTCTGACAGGCACCCGTAGCTCAACTGGATAGAGCACCGGTCTTCGGAACCGGGGGTTGGGGGTTCGAATCCCTCCGGGTGTACTTTTTCAAGTCATTTCAAGAACACAACTTACAAATCCAAGGCCTTCGTCATCCCGACGAAGGCCTTTTTTGTTCCCCCCACTAATGCGATTTTTCTGCACTTAGTAATGATCAGGATTGATGGTAACATTGATTTTGAAATGTGATCACATTTCGAGAGTCCTAAGATGACTTGTTTGTTAGTCCATGATCAGCATGGTTAGATAAACCGATGCTAACTGCAAGTGCAGGTAAGAATAAGCCAATGCCCGAAAAGATAACATAATGAAAATCCGGAAGAGCAATGACGGAATACCTCTTTTTGATAGAAGCACTGGCTTGAATAGTTTGCTACAGGAAGTCAAGGTCCCTCAACAACAACGGTCATGCGCCCCTCATTCTGTTTCGATTGACCTTTTCCCTGGTGCCTGATTCATGCGGGATGAAAGAAATATTATTCTCTTGTATTTTCCGTGGGTAAATACAGCAGCATGAATCGGAAACGGTGACCTGCAGAGCAGATTGCCTTTGCTTTGCGTCAGCATGTATCCCCTACTGAGGTAGTGGAGATCGCCAGGTAGATAGGGGAACTCATCACCGAACAGACCGATTATCAGCGGCTGCCACTATTCACCTTAGCTTATCACCTCGGCAAATTTCTACGCCGACTGGCACTGGCCAGGCCGACACAGAACAGGTCGCTAAAGACACAGCGAGTCACACATGATGTAAAGCGGAAGTGGATCAAAAAGCGTATAGGGGGTTTCTCAAAGAGAAAGTCTGCTTAGTTACCGGATTAGCCACTCAATAATGATTCGCTCGGCAGCGATTCCCCGATCTCAGCAGCAGAAGAAGATCAATATGAACAAAACGGCACATTATTTTAGACATGGAGGGTCGCAGTGGTTACAATCTAAAGCAATCCATGTCTGGAGAGTTTCAGGCTGATCGATATGGGAAATCTCAGATTTAAGATTTCTGATTAACTGTGCGGGTCAATGTATCAGTTTTTGAAGTTGCTTTCACTTGTCATTCAATTTGACATCCTCCTGTGTAAAGCAATTCGCTTATCTTTTTTAAGATATTGATTTACGACGACTCCATCCCATCATTTTTTCTTTTTTTGTATTGCTGCTTTATTCATGAAAAGGTGCTCTCATGAACCCGGGCCAACACTTCCTCCGTAACATCTATGAGACATTCCGAAAGCAGAAACAATCAAAGCGGCGATTGAATGCATCTCCTCAGCAGGCGTGCGCCCCCAGTCTGAAATCTATTGAACTTCTCGAAGACCGAACACTGCTGACTGGAATCGTCACGACTGAGATCGATTCTGCCCCCTCAACAATTGTCGAAGGTGAACTGGTTGATATCACCGTTCGGATCAAGTTCGAGGACAATGATCAGGGAGCTCCCTGGCAGGTCACAAATCTGTCCCTATACGATAAAGATCTGGTTGATGACGATTTGATTGCAACCGTATCCAATCCCCTGGAAATACATGTACTTGGCAACTGGTCTTATTTCACTTTTGAGAATGTCGACCTCAGTAACAGTGACTGGAATGACGACAGTGACGGCGTCGAATTATATGCCTTTGGTGAAATAGACGACAACTCCTTCAATTTTTTTAATCCGGATGACGAATCTCCGGTGACACAAGTCACTGTGGTAGAACTAGCAGTTACAGGACTGTCATTTACTGATTCACTTGGAAATCCGATCAATAACATCAATGCAGGAGAGACAGTCTTTATCCGTGCTGATGCAGTTGGGATGGCTGGTGAAACAATTGCTGTCGAGATCTGGGAAGATGATGGTTTCGGTGATGATTATATCACAACGCGTTATGTCACAATTGGTACATCTGGATCAGGAATCGCAACCTGGGTTGCTTCCTGGCAAAGTGATGATGGGGATGATCCCTTTAATGAATATTATCTGTATTTTTCAGATAGTATTCATTCTGAGTATGTTTTTTCTGGTAATACAAATGAAGGGCATTTCTCAGTACTTCCCGCTTTATGGTCTGGTAATTCGAATTATTTTTCATCTCCTCTTTCTCGAGATTGGGGATTAATTCCAGATCAGGAAGGAGAGGTTGAATCCATACTTAAACGTTATGGTGGACTTAATATCGACCCGACCAAAGACACGTGGATTGTGATTCATGGTTGGCAGGATTCTTTTTCGGAAGACAACGATGATCAGTCAATGAATAATCTGGCAAACGAAGTCTTTCTCAACGCAGGTATTTCGGGGATGCAGGTTTTAACCCTCGACTGGAGAGAAGCTGCCAGTAGTGTTGCATCTATTTTTGACGGAAGTGCTGAAAACTGGATCCCTTCGATTGCGGAATGGGCAAAAACTGCACTTCAAACGATGGGGTTTACAAATCTCTCTTTGAATTTATTAGGACATAGCTATGGTGCTGTCATCTCCGGAGAGTTGGCAGAAAGAATTGGCGGAGTTAATACTATAATCGCATTGGATCCTGCAAATAATCATCCCCTCGGTGACGAATATGATACAGAATCAATTAATTTTGCAGACTATTCCAAAAACTCCTGGGCATTTCTTACAAGTCAATTTGGTTCAGATGATTCTGTCAGAACAGCACACGAATCATTCCTGGTAGATATAAAAGGGTTTGATGATAACTGGACTTACCCAAATAGTCATAGTCATGCAAAACATTTATATACGGAGATACTAAAAAGAAACACAGACGGTACAGCAGGTGATTTCAGTCGATTATTCGGACTGGATAAAATCCTTTCAGGCAGACACAACCATCCCTGGCAGGATGATGAAATTGTCGTTGATCCATATTCAGGTTATGGGCGTTTCGTTGATGACTATTTGAGTCCTTCATATCTTGATCCATATTACGAGGCAATTCTGGTCTTTCAGGAATCCAGTGACATTTTGACCCCGGTTTCTGTTGAATACAATGGATCAAACGGTGAAAGAAAGATTGATACTGAGGATAATACCTTCTTGACCAGTGATGGGATTTTATATGTAAGAGGAATTAATGCCAATCTTAAGAGAACAGGTGATGGTTCAACAGTTCTAACATTTGACAACAACACCAAATATTTTTCGAATGGATCTTTAAATCCCAGTTCAGGATTAATAAAGAGTATCGTTGTTGTTGGAACTTCTGGAGCAGATACCTTTGATTTCAGTGAATCTCCAGTCCCTGTGACATTTGCCGCCTACGGTGGTAACGACACCATTATCGGCTCGGAATTTAATGACATCATTTTTGCCGGGGCGGGGAATGATAATATCAAATCCATGGGTGGCTATGATGAGATCTTTGGTGAATCCGGAAATAATACGATCGATTCCGGGAATGGAGATGATGTAGTCCATGATTCCGGAAACGGGGATCAGGTGACCCTCGGGAATGGTACGGACTATGTCCATACTGACTTCCCTCAGAATGTTTTGGACGCCACGGTCAGCGACTATGTTGTGGGCCTGGAGGCGCGCGTCGAGCAACGACGGTTAAAGCGTTTATCAGATCGTGAGAAAGAACTGGCCAACCAGGTAGGGCAGACTCAAACCGTCGTCGTGCCTGATCTGGCACAGCCGGCACCGGGATTTGCAGAGTTTTCGATCAGTGAGACGGTTTTAACTGAGGGAGAAAGTACGGTTGTTACTGTGCGGTCTGACAGATCGGGGAGTTGGGCGCGTCTGGAACTCTTTGCAGACATCAACCATGATGGAGTTTACACCCGTGGTACCGATTTCAAAATTCTGAAAACCCGGGGGAGGACTGACGACTGGCGGGCCCAGATCAGAACGAGCCTGCTGGGTGAAGGTACCTATGACGTTCGAGCCATGTTTCTCAGCTATGACGGGAGTATTACGGTTTCTTCCGCGATCTCCCTGACGATCGAGCCGGAACCAGGCGTGCCGGATCCACCTGAGTTACCCGCGCATCTGGATATTGATCCTACTGAACCGATTCTGATTATCCCGCATGAAAATGGTGATGTCGCCATTCCCAATAATGACATCGAAGGTGCAGGACAGATTGATCTTTGGGAATTGAATCCGGGGACTTCCGGAAACTTTGGCTTTAATACGATTGGCATGCAGACTGTAAAAGCACTATATGACTCCAACGGAAATCGGATTGGGGAACCTCAGGGGGGAGGTCAACTGACTGTCTCCCTGACGGGAGGGAACAAGTATTACATCGCGATCGCGAGCCGATTCCTGGAATCAGGAACCTATGATTTTAACGTCACTGGAACCAACCAGATCCTGGATGGCCAGTTTCATACCGTTGCGGCATCGTACACTGATACGTTGAACGGAATCTTTGATGCCACCAACCGAGTTGATTACTGGGAAGCGCATGCGCCCGATACCGCTACTTTTCTGGACGTTTCGGTGGATGGCGATCCGGGTCTGAATCTCTGGATTCGGGTTGCCAATGACAATGATGAAGTGATTGGTTTTGCTGATCTGTCCAATCTGGGAACCAGAAACTACCTGACGAGCCTGCCCGTGGAAGGGGGACAGAATTATTATATCACCGTGCATGGTTTGTATGGTGCTGATGGAAATTACTCTGTCACCGCTGACTTTTCGCCGGACACACTGGGCTTCCCGGATACATTGAATCCACAGCTGATTCCAGAATACGGAGAGATCTTTATTCAGGCCGACGGCGATGCGGTCGTTGAAAACCAGTCGATCGTCAGTGCAGGAGAACTCAAATACTTTCTCATCACGCCGAATTCAAGTCAGGAGTTTCTGATCAGGACAACGGGAACCACGGATACCCAACTTGCCATTTACACTGGAAATGGTTCCCAGCTCCTGGCAGAAAGTGATAACGATGCAGATGGATCGAACGGTCAGGTTCAAATAGAGCTGACCGGAGGCGAGGATTACTGGATTGTCGCACGGGGGAAGGACGATGTAACCGGTGTGTTCGGGCTTGAAGTCGCCGGGCCGGCTCAGATCACCGAGCCGCTTTCGATTGGCGGGCTTGGTAACCTGGGTTCCCATACATTCGGCATCAGTAATAACAGTCGACAGCACTATTTTTCCTTTATTGCTCCTGAAGGAACGACTTCTGCTGATTTAAGACTTGAGGTACTCAACCCGCATGTCATGGATACCATCTGGAGTATCGAGGACAGCTCCGGGAATATGACGTTCGTTGATATCGCTTCTGATAATGCTGTAGAAGTTCTCAGCAGTTTTCAGGTCACTGGGGGAGAAGAATATCTGATTTCCATCTATGGAAAATCCATGTCGACGGGAAGTGGTCAATTTTTTATTGACCTGGCCCCCGACAACGATTTGACAGGTGAATTTAATGCGAACACATCCACCTTTAATGACCAATGGTTACCATCGATTGCGATGAATTCAACCGGAAGAAGTGTCATTGTCTGGACCAGCTCACCTCCTTCCCAGGCAACGGGAGATGATCTGGATAATGATCTCTACTTCCAGATTTTTGATGAGAATAATCAGCCCGTTGGTTCGGAAACCAAAATTAACCAGGCTGATGGTCAGGTCGACCAGTATGATGTAAAAGTCGGAATGACCTCCAATGGGAATTTTGTGACTGCCTGGGTACAACCACAGGAATCCGGCCCCAGTAAGATCTATTTAAGACTCTTTAATTCCGCTGGAACTCCCATTACAAATGAATTTGATGCCGGTTTTGCGGAAGCCAGCATTCCCAATATTGCCGTCAATCCGGATGGCACATTCGCTGTGATCCTGCGAGCATCTGATCAGATTCTGGTCAGAACTTTTAATGCGAACGGAAGTCCTGCCAGTTCCGTTAACGTTCTTGATTCATCTGATGATGATCTCCTGTCTCCCGACATTACACCCAATGGAACTGGCGGATATATTGCAACATGGGTACGAGAGAATTCTTCATCACAATATCACATCGTCGGAAATGTACTTAACCAGGCAGGAAGCCTTACTGCTCAGTCGATTGCAATTGACCATGTCACCAATGCAAAATTTGGCCCCTCTGTTTCCGCAAACTCCAGCGGAGAGTTTGTCGTGGGATATTACCAGTTTGACTCAGATGGTTCTGGTCAGAATATCTACTTCCAGATATTTAATTCTGACGCCACTGCCAAAAGTAATGTCATCCAGGCGAATACTTACACTCCTGACGTCCAGGAGGAACCTCATGTCTATCTCAAGGAGAATGGCGAAGTCATAGTTGTCTGGACAAGCTCTAACCAGAAAGGAAGTGGGAAAGAAGTTTACCTGAGACATTTTCATGCGAATGGCACGCCAGTCAATGCCGAAGAAATCCGGCTCAATGATTTTACGACTGGTGATCAGGAACGAATCAGCATTGCGGGAACAGGCCTGGATCGCGTTGGTGTCGTCTGGGAAAGTGAGGAGCAGGATGGCAGCGGCGACAGTGTGGTGGCCAAGTTTCTGAATCTACCGGGACCTGCCCCCGCTCCCGCGATAGAAGTTTCCGAACAGTCCGGAACGGAAAATGACAACCAGGTTGAGTTTGACTCACACAATCAGAACGCAGCTTCTCCCCAGGAAAGTATCCGGATTACCAATACCGGGACAGTCAATCTGACGGGCTTTGTTTCGTTCACTGGGGACGGTGCTTCTCAGTATTCCTTTAATGAATCTGCCAGTTTTGATCTTTCCCCCGGTGAGTTCATTGATTACTCGCTGATGCTGGCAACCAATGCCCTGGGAACGTTTCCAGCACAGTTTGTCATCACCCATAATACAGGAGAAGGCAGTTCGACGGTAGAATTGACCGGTTCTATACTCCCTCAGCTGGATGCTTCCGAATCCAATAACGATCCACAGTCTGCATCCGACCTGGGAATACTTGGAAATGCAGTTCTCAACAACCTTACAATCCATGATGTGGGTGACGTTGACTGGTTTCAATTTGAAGTCAACCAATTCAGTTTGATTGAAATATCAGCACTCTTCAGTCACCAGGAAGGTGATCTGGATATGACTTTATACGACCAGAATCTGGGTGTTGTCGCTTCTGCTGCTTCAGTGACCGATAATGAGTTGATTTCTGATTTTATCATGGGAGGCCAGACATATTACTTAAAAGTCTATTCGAATGGACTTTCCTCCAATGTGTACCAGCTTTCTCTTACAGCCACTGACAGTAACTCTTCCGCCACCCTGGATGAGATCAGTGATGTGATCATCAATCAGAATGACTCAGAGCAAACGGTCAATTTGACCGGTATTGCTGCCAGCGGCACCGGGACCAATCCACTGAGGGTGACCGCTACCAGCAGCAACACCAGTCTGATCCCCGATCCCGTGGTCAACTATATCTCTACGGATGTCTCCGGCAGCCTGACATTCATTCCTGTGGCAAATCAGTCTGGTACAGCAACGATCACGGTAACTGTGGAAGACGGCGGCCTTGACGGTGACCTCAATACAACTGGAGACAACAGCATCATCCAGCGAACGTTTGATGTGACCGTGACAACCCTGGTCGATATCGATTTGCGGGTTGTCAGTTCACCGACTGTTTCTGATTCGAATGGCGAAGTTTCTCAATTGCCCGAAAATCAGGACTGGGTTTCGGAATGGTCGACTTTCTGGGTGGAAATCTGGGTAACGACTGAGAGTCCTTCCAGCCAGGGAATTGTTTCAGTCAATCTGGGTCTCAACTATTTAACGCAATACACCTCAGCAACAACAATTCAATATGGGGCCGGGTTTAATCTGAACCAGGCAGGAACAATCGATGATTCTACTGGAAGAGTAGAGAGCCTTTATGCAGAAGCCAGTACAACAGGCTTGGGGATTTTTGACTCCCTGCTCTTCGCCCGCATCAAATTCGAATCACTGGCAGATGACGGTGTAGATCTCGATACAATAAACAAGTTGATAGGCCCCTATGATCTGGGACTTTCAATCAGTTCACAGCAGGTAGCCTTAGTTTCTGATAACCTGCTGAGTACAAATCTCAACTTACCCGATAGGACCAGAATCTGGGCGAACCCCTATGACCTGAATGATGATGATCAGATTACTTATCGTGACCTGATCCTGTTAGCCGGAGTTTACGGTACAATTCCCAGTGAGTCAGATTCAGACTATGCCTGGGCTGCGGATCTGGATCAGAGTGATAAAGTCAATTACCGAGATCTGATTTCATTTGTCGGTAATTATGGTAAAAGCAAAGCAAATGATCCCGATGTGAATTACCTTATGAACTATCCCGACGCCTGGGATAATTCACTTGTGGTAGCATCTCAGCCCCCTTCTCCGAAGAGCATTGACCAGTTGAAGCAATCTGCAGCAGAAGGAATACTTGAACAAGCCATTGTCAGCGTTTCTGAATCTCTATCGGCTGGCGAAATATCAAAACTCGAAAACGTTACGATCCAAGTGGTCGATCTGAATGGGGGGACAATTGGTCGCGTAGCTTCTGATACTATTTATATCGATATTAATGCCGCAGGCTATGGCTGGTTTATCGATGAAACTCCTCTGGATCATAGCGAGTTTCGATACGACAGCAAATTATCATTGATCGCTTTACCCGGTAGTGAAGCAGAAGGCCTGATCGATCTCTGGACGGTGATACGTCATGAATTGGGGCATTTTCTGGGGTACGAACATGAGGAAAATGGAGTCATGGAAGCGACACTGGATCTGGGAGTACGTAACCTTCCGGACTGGAATGCTGACGCCGATGACTTCTTCGCATCAGTAAAGGATGAACTGGAACTTCTTTTATTCTGATGCTCCAGTTGTTTGAGACGCCTGGCTTCTTCCGATTTCATGCCGCCGAACTGATTCCGCCAGCGCAAGTAAGTCGATTTACTGATATCCAGGAACTGCAGCACGGAAGCCAGATCTTTACCGGCATTCAGTATCGCATCCGCATCACGCAACTTGCGGACAAGCTGCTCGGGGTTTTGACGTTTTCTTCGTTTGTTCATCAAAGGTTCCCCGCGTCAAAAGGACGCCAGGAACCTTCATATCAATAGAACCAGTTTTTGAAAAACAGTCCAGGAAAGAAGGACACTCGGATGATGGCGATTGGTGTTAACACGCGACTGAGATTATCTGGTTCACTTATCAAAGTGTTTCAAAAAAAGAACACTGACAGTCCGGGTAGTTTCGAGCGAAACAGGTACCCGAATTGCTGGAATGTAATTGGTAGCTCAAAAGTGATGATTATGACGGTGAATCGGGTGATCTGCAGCAGCTTCAGAGTGCCAGAATACGGCGTGGCCTGATTCGGCGGCATTTTACCTGTTTCCACGGTAATCACCTTCCAATTAGGTATAAAAATTGCCGTTTATGCAGATCGTTGAGAAATCTGTCGAGCAAAATCATGTAGTGGGAACGCTCAAATCAATCGTAGTATTCTTCAGAAGTTCCCTGGTATTGAGTTATCGCATACAAGAAAGCCACATCAGGGTTCATTCAATGTTTTTAAAACAACAATCTTCATTGTTGAGTCAAGCTACAGTAGTAATCAGCTTAATCGTTTTCTCGACAACCCTGTGGGGCGTGTATACTCATTTTTCTCCAGTCCCATTTTGGGATATGTGGTCTGGTTATATTGGGTTTTATTTGCGGGTTTTGGAGAACGACCATTCGGTCTGGCTTAGCCAGCATAACGAGCATCGCATACTAATCTCACGTATGTTATTTTGGCTGGACTTGGAATATTTCAAGGGCCTGGGGGTGTTTCTTGTCTGTGTTAACCTAGTAATCCAACTGGGAACGGCATTTGTTTTTTTCGCAGTGATTTCTAAAAAACTGAAAGCAGATCCCCATAAAACGGCAATTTATGCGTTTATTTTTTGCCTCTTATTTTCATGGGTTCAACGCGAAAATTTTATATGGGCTTTTCAGAGTCAGTTCTTATTCGTCTTCATGTTTTCGCTTTTATCGTTTTTGAACATGGGACGATACACTGCAGATAATAAAAACCATTATTTGCTGCTCTCATTATTTTTTGGATGCTGTGCCACTTTTTCAATGGCAAACGGCCTCCTGGTATTCCCCTTACTGGTCGTTCAGGCCTTACTCTTACGTACCTCCAGGTTGTCTCTTGCAACCATCATAGCAGTCGGAATTACAGTATCGATTATTTACTTTATTGACTACCACAAACCAGTAAGACATGATTCTGCCATTCAAAGTATTCTACAACACCCATTATTGGTAACAGTATTTACGCTTACTTATTTAGGCTCACCTTTTGTATTTGTCCTGGGGCAATCATATCTAGTAACAGCCGCTGGTTTTTTCTTTTTAACCGCAGCGGGAGTATGCTTATACTGCATTATCAAAAAACATGCTCTGGATTATGTGAATGTCACTTTATTTATTTTTCTGCTGTTCATCGTGGGGACTGCTTTCGCCACCGCATCCGGAAGAATATTTCTCGGAATCGATGGTGCTCTGGCAAACCGCTATGCGACACCGGCTTTAATGGGGTGGATCACATTAGTATTAATTGGTTTTATAAATCGCACGATCCTTCCCAAAGCCTGTTTTTATATTGCAAAGGGCTGTTTGATTTGTATCCCCCTGCTCTTACTCCCTCCACAGTTAAGGGCTTTTGATAATTTTGCTGGAACTGCCTTTAATCGAAAAATTGCAGTACTGGGAGTGGCCAATCATCAGTACGATTCCTTTTACTTTGAGCAGATTTGTTATAAACAGGAAGGACTATTAGAGATCATTGAACAGTCCATTGATAAAGGCATTTCTGTCTTTTCATCAGATTGGATTAAATATGAAACCAATCAGATCTCGGCAGATTCAATTCATCCAGAGCCTTGCATGGGGGCCATTGAATCAACTGAACCTTTTCAATCAGGGTCTTCCATTTCTTATCGTGTGAAGGGTTGGGCATGGGATCCGAAGACACAGACAGTCCCGGAAAAAATCATCCTGGTCGATAAAGAATTTAATGTCGTTGGCTATGGAATTAGTGGCGAACCCAGATTTGATATCACGAAAGCCATAGCAGGGAATCCTTATAATTCCGGTTGGCTGGCATATATTATCAATCCAAAGGTCAAAGGACCGATTTCTGCGTACGCTGCAACTGATTCAGGCTTATTTAAAATTCCAGGTAAGCCAATAGAACTGGATGAAAGCGTCAGGATAATGAACATTTCCAGATGGAAAGGCGAACCCTCTTCAGAACTTTTAAACATTTCCGGGGAATGGAAAAAAGGGGCGATCCATCCACGTGTTCGTCAAAAGGAAAACCAGACGATTTACGGTTCCTGGGTTGGCGGAGATGAATATGTTGGAAAAGTTGAATTTGAAATAAGCCCCAGTAATGATCCGGTAAATATCATCTATATGACCGGACCTGATTCCAGATTTCAAGATATTGAAATCTATGATTTGGCTGGTAAATTACTGTATCGCTTTCAATTACCGAAGAGCATAAACGTGTGGTCAAAAATCTCATTGCATTTGAAAACGACTGAAAATATCAAAATCGTTATGGCGGATAATGGAAATTCCCAGGGACAATGGTCAGCCCTGCTAATACCATAATACCTGCCCCCCATCCATGCCTTGTCTGCAACTTGACTCAAACAACCTTGCCTCTGACTCTGTACCAGTTGGAGTGCCCAATGCACTGTAAGGACGACGCACGCTGGTTGAGAAACGAAGACGGACTGATGACAGACAATCGGACAACAGGATAACTGTGCTGGCCTCCTGAAACAGTAGCGTTACGGAGCGGATTGTTTCCGGACCTGGTGTTTCTCCGTTGTTGCATCATGCTCATGGTCGTTCAACAGCGGAATCCTGTTTTATTTTATTCCAAGTTGTTTGTCACGGGGATTGTGAAGCTCCTGCACCGGACTGTCCTGCGGTACATAAACTTCAGCATAACAGCTGAACGGATCATGAGGATCGCCATAGGTTGCGATGAGCCTCCCATTGAATGCCTGGCTGGTATCTCTCTCCTGGCTATCGTAGCTGACGACAAGGTAATCGTAAGGGAATTTTCGTGCGTCAAAGTAAAATTCCCGCATCATTGAGAGCAGTGTTTTGCGGCCGGCTGCAGAAAAGTTATAAACAAAGGCCCGATCGACCGTCACACGGGCATCGGGGGGGATATCGTCAATGATCTGTTGGGCAAAGCGCGGACCGCTGTAATTGACGTTGGACCAGTTTTGTATATGAGCGACCCAGGTACGGATTCCCGAACCGGGGAACATGGCCGCCACAAAAATCAGGGCTCCCGACACGGCAGCGACCCGCCAGGTGAGGCTGTGTTCCCAGAAGTTTCGCCCCAGCCGACTCAAACCCCAGCCAAGACAGAGAAAGAGCAGTGCACCTGGATAGCACCAGTAGCCTTTGGTAGGATGAGATCCCTGGCACGCGATGAGCAGATAGATTGACGACCACGAAAGATATATCAGGATGCGTGGCCGCCGATCCACTGACCGCCAGGCCAGCCAGGTGCCGGCAAGCAGTCCGCCGGTCATCAATGTGAGTTGAATCGTCCCGGCATATTCTCTGAGCAGGCCGAGTTGAGTGGGAAAGTAAGGCCAGGGAAAGAGAAGCCTGCTGATCAGGCCCGGTCCCGAACGATCTAAGACGTTGTTAGAAAACTGGAGCCGAAACGTTTCCGGGTAAGCGAAGATCAGAGGGAGCCACAAAGCAAAGATGGCCAGAGCACAACCGGTGATCACCGTCCCCCGGCTGAAGCGTTCCCGCCAGGTGCCCTGTGTCAGAACCGCCCAGAGACCAACCTGAATACAGAAGACGATTGCAAAGGGGTGGGTCAGCATACCCAGCCCCAGACAGATGCCGGCCAGGATCAGGTCACGGTATCTTTTTTCGTTGTCATACCAGCGCCACATCATCCACAGCGCGGCCAGCCCCCACATGCCACACAGCATATCCGGGCGTGAAATCATGGCCGGGAAGAAGAGAAGT
>TARA_R110000850_G_scaffold156_3_pt1 | contig 15279 bp, 14 predicted proteins | sample TARA_R110000850 | Tara Oceans TARA_R110000850 (sample SAMEA4397586) | marine metagenome | biome: Polar Biome; feature: [SRF] surface water layer (ENVO:00010504); material: water (ENVO:00002006), including particulate matter (ENVO:01000060) such as... | depth 5 m | reverse complement strand
GCCCTCGGCGAGCCGCTGCCTGCCGGCAGTGCACAACTGGTGATCGAGTATCCGGAAGGCATCAACATGTATGGCCTGTCGTTCAACACCAATGTCGGTGACTGGGCCTTCTCCGGTGAATATGTGTTCCGCGACAATCTGCCGATCCAGGTGCATTCCACTGACCTGATCTACGCATCCCTGCAGCCTGCGTTTCCCGAAAACGCTGTGGCCATTATTCCCGGGCGACGCGAGGCGGTTCCCGATTTCGTGATGACCAACTATCGTGGTCAGAGCGTTTCGGCGGGTCAGTACATTCCGGGCTATGAGCGCATGAAAGTCGGCCAGCTGGGCATGACCATGTTGCGCCTGCTGGGTGGAGGCAACATCCTGCGCGCATCGCAGATCACCTTCTTGCTGGAGTCGGGCTGGACGCATGTGTTCGACTTCCCGGATCTGGATGAAATCCAGTTCCAGGGCGGAAGCGGGCTGGACACGCATATTTCCTCCGGAGCGGATGGCACTCCAGGCATCAATCCGCTGGATATCCGGGCCAATCCTGGTCCCGCCACCTTCCGTCAAAACCCAACCGCCCAAGCGACCCGCGGCTATGGCACGCAGGACTCATTTGGCTATCGCGCCGTTGCCCTGACGCGTTATGACAGTCTGTTCTGGGGCATCAACACAGAGTTTCTGACCGCGGTGTTCCACGACTTTGAAGGCGTGTCACCCGGCCTTGGCCAGAACTTTGTTGAAGACCGCATCACTGCCCTGTTCGGCATCCGCTTCGATTATCTGTCGACCTATAACGCTGAACTGCGCTACACGCATTTCGTCGACACCAACCTCGACGCACTGCGCGACAGAGATAACCTGCTGCTGTTCTTCGGCTATCAGTTCTAGTCTAGACGCCAAGCCACTGACGACGACGCTGGCCGACTGATTCATTCTCAATGTCGGCCAGCGTCATGGTCCAGGTATCCAATGGTGCTTCCTGCAAGCACAACGATGTCAGCTGCAAAGCCTCATCGCGAAAATAATGCAGCTGCAACGCTTGGCCAGCCGCCTGCCGTTCCATCTGTTTGTGCCATTGCTGAGGTGTGAGGCGCAAACCTTCAAGAGCGACCAGTTCATCATCCACTGACAGGCCGGCAGCTTGAGCCGGACCGTCGTCCAGCACATGACTGACCGTGGTGCTGCCCGGCTTCAGCCGCAGCCCTGCCCAGCAGGACTTCATGCTCGCCAGGGTTCTTCCGCCGTTGTCGATTGGCGATGTGCAGGCCCTGAGTTCAGCTGTTACCCCGAATCTGGACAGCAGATCGACCAGAGGCAGCTCCTGCGTTGATCGCAGAGTTTTTTCAAAGAAGGCTTGCAGGTTAAGTCCGGACACGCGCTCCGCCATTGCAGCGAACCCCCCTTCAGGAACACCCTGCCCCTGCCTTCCATAAGTCTTCCACATGGACTGCATGACCGTGTCGAGGGTCACATCAGAATTCAGGCGCAGTTCCAGATCCAGACACAAGGCGACCAGTGCGCCTTTGGCGTAGTAGTTGGTGTTGGCATTGAGGCTGTTGTCATCCGGCTGGTAGAACTTGATCCAGGTTTCGAAGCTGGCTTCGGCCAGCGTCTGGCGCAGCCTTGCAGGTGTGCGCTGCAGACGCGTCGCAGTCTGCGCGAGCAGATCGAGGTAGCCCGCTGCATCAACACACTGGGCGCGCAAGAGGAACAGATCATCGTAGTACGAGGTCACACCCTCGTAGTGCCAAAGATCTTCTGTGTACGCCTCGCGCGAAAGATCTGACTTCTTGAAATTTTCTGCCGTGATCCGCTTGACGTTCCACAGGTGGAAATACTCGTGACTGCACAAGCCCAGGAAATTGCGATACTCGGTACTGGTGCCCGACTCGCCAAGCCTCGGAAAATCTGTGCGACAACAGATCAGCGCACAACTTGCTCGGTGCTCAAGACCACCATAGCCCGCGTTCACCACATTGGTGAGAAAGAGATATTGATCGAGTTCAGGCTCCCCACCGAACATCTGCCGCTGCGCCGAGCAGATCCGCCCGAGGTCCGCGGTGACGCGATGCGCATCGACATCCGCATCAACACGACCCGCCAGCACCAGATCATGCGCAATTCCGTCCACCTCGAATCCGCGTCGGACAAACCTGCCCAGTTCGAAGGGATGATCCAACAACTCTTCGAAATCCGACGCCACATAGCGACCAAAACCCGCGGCGTCAGTTTCGACCGCGGTCATCGCCGTTGCGACTTTCCATTCCGAGCAGGACGGGTCCGATGGCTTCTGCAGCCTGATCTCGAAAGCAGCGTCGGCAATCGACACCGGCGCGTAAAACAGCGAACTACCATTGAAGAACCCGCGGTTGGCATCGAGAAAAGCCTTGCGTACGGAGTTGTCCGATGCGTGAACCCGATATCGAATGCACAGCGCACCCTCCCCGGCGGGGACCATGAACGCGGATTTGTCCAGACGCTGGACAGACACGGGCGCGTCGCCACGCCAGGCGCGCAACTCAAACACGTGCTTGGCAGGGTCCCGAATCAGATAACTGCCGCGAATCCAGGCAGGCATTCGGAACTCCACCGACTGGACAACCCCAGCCGGCAGATCACATTGGACAGAGAACCGGCGAGCGCCGGGATTTTCGAGGCTGATGGTGTAGCGCACGGGATCGGTCATAGGACATGAGTCTAGTGATCCCGACAGGCGCTTGTCTTCAAATACCTCTGCCGCCGCGGCCAGATTGAGCGCAGGGTCGAGTCGCTTGCCGCACGCCTTATTGACTCTTCAATAGCAGAAAGCAGGACTGACAATTTTAGGCGCTCGCCGACACCGAGCGACGACGTTTTTGGTCAGCTCCTCGAATTCAGCGCACCTCGCCTCAGGGCTTGGAAAGCGCCGAATTGGTCAGAGTCAGTTCCGCAGGCTTCTTGCTTCCACCAGAAACGCTTTCATTTTCAGGGACTAACTCCATTATTGCAGCCAAGAGCAGAACCGCCATCAACACCATGCGCAGGACGCGAAGAGGGGGTCGGTTGGTCATTTTGATCATCCGAAGATATTGGGAATACCTCCGAGAGTGCGAGGACCATGCCACGCAGCCAGACCAGTCAGAAATCGTTTCCCCTGAAATTCAGGCAGCACGCCACTTGATATTGCACCCTACGCTGGGGTGCTGCTCCACAGGAATCGGGGTCCCTTCCAGCAGAGCCTCCATGGCAGCACGCAGGTCTTTCCCATCGAGGGCGACGTTGTTGCCCGGGGTGGACGCATCAAGACGCCCGCGATACACCAACTGCATTTCAGCATCAAACAGGAAAAAATCAGGCGTGCAGGCCGCCTGATACGCGCGCGCCACCGATTGCGTTGCGTCGTACAGATAGGGAAATGGATAGCCCAGATCTTCGGCGTGCTGCTTCATCTGCTCTGGTCCGTCCTGCGGATATGTCTCGGCATCATTCGATGAAACAGCGGCGAATCCAAGGTCTGATGCGGCGAAGTCATGAGCAAGCTTCACCAGTTCGCCATTGATGTGTTTGACGTAGGGGCAATGATTGCAGATGAACATCAGCAGCAAGCCCCTGCCCCCTCGCAGATCCTGCAAAGCGCGCATCCGACCGGTCGTGACATCCTGCAGTTTGAAATCAGGAGCGGAGGTACCAAGAGGCAGCATCGAAGATGGGGTTAGCGTCATGTGTCATATCCTGTTGTCGAGTTGAGCGGTGACACCGGATCAAGCTATGGCTGCGCGCATGGTCAGACCGCATTGCATGCGGCATCATCCATCCGACCTGCACGTTCGCTTCAACATTCTCACTTGAGCAAGCGGATGCGGCACCACCGGGTCAGGCTCGGTTAAGTCATCCATCAGATGATACCTTCAAGCTTTGTAGGACCTGCTGCGCGCTTTCGCAGCACATGATGAAAAACGGGAGATTGTGATGCTGCAAAAATTACTGATTGCTCTTGGATTCGCCTTTGCCCTCGCACTGTCGGCGTGCGCTCCGCCCTCGGACGAACCTAAGGCGCTTGCCGATGCTGAGCAAACGGATGACGCCGAGGAAGTGGCAGCAGAGGAAGAAGCTGCGCCTGAGCCGGAACCAGAACCTGCTCCGCCACCGGTCGCTGCGAAACCCAAGCCGCGCCCAGCACCCGTGGCACCGGCCGCTCCTCCCCCGCCTGTGGTATGCAATGAGTGTGGCGTGGTCGCATCCATCGATGCAGTCAAGGAGAAGGGCGCAGGTTCAGGCGCGGGTGCGGTGATCGGTGCGATTGCCGGCGGCGTGATTGGACATCAGTTTGGCGGCGGCCGAGGCAAGGATGTGGCAACCGCAGCTGGCGCAATTGCAGGCGGCGCAGCGGGTCACGAGGTTGAGAAGCGCGCGCGTGGCACGTCTTACTTCAACGTCGGCGTGAACATGGAAAATGGCACTTACCGTACCGTCAGCGTCGCTGATGCATCGGCTCTGTCCGTAGGCTCAAGGGTCAGGGTCATCGGCGAGAATATTCAGCTCAGATAGCCCCTAGTCAGAACGCGCTCAAAAGAAGCCGGTCCCGAAATATTCGGGACCGGCTTTTTTTATGCGTCACGATAGCGGTGCTGGAGGCTGCCAACGAATCATGGAGCGGGTGATGGGAATCGAACCCACGTTAAGAGCTTGGGAAGCTCCCGTTCTACCATTGAACTACACCCGCACGTCGGCTCGAGTCGAATCCGCAATCACCATGCGCGGTCCGCGGTCTCCAGTTGATCGCCTGTTGCTGCGACAACTCTAATCCCCGCCGCGGCATCTGCAAAGCGCGGAATACCGAGCGTCGCCAGCATGGCACGCAGCATACGCTCAAATTGAGCACTTATCATCGCGCCCTCACAAGCTTGAGAAAGGCATTCAATGTATTCCAATTGGCACTATCACGAATCCGGCACAGGCGAAACGCTGGTCCTCCTTCATGGGATTGGAATGTCTCACGCTGCGTGGATGCCGGTCATTCCCTACCTGGCAAAGCATCGGCGCGTTATCGCGTTTGATCTGGCGGGTTTCGGTCAGTCGCCGGCACTCCCCGATGGCCTGGAACCCACGATGGAGAATCTGGCCAATGTTTTGCGGGAAAACTTGCAGCGGCTGGGCATACAGACACCCGTACACCTGGCCGGAAATTCACTCGGCGGGCATCTGGCTCTGGTTGCGGCAAAGCGCGGAGTCGCGAAGTCGGTTGTGGCGCTTTCACCTGGCGGTCTGTGGAAAACGAAGCACGCGCCACGAAGGGTGTATCACATCCTGAAGCTGACGCGATTCTCGGTGCAATACCTGCCGCGTCTGTCGCATGCCCTGCTTGGCACCGGAATGGGCCGGACACTCGCACTAGGCCTGCCCATGAGTTCGCAAGCCAGCAAGATTCCGAGCGACCAGGCACGACAAACAGCGGAAATCTTTGCTGCAGCACGCTCCTTCGACTCCACAATAGCTAGCGCGACTCGATTCACAGGTGGCAGTGAAATCGAGGTATCGGTTACCGTCGCCTTCGGTACTCGTGATTGGTTACTTTCATCTGACTGCCAGTATCGTGATCAATTGCCATCACAGACGCGTTGGTTGCGCCCAAAAGCCTGGGGTCATGTCCCGATGTGGGACGAGCCCGCCGCCGTTGCTCAACTGATTCTGGACGGCAGCACCTAGCCGACGTCCATCGCCCGTGGTGCTGGCATCACATGGTGCGTGCAATCAGTTCCTTCATGATCTCGTTGGTACCGCCGTAGATGCGTTGTGCGCGAGCATCAATCCATGCACGCGCCACCGGATACTCCAGCATGTAACCGTAGCCACCGTGCAGTTGTACACATTCATCAATGACCTTGTTCATCAAGTCAGACGTCCAGTACTTGGCTGTCGCCGCGTCATCGACGCCAAGCTTGTTCTGCAGCGTCAGCTCAATGCATTTGTCCACGAATACCCGCGCTATCGACAACTCGGCTTTCATTTCTGCCAACTTGAAGCGCGTGTTCTGATAGTGCGATACCGGCTTGCCGAATACTTTGCGGCCGCGCGTGTATTCAAGCGTGTGCTTCATAGCAGCCTCTGCACCGGCCACAGACGTGATCGCGATGATCAGTCGCTCCCAGGCAAGTTCCTTCATCAAAGCGACAAAGCCCATGCCTTCCATGCCCAGGCGGTTGGATTGGGGCACCCGAACATTGTCGAAGAACAGCTCGCAAGTGTCCTGCGATTTCATGCCCACCTTCTGTAGAGGCTTGCCCTTGGTAAAACCGGCGCGATCTGCCTCAACCACGACGAGCGACAGATCCTTTGACCCCTCCCCGGTGTTGCCAGTGCGTACAACCACGACCACCAGATCCGATAGATATCCATTGGTGATGAATATCTTGGAACCGTTGATGATGTAGTCATCCCCATCTGCAACCGCGGTGGTCTTGACCGACTGCAAATCGGAACCAGTACCGGGCTCGGTCATTGCAATCGCGGTGATCAACTCACCTGTTGCCATCCTGGGCAGCCAATTGGCTTTCTGCTCCGGGCTGCCGAAATTGTTGATGTAGTTGGCAACGATATCGGAGTGCAGAACGAATCCGGTTCCGGAGTCACCTGAATAGGATTGCTCCTCCATGAGGATCACGCTGTACGTTCGGTCCACTCCCAGACCGCCATATTCTTCCGGCATGGTCGCGCAAAGCAGCCCCAGTCCGCCGGCCTTTCTCCAGACATCGCGATCGACATGCTGCTGGGCTTCCCAGGCCTCCCGGTGCGGCACGACTTCCTCAGCATAAAAGCGGGCGACGGTCTTGCGGAAATCATCGTGCTCAGCACTGAACAGACTGCGGGGAATCATGCGAAGGGCTCCGGAAACGAGGAATTTGACTGAGGCGAGACAGGCCGTCTCGAACCGCAGGTGGATGCAATAACAGGGAGTCAATACTTACATACATTACGTACTGTATGTAACATGCCTCTACCTGATGCAGTTCGCCCGGCGCTGGATCAACCATTCACTCATCGACACCTCACGATGGCGAGCCCCGCAAAAGCCAGAAAAGCACCCTCCAAAGTGAGTCGTACGGTGACTCAGAACAAAGGTGGCAGGCGCACGCAAAGCGAACGCACCTCCGCCATGCGCAGCCGCCTGATCAAGGCCACCCTGAGTTCACTGTCTGAAGAGGGCTATTCGGCGACCACAGTCAGCTCAATTGTGCGGCGCGCCGGGGTCACTCGGGGCGCTCAACTCCATCATTTTCCGAACAAGAATTCCCTGATTCTGGAGACAGCTGAGCACCTGATGCGGCGCGCCTATCGCGTCCTGGGCGACATGCTCCTGGAGATTGCCGAAGACGAAGACCGCCTCGTCGCGATTGTCGACGGCGCATGGGAGGAGATGTATGGCACACGCCAGTTTGGGGCCTATCTGGAGTTGATGGTGGCGGCGCGCCATGACCCGGAACTTGCACAGAACATGCAGAAACTTTCTGTCAGCACCCTGCGAACCGTGGAAGGCGCCATCGCCCACTATTTTCAGCCGCGAGGCAGCAAATCCGAATCCCCTCACGACCTGTTCGTGATGATGCACTGTCTCATGAGCGGTTGGGCGGCAAGCCGCGCAACCACTGGCGGCACGATTGATCTTCGCAATCAGATGGAGGTGTGGGCTCGCCTCATGGCAAGCCAGATCAAGGCCCGTCGCGGCGTTCGCAGTTCGCCGCCCAAGCCGCCGGACTGGGACGCCCGCTGAGCATCGGTCAGGCGCGGCGACATGCAACCTGGCGCCCGGCTTCGATTTCCCGCAATTCCGGTACCGCGGCTTCACATTCTGTTTGCACAATTGAACAGCGTGGCGCGAATGCACAGCCGGAGGGCAGATTCATCAGATCAGGTGGCTGACCTGGCAGGGCGAGAAGCCGCTCTTCGATGGGGGTGTCAATGCGTGGGCGGGCCTCGAGCAGGGCACGCGAATACGGATGCGCTGGCGCCTCAAGCAGATCTTTTGTGGCACCGGACTCGACGCTGCGGCCGGCATACATCACGAGGGTGTGGTCACAGACTTCTGAGACCACACCCAGATCATGGGTAATCAGAATCATGGCCACCTGGAAGTCACGGCGCAGTTGCGAGAAAAGATCGAGTATTTGCGCCTGAACCGTGACGTCCAAGGCTGTAGTCGGCTCGTCTGCGAGCAAGAGTGCAGGCCGGCAGGCCAGCGCCATTGCAATCATGACCCGCTGACGCTGGCCTCCACTGAGTTCAAACGGGAAACAGCGCATCTTCGAAGCAGCATCCGCAATCTGGACGGCCTGCAGCAAGCGAAGACTCTCGGCGCGAGCAGCACTGCGCGAAGATCCTCGATGCCGTTCAAGAACCTCACCGATCTGCATCTCGATCCGCAAGTAGGGATTGAGGCAGGTCATCGGGTCCTGGAACACCATGGCGATGCGATTTCCGCGCAGCTTCGCCAACTTTGATTCGCGTAGCCCGAGCAGTTCGCCACCTTCAAATCTTATGGAACCGGAGACTTTGGCATTGCGTGCCAGCAATCCCAGGATTGCCAGAGCCGTCTGCGATTTGCCAGCGCCAGACTCACCGACGATGCCCAGCGTGGCACCAGCGTTGAGCTGGAAGGACAGCTGATCTACCGCCCGCAGCGAGCCGTCAGGCGTTTTGAATTCAACGCTCAGATCGCGTACATCAAGCAGCATACTGTCAGCGGGATCACTCATCGATCTTTGGGATCCAGTGCGTCACGCAATCCATCGCCAAGGAAATTGAAGCAGAACAGGGTCAGCGCCAGGAATCCGGCTGGAAAGGCCAAAGCCCAGGGGGTGGCTTCCATATCCCGAGCGCCATCGTTCACCAATGCGCCCCAGCTCGTCGCGGGCTCCTGCACCCCCAACCCCAGAAAGCTCAAAAAGGATTCCACCAGGATCACTTGTGGAATGGTCAGCGTGACGTAAACCGCCACCACGCCCAGCAGATTGGGAACGATATGCCGGCGAATGATTTTCGCGTTACCGACCCCTGATGCGCGCGCCGCCACGATGAATTCCCTGTTGCGCAAGGCCAATGTCTGTCCGCGCACAATACGCGCCATATCGAGCCAGTTGATGGCCCCAATAGCAACGAATATCAGGATCAGGTGCCGGCCAAACAACACCATCAAGAGGATCACCAGAAACATGAAGGGCATCGCGTACAGGATGTCGACAATGCGCATCATGATGCCGTCCACCCTGCCGCCGATGAACCCGGCCGTTGCGCCATAAGCAACGCCGATCAGCAAGGAAACAAAGGTTGCCACCACGCCGACCATGAGTGAGATACGCCCTCCGACAAGTGTGCGAACAAACAGGTCTCTGCCCAGATTATCGGTGCCGAAGAAGTGCATGCCTTCCATCTGCGGTGGCGACTTCCACTCGCCATCAAAATCAATGTAGTCATAGGCCCAGGGGCTGAATAGCGGACCCAGCAGGATCAGCAAAACCATACAGCTCAGGACAAACAGCGACAGCATCGCCGCGCGATTGGCAAAGAGACGCGCCCTGGCATCGGCCCAGAGACTGCGCCCCTTGATCGCCGTTGGATCGGTCAGAACTTCGGGCATGCCCTTCATGGGTTTCATCACTTGCCGACCCGGGGATCAAGTACGCCGTAGAGCAGATCCACCAGGAAATTAAAGACGATGATCAGGCTCCCGTAGAACACGACCACGCCCATGACCAAGGTGTAGTCCCGATTAAGGGCCGCCTGAACAAAGTAGCGCCCGATACCCGGAATACCAAATATCTGCTCAATGACAACAGAGCCCGTAATGATGCCGGCCGCAGCCGGGCCGAGATAACTCAGCACCGGCAACATTGCGGGACGCAATGCATGGCGCATCACTACGGCGCGCGTCGTCAAGCCCTTGGCCCGCGCAGTTCTGATGTAGTTGGAGCTCAGTACCTCGATCATGGACCCGCGAGTGAGACGGGCAATGATGGCGATCTGGGGTAATGACAATGCCACGACTGGCAGGACCAGTTCACGGAGGCTGCCGTTCTGCCAACCGCCAGCCGGCAGCATCCCCAGGGTCACGGCAAACAGCAGGATCAGCAACGGTGCCACCACGAAAACCGGAATCGACATGCCTGTCATGGCCAAGGTCATGACCGCGTGATCAATGAAATGATTTTGCCGGAGCGCGGCGACCACACCGGCAAGGGTGCCGACCAGCAGCGCAAGCAGCATGGCGCCACCGCCGACCCGCAAGGAAACCGGCAAGCCCTGCATGATCAATTCATTGACGCTGTAATCGCTGTATTGATACGAAGGTCCGAGGTCGCCGCGGAGTACGCCGCCCATGTAGCGCGCCAACTGTTGCCAGAGTGGCTCATCAAGGTGATACGCCTGCTCCAGCTGGGCCAGCACTTCAGGTGGCAGCGAGCGCTCCGTATCAAATGGCCCGCCCGGCGCTGCACGCATCATGAAGAACGCGAGCGCGATCAACAGGAACAATGTAGGGATGGCGGCAGCGAGCCGGGACAGTGCGAGGCGGAGCATTGTGTATTCGAAATTTGATCGGGCCAAGCATCGCCACCTCACGGCGTGGCGTCAATCAAATTGAACGAATCCAAAGAAAAAGGCGGGGCCACCTCAGTGGCCCCGCCTCGGCGTTTCAGGCTTTTCTGAAGCTAGGGGTTCTTGAAATAGAACGTGTAAGCACCGGAGCCGCTCTGCGAGCGCAGGCGCTAGCGATAGGTACCAGAATTGCCGTTGTAGACAACATCTTCACTCGCACCGTTTCCTGCGGACTGCGCCACGACGCTCCAGCTGCCTGCAAATAACAGGAATCCGGGGGAGTAGCGCTCGAGATAGAGATCAAAGTCGGCATTGGCCGGACCACGCAGAAATGCCTGGAACTGGCCACCATTACTGCCAAAGCCAGAGCTCGATGGGCTGTATGTCGTCGCGCGGTTGGAAAGCGACCCACTGACCTGCGAGCAATCTGAGCAGGGCGAACCGCCACTCTCATCAGGCGCCACAACGCTGACTGTTTTGGACTCACTATCGGTCTGGCTCACCGTGTCCGTCACGGTCAATGTCACGTTATAGCTGCCGGCAGCACTGTGGCTGAGGACCGAGCCATTACCATTGCTGCCGTCGCCGAATGACCAGCTATAAGCGGCAATGCCCTTGTCGTCAGACGACGCGCCAGCATTGAAGCTGCAATCGAGATCATTGCAAGTGAAACTGAATGCTGCGGTGGGAGCGTTATCAACTGGTGAGCTACCGCCCTCACTGCTGACATACATCAATCGATTGGGAGAGCCCGAGCCCAGGTTTCCGGTGAGCACATTTGCAGTGGCTTCACCCACCAGGATGTCCCGCAACTGTGCAGGCGTTGGGTTGGTGCCGCGTCCCAGAACCAATGCAGCAGCACCGGCGACATGCGGGCTTGCCATTGATGTGCCGGAGAGCACCCGTGTACCGGTATTGTTGCTGTAGCTGGCAGCAGTGATATTCGAGCCGGGCGCCCAGATGTCCAGACAGGAACCATAGTTCGAGTAGGAGGCCTTGGCATCGGCGTTGGTTGTAGCACTGACTGTAATCGCAGCAGGCACGCGGTTAGGGGAACCATTGCAAGCATTCAAATTGTCGTTACCTGCTGCAACGACAAATGTGATGCCAGCATCAATCGCGCTATCAACAGCGTTGTCGAGCGCAGTGGAATTGGAACCGCCTAATGACATGTTGGCGACAGCCGGAGCGACTGCATTCGCGGCAACCCAGTCCACGCCGGCGATGACGCCAGAGTTCGCGCCGGATCCGCTGCAGTTCAGTACACGAACGGCATGCACGGTGGCCTGTTTGGCGACACCATAAATCGCTCCTGCAGCGGTGCTTGCAACATGGGTTCCGTGACCATTGCAATCAACCCAGTCATTGGGGTCAACCGATCCGCCCCCAAACAGAAACCCACCGCTACTGACGAAGTTACGCCCTGATTGGACGCGACCTCCAAAGTCGACGTGATCAGGATTCACGCCAGTCTTATTGATTTCTAGCGGGCACCCTTGCTCATTAAACCAAACGATGACGCCCCCCAATATTGTTCCATTGAGAGCGCTAGCAGGGTTTCACAGTGTTCCCTGCATTCGCAGGAGTCCGGGCCTGGAATCTGGTGTGGCACGTTGCAGGCCATGACGCACTTCAAGAATATGAAGCAACAAAGCACATTCATTTCCGCGACTTACCGCGCCGAACTGTCTGCTCCGGAAGTATTTAAGTCTGGACTCAGACTGACGATCATCTGCACTAAATGACAAACAAGGAAATTACTTTGCGTCAGATGCACCTGAATCAAGCCTCATAAATCGACTTTGGTGATGATCCATGATGTTGCCGATCCACCCGGTAACACGAGGCGAAACGAGTCTCTTGGTGACGTAAAAATATATCGGAATGACGGGCAGGTCTTGGAGCAGAACCTGCTCGGCTTTCTGCTGCAATTGAGCGCGAACCTCAGGGTCAGCCTCTACACTCGCGCGCGCTAGCAGCATGTCGAATTCAGGACTCTTATACCCGGTGTCATTGAGGCCATGCGTTGACTGCAGGATCTCAAGAAATGTGTTTGCGTCGTTGTAATCGCCAATCCAGCCTGCGCGAAATACCTGGGTCTTGGTCTGCAATCGCCGGTTCTGCAAATACACCTTCCATTCCTCGTTGATCAGGATGGCGTCCACGCCAAGCCATTGTTTCCACATGGCGGCAATCGCCGTCGCGATCTTCTTATGGTCTTCGCTGGTGTTGTATCGGATCTCTACTCGAGCCTGATGTTCCTCAGAGTATCCCGCTTTTATGTACAACCGTCGCGCCTCTGCGAGCTGCTCTTCCCGAGACCATCCTGCCCACTGTGCTTTCGATGTCTCATGGCCGATGACGCCAGGCGGGACCCAGGAGTCCGCAGGCACTTCACCGGAACCAAGCACTTTCTCGGTGATGACTTTCCTGTCGATAGCAAGACTGAGCGCGCGGCGAAGGTCCGGATTTCCCTTGAATGGGGGACGGTCCAGATTGAATCCGTAGTAATAGACGCCCAAGTAGGTGTTTGCCTGATACTCCTCGGGCATGTTACGCCTGATCCAGTCGCCCTGACTCGCCGGAATGCTCGAAGTCCAGTCGAGTTCGCCTGCTCTGAATCTCTTGAACTCAGAGTTCACATCTTCAGTATTGATGTACTCGACGCGATTGATCGTAGTATTTTCGTTGTCCCAGTAATACGGATTCCGCTCCAACGCGACGTGAGACTGAATGACCCGCTCCACCAACTTGTAAGCGCCATTACTGACAAGTTTGCCGGGCTGAGCAAATTCACTCCCGTACTTCTTCAGGCTGGGACCATGAACGGGATATGCCGAAGAATGCACCAACATCCCCAGAAAATATGGCGTTGGCCCTTTCAGCCGAATCATCAGCGTGTGCACATCAACCGCTTCAACACCGAGCGCATCCGGCGAAGCCTTCCCGGCAATCACATCCTCTGCATTAAGGATGGGCGACAGAATCTGTGAGTAGGCCGATCCTGTTGCTGGATCCACACTTCGTCGTAGGCCCAGGACAAAATCATCAGCGGTGACAGGGTCGCCATTAGACCAACGCGCGTCATCCCTCAGAAAGAACGTATAGGTTTTCAAATCCTCTGAGATGATCCATCGCTGCGCTGCCCCTGGAATCAGGGAACTGTCCGGCGCCTCACCGATTAGCCCTTCGTAGAGATCCCGCAGAATGTTCGCTGCGGACACACCTTCGGCCAGATGCGGATCAAGGGACTCAACTTCTGGCCCATTGCCCATCCGAAGAACGCCAGCACCTCCATGAACTGCTGTACCAAACAGAAGGCACAGCACCGACAGTGAAGAAACCGCATTGTGGGTTGATATCCAACAAGTCGCCCGAAGCCAATCAAGCATAAGTCTGCTCACGAAGGGGAAAGGGGTGCAACAAGCAACGACGAACCTGAACCAAACAACCTGAAGGGCCAGGCCTTCTTCGGCACATAACTAAGGGAAGTAGCTGCAAAAGGATACCGGCTGCCGGCTATTGAATCACCATAGGACTTGGCGAGCATTTCCTGATTTCGCAGGGGATAGAACAACTCTCGTTCAGATTAGCCTATAGCTGTAAGACGAACACGGACTTGCAAGCCAAACGCTCCACCAGAAAGAAGTAACTGGAAACACGACTCTTTCGGACCTGGGACATTCTCTCTGCAATCCTATGAAGACAAACAATAAGCAACAAAAAAGGGCGGAACAAAGTCCGCCCTAATGCTACCAAGAGGGCACTAAACTAAAACTTTAGATTGCCCTGATTCTTCTCAGCCGTTTTAGCGCCGAAGCCCTTGACGCGCTTCTGCAAATCTCCTGCGTTCTTGAAGCTCCCGTTGCTTCTCTCTGCAACAATAGCCTCTGCAGTCTTGGGCCCGACCCCGGTCAACTCTTTCGCAAGCGACTTCGCATCCGCCGTGTTCACGTTTACCGGCCCCGCCCAGGCAACGCCCGCAGTGACAAGCCCTATAGACAAAATCAAGGCTCTCATAGCATTCATGATTACTCCCTCCTATCCGGCTCCAATCGGCCGACTTTAGAGTTGCCTCTCCCACCCTGTTAGTCACCTGTGGTTACGCACGCTTTAACTCACAATCAATAAAACTGCAGCGACAAAAAGAAAACCCCGCTGAATTTCTTCAACGGGGTTCCTATTTAAGAGCCTGGCGATGACCTACTTTCACATGGCAGCTGCCACACTATCATCGGCGATGAGTCGTTTCACTTCTGTGTTCGGGATGGGAACAGGTGGTTCCAACTCTCTAATGTCGCCAGGCAAACTGGCTGACGGAATGAGTCGATAACGATCTCGTCACTCCATCGAATTCGGTTTGTAGTTGAACAGCTGAAGCACTTCTCAATGCCTTCAGTGATTGACGCTATTTTGTTGCGTTTCTCGCCGTATTGCTACGAACAAGAATGCTTGAGCGTTATATGGTCAAGCCGCACGAGCAATTAGTACTGGTTAGCTTCATACATTACTGCACTTCCACACCCAGCCTATCAACCTTGTGGTCTACAAGGGCTCTTAAGGGGTCTCTAGGACCCGCGAGATCTCATCTTGAGGTGGGCTTCCCGCTTAGATGCTTTCAGCGGTTATCCCGTCCGTATTTAGCTACCCAGCGATGCCACTGGCGTGACAACTGGAACACCAGAGATACGTTCAACCCGGTCCTCTCGTACTAAGGTT
>TARA_R110000850_G_scaffold27638_6_pt1 | contig 15353 bp, 9 predicted proteins | sample TARA_R110000850 | Tara Oceans TARA_R110000850 (sample SAMEA4397586) | marine metagenome | biome: Polar Biome; feature: [SRF] surface water layer (ENVO:00010504); material: water (ENVO:00002006), including particulate matter (ENVO:01000060) such as... | depth 5 m | reverse complement strand
AAGTACCGGCGGTATTATCCGATCCGGAGAACATAAGAGTACGGTTATGGCGGATCAAGCGTCCCCATCGCCGCAAGATGCAAACGGCGGGTCATCCGCAAGGAAATCCCGCCCGAACCCTGCGGCGACATATAATGCACAGAGTCAAGCTGCGCCTGCCGTCCCTAACGGCGCGGCGCGTTGGCCGAAATTGCGATCCTATGCGGCGATAGATCTCGGCACCAACAACTGCCGGTTGCTGGTAGCCAAACCTTCGTCAGACGGTTTCATCGTTACCGACGCTTTTTCGCGCGTCGTGCGCCTGGGCGAGGGGTTGGTCGAAACCGGCCGGATCAGCAGCCGGGCGATGGACAGAGCGGTCGCCGCCCTGTCGATTTGTGCCGACAAATTGCGCCGTCGCAATGTGACGCTTGCGCGGTCGGTCGCCACAGAGGCCTGCCGGCGTGCAACCAATGGTGACAAATTTATCGAGCGGGTCCGCCGGGAAACCGGCATCGCGCTGGATGTAATCACCGCTGAAGAAGAAGCGCGTCTGGCGGTACTGGGCTGCCAGATATTGCTCGAACCCGGTGAAGGTCCTGCGCTTATTTTCGATATTGGCGGTGGATCGACCGAGCTCGTACTGGTCGACACGACCGGTTCCGCTCCCGAAATCATCGACTGGCTGAGCGTGCCCTGGGGCGTTGTTTCGCTAACCGAAAGCGAGAAATTCGATGGTGATGATCCGGTCGCGCGGGCGGAGGCCTTTGCCTCGATGCGGGCAAAGGTTGCGGACAGTTTTGCCGTTTTTGCCGAACGATTGCCGCGGCTCGAGCAGTGCGATTACCGTCTGCTCGGAACCAGCGGTACGGTGACGACCTTGGCCAGCCTGCATCTGAAACTGCCGCAATATGACCGCAAGGTGATCGACGGCCTGATTGTTCCGACCGAATCGATGCGCGAAATCAGCCATATGCTGGCGCATGTTTCGCCCGACGAGCGAGCCGATATTCCCTGCATAGGCCGCGAACGCGCCGATCTGGTGGTCGGCGGCTGCGCGATTCTGGAATCGATACTGGATATCTGGCCGGCGCCGCGTGTCGGTGTCGCGGATCGCGGCATCCGCGAAGGCATATTGCGCTCGCTGATGTCGGCCAACGAACGGAGGGCATTGCGATGAGCCGGGGCAGATCAGGAACCAGACAGAAGGTCAAAACCGCCAAGGGCCGTAAGATCGGCTCGACGCGCTGGCTCGAACGGCAACTCAACGACCCCTATGTCAAGCAGGCGAGGGCCGAGGGCTATCGCTCGCGCGCTGCCTATAAATTGCTGGAACTGGATGAACGGTTCAAGCTGGTGCGCAGCGCCAAGGCCGTGGTCGATCTCGGGATCGCGCCGGGTGGCTGGGCCCAGGTGATGCGCAAATATGCGCCCAAGGCCGCGGTTGTCGGTATCGATTTGCTGGATGTCGATGCCATCGAAGGTGTCACCATTTTCAAGATGGATTTCATGGATGACGCCGCGCCCGATATGTTGATCGAAGCGCTGGGCGGCAAACCGGATCTGATATTATCCGATATGGCGGCCAATACCGTCGGCCACCAGCAGACCGACCATTTGCGGACGATGGGACTGGTCGAGGCCGCTGCCTATTTCGCGGTCGAGAACCTGCAAAAAGGCGGGAATTTTGTCGCCAAGGTATTGGCCGGCGGAACCGACAATGATCTGCTGACCTTGCTCAAAAAGCATTTCGACGTGGTGAAGCACGCCAAACCGCCAGCGAGCCGCAAAGGCTCGTCCGAATGGTATGTGATTGCCCAGGGGTTCAAAGGCGGGTCAGAAGAAGACCCTGCAAAGGACGCCTAATTGGTGGCTCGCGCGTTCGCGACCATTTCCTTCAGGCCATCATAACCGACGGCGCCGACTTCAGACTGATTGCCGACGACCCAGGCCGGGGTGCCGGTGAACCGCATTTGCTGGGCGATTGCGATATTATTCTCGATTTCCTTCTTGGCTTCTGGCGAAGCGATAAAGGCGCGCGCAGCAGCCATATCGAGACCGATTTCATTCGCGGCAGCCTCTATGGTTGAAGGAGTTGGCCGGCCGGTGGCGAACATGGTTTTGTGGAAGGCATAATATTTGCCCTGTTTCGCAGCCGCCAGGGCCATCAACGCCGCGTCATTGCTCGCCTCGCTGAGGATCGGCAGTTCGCGGAACACGACCTTCACATTCTTGTCTTCCGCGATCAGCTTGGCGATATCGCGCTCGGTCTGCTTGCAGTAAGGGCAGTTGAAGTCGGAATATTCGACGATGATCACATCACCATCCGGATTGCCGGCAAAGGCGTTACCCGCGAACGGCTTTTCGATTTGCCCGCGCACGGCGTCAATTGCCGAGGATTTCTGGCGGTTTTGCAATATCTCGACCGCTTCGGGAATGATCTCCGGATTCTTCAGGATATAGTCGCGTATAATAGCCTCGATGGCCGACTGTTCCTTGGCATTGATGCCCGCTGCTAAAACGGCTGCGTTGACGTCCTCGGTCGAGGAGACGCTGCTCGTCTGCCAGAACCAAACGCCTACTGCCGCCGCTATGGCCAATCCGCCACCCGCCATAATCATCAACTTTCTCTTCAAATCTTTATCCACAATCGGGTTCTTTCGTTGCAGGATGGCATTGGCCATGGCTGCACGGCTTGTCCAGCCCAAATGGGGTCTGCGGAGGAGGAGCGCAGCCTAGCGCCGTTTGCTATTTCTTTCGAATTCGGCCTTGGCGATGAAGGAAATATCCTGCGCCCGGATCCAGTCCGGCGTATTTTCCTTGATGCCGGACATGGCTATTTGCGAGCTGCGGATGGCGCTGGCATAATTGCCTCCGAGCAGGGAGCTTTCTGCGGTGGCCAGCTGTGCCCGCGGCATATCGCCCTGTTGCGAGTAGACCACGCCCAGCTGATACCAAGCAAACGGATTGCGATTGTCCTTGTTGACGGCAGCTTTCAGCACTTGCGTTGCCTCGTCAAAATATTGCGGATCCTCGGTGGCGATCAGCGCATGACCAAAGAGGCTTGCGATCAGGGGCTGGTTATTGGTTAGCTGTACGGCCCGGCGCAGCGATTTCAGCGCTTCGTCCGGTTTGCCGGACTCGAGCAGGATCTGGCCCTGCAGTTCAAGAAAGTAGGGATCATCCGGAGCAGACAAGAGCAGATTGTTGACCTCGTGGAGTGCCCGGTCCGGATAGGCGCTCTTGTGCCAGGCATAAGCGCGGGCATAGCGGGCAGGGACCGTTTGGTCGCTTTCCGGATATTCGCGCAAGGTTACCACCGGGTCGGCGGTAAAGCCGAGCAGCTTGGCCTTGACCCGCTGGAACCGGGCTTCGATCGCCGGATCGGACGGTTTGTCCCAGGCGGGGTCTTTTTCATAAACGTCCCTCAGCAGGCTGACCCGCTCTCCGGAGAGCGGATGGGTTCGGCCGTAGCTGTCCTCCTGCGGGATGCCGAGGCGGAATTCATAATTTTGCAGCTTCTTGAAAAAATCGATCGAGCCTCTGCCGGATATGCCTGCTTCGGAAAGATAGCGTGCACCGGCGGAATCGGCGGACCGTTCCTGCACCCGACTAAAGGCCAGAAACTTGCCCATGGCGGCTTGCTGGCCCGCGGCCAATATCCCCATGCCGGCGTCACCGGCTCCGGCAGCAATAGCTGCGGCGCCCAGCACCAGACTGAGAATGGTGATGCCGGTGGCTGTCTTTACGCCTTCGTTGAAGCGGATGATGTGGCCGCCGGTGATGTGACCCAGTTCATGGGCCATGACGCCTTGCACTTCGTTGGCGCTATCTGCTGTTTCGATGAGACCGGAATAGAAATATATCCGCTGGCCGCCGGCGACAAAGGCGTTGATCTGGTTGTCGTTGATCAAAACGACTTCGACCTCGTTGGCGTCCAGTTCCGATACGGCCACCAGTGGCGAGACCATGTCGGTAAACAACGCCTCGGTTTCGGCATCGCGCAGGATGGACTGGGCGGCAACCGGTTGCACGATGATCGAGATCATCGCCAGAAATACCATCATGAATCGGGTCAGGCCGCCGAAGACGGGCCGACGGGTGCGGGGGAGTGAAACAGCAAGCTTGTTGCGCATGTTAAGTCCTCAGCGTGAAAGTCCGGTTGAAGCTTTCTCTCCTGACAGCTTGTGCCTGAACCGCGGATGAAAATCGCATCGCCCCCGTCCGGCAACCGGACGGGGGCGATAATCTTTCCCTTATCCGAACGTGCGCTGCCACCAGCCCTGCCGGGATGATCCATCGCTCGACGTTGTAGCGTCGCTGTCGGAAGTTTTGGCTACCGCTTCGTCTTTAGGCTTGGCGGTCGTATCGTCTTTAGGCTTAGCAGCTGTGTCTTCTTTAGGTTTCGCAGCCGCACGGGGTTTGCGCGGTTTGGCAGGCGCTTTTTCCTTTGCAGCTTCCGGAGCGGTTTTGTCAGACACCTCGACGCTATCCGCCTTTTTGGCGCGGGCTCGTGGTGCCCGTTTTGCCGCCGGCTTTTTCTCGACGGTTGCGTCAGCAGCTGCTTCGGCAGTCCCGCCAGTGGTGGCATCAGCCGCAGGTGCTGCCGCTGTCGGCTTGGCTTTGCGCGGTGCGCGGCGCCGCTTCGGCTTTTCTTCTGCCGCTTCGGCTTCCGGTTGCGTGCTTACCGCTGGCTGTTCAGCAGGGGCATCGCTCTTCGCCGAACGGCGTCTGCTGCGTGGCTTTGCTTCTGCCTGCGGTTGCTCGTCGCCGCCGTTTTCGGCTGCGGCAACAGGTGCAGCATCCGCTTTGCGAGGATTGTTGCGACGTGAGCGGGGCTTCGGCTTCTCGGCCTGTTCGCCAGCGTCCGTGTCGTTCGCGTTCGGCTGCGCAGCAGTTTCGCTGTTGTTATCCGCATTGTTGCCGGAGTTATTGTCGCCGGAACCATTCTCGCCGCCATTTTCGGCACCACCGGATTCCGGACGATCACCACCACGGTTGCGTCTGCCGCGCCGACGCCGTTTGCGTTTCGGCCGTTCTTCGCCGTCGTTCCGGTCACTACGTTCGGAACGTTCAGAACGATCGCCACGTGCTTCCCGTTCTTCCGTTTCCTCGATTTCCGCTTCTTCGACATGATCATCATCGTCGTCATCGTCGATGATGGGCTCGAACTTGGGCATGTTCTTTGGCGGGCTGCCGGAGGTCTGGATTTCCATCCGTGCGCCTTCGGTTTCGCCATCGGGCACGATTTCGATCGAGACACCGTAGCGTTGCTCGATATCCTCGATTTCGTGACGCTTGCTGTTCAGGACGTAAATGCACGCTTCCTGACTGGTGCGCAGACTGATCACGCTGGCTTTGCCCTTGGCTGCTTCTTCTTCGAGCAGACGGAGCGCGGACAGGGCAGAGGACGATGCCGTCCGTACCAGTCCGGTGCCTTCGCAATGCGGGCAGACTTTGGTCGAGGCTTCAAGCACGCCGGTGCGCAGACGCTGGCGGCTCATTTCCATCAGGCCAAAGCTTGAAATCCGTCCGACCTGGATCCGTGCACGGTCGTTCTTCAGCGCATCGCGCATCGCCCGTTCGACTTTGCGGACGTTGCCGCTGCGGTCCATGTCGATGAAATCGATGACGACAAGGCCGGCCATATCGCGCAAGCGCAACTGGCGGGCGATTTCGGCGGCGGCTTCCATATTGGTTTTGACCGCAGTCGCCTCGATCCCGTGTTCGCGGGTCGAGCGTCCGGAGTTGATGTCGATCGACACCAGAGCTTCGGTCGGGTTGATCACCAGATAGCCTCCGGATTTCAGCTGCACTTCCGGCGAATACATCGCCGACAGCTGATCTTCGACGCCATAGCGCTGGAACAGAGAGACCGGATCGGCGTAGCTCTTCACCCGCTTGCTGTGGCTTGGCATCAGCAGCTTCATGAAATTCTTTGCCGCCGTATATCCGTTCGCGCCTTCAACCAGCACTTCCTCGATCTCTCGATTGTAAATGTCACGGATCGCGCGTTTGACGAGGTCGCTGTCGCTGTGGATCAGGCTCGGGGCCGTCGCGCTCAGCGTCTTCTCGCGGATTTCGTCCCACAGACGGGCGAGATAGTCAAAGTCGCGCTTGATTTCCGGCTTGGTACGGGAAAGTCCGGCGGTGCGAACGATACAGCCCATGCTGGTTGGCAGTTTCAGGTCGGCGATGATCGATTTCAAACGCTTGCGATCGCCAGCGTTATTGATCTTGCGGCTGATTCCGCCACCGTGCGAGGTGTTCGGCATGAGCACGCAATAGCGGCCGGCCAGACTGAGATAGGTGGTGAGTGCAGCGCCCTTGTTGCCGCGTTCTTCCTTGACGACCTGAACGAGGACAACCTGCCGCCGCTGGATAACGTCCTGGATCTTGTAGCGTTTGCGCAAAGCCATACGCTTCTGGCGCGCCTGATCGCTGGCTTTCGGCATGCTGCCTTTGCCACGGCCACGCGTGTTGCGACCACCGCGTCCGCGACGGCCACCGCTCTTGCCTTTGTCATCGCTATTGTCATCAGACGAATCGCCATCGGATTCATCATCCTCGTCATCGTCATCATCTTCGTCGTTATTTTCCTGCGGGATTTCGCCTTCGGTCACGTCGATCGTGTCGATGCTTTCATCCTGATCGACTTCCACCAAAGCGGTGTCGAGTTCTTCAGTGGCTTCGCTGCGCACCATATCGGCGGGCGAATCATCTTCTTCCTCTTCCTGGGCACGCAGGGCGGCTTCTTCAGCCGCATGTTCGGCTTCCTCGGCGAGAAGCGCTTCGCGATCCTCTCTCGGAATCTGGTAATAGTCGGGATGGATTTCGGAAAAGGCGAGAAATCCGTGGCGGTTGCCACCATAATCGACAAAGGCAGCCTGCAACGACGGTTCGACCCGGGTTACTTTTGCTAGATAGATATTGCCTTTAAGTTGTTTATGTTCGGAAGATTCAAAATCGAACTCTTCAATTTTGTTCCCTTTTACGACCGCCACCCGGGTTTCTTCCTGGTGGCGCGCGTCGATTAGCATGCGCGTTGTCATTCGATAGTCTCCTGGCATGGCACAGAGGGCCGGAGCCCGTTTGGGCCATGCGATATGATAGGGATAACGGGTGTTCGCGCGCGGTCCTTTGATGAGGGGCGGGCGGCGTTATCCGGTTGATTTGAAATATTTCAGATAAAATTGTGTCTGCAACAACTGCATGGCCCTGGCCGGTAGCCAAAGTCGTTCCGTCTATAGAAGCGCGTCCGATACGGATAGCTTCAGAGCCGGAAATGTCATGCCTCATGTTGCGTCAACCTGGTAGATGCCGAATGATTTCCGGCATTTAGACGAACCGCTTCAGGAATATTCCTTAATGGTTCGGAGAGTCTGCTAGCACCGCTCGCGCTAATCGGCAACACATACTGTTACTATCTCCAATAGTATCGCGAAACATCTCCCTAAATATCGTGCCGTCCGGATTTATGCCTAACGGGCCGTTAACCGCGTCATTTTACGGCGCCTTACGAAACCTTCCTTAATAGCTTCTTCACTCAGTTTTACGTTGTTATTTAGGCAGGAACCCGGAACCGATGAAATTTGACTGGACCAAAAAGGCCCGTGCGGGGCATAAGCGGACCATGGCGCTGGCATCCATCCTTATATCCGCATTGCTGATCACTCAACCGGCCCAGGCGGGGTCGGTGAGCCGGATCGAAGCAAACGGTTCGAAAATAACTGTTTCCTTTGACGACGTTGTAGAAGGCGTCTCGACCTTCTCCTTGCTTGGACCAGACCGTATTGCGATCGATATTCGCGGGGGCACGGCCGGGCAGGGCGGTTATGCATCCGGTATTGTTAAGTCTGTACGGCAGGGACAGTATGATCCTAATACCGCACGAATAGTTTTTGATCTGGATCGACCCGCGGTCATCAGCGATGGCAGCTTTTCGCAGGATGGCAAAAGCTTGAACCTGAGCCTGCAAGCAGTTGGCCAGAACCAGATATCCATGGGGAAAAAGTCGTTTCTGCCGCCGCTGGCGTTTCGCGCTGAGCCGCCGAAAAAAGGCTATAGTGTGAAGGTGGCTTTGGGCAAGCCAAACGATTCTGTCAGCCTGCCGAAAATATACGGACCGAATGATCCGAGCAGGCCGCTTGTGGTCATTGACGCCGGACATGGCGGGCACGATCCTGGAACGGTCTCACCTCATGGCGGCAAATATGAGAAGAATGTCGTGCTGGCCATTGCAACCGCGATTCGGGACCGGTTGGTCGCAGGCGGACGGGTGCGCGTGGCTTTGACCCGGGATACCGACAAGTTTCTGGTGCTCGAAGAGCGTTATGGAATCGCCCGGCGTCTCGGCGCCGACCTGTTCATGTCGATCCACGCTGATGCTGCCGGAAACGAAGATGCGTCCGGCGCCACCGTCTATACATTGTCCGAAGTCGCCTCCGATCGGGAAGCGGCCAAGCTTGCGGCGCGCGAGAACCGGGCCAATATCATCAATGGCATCAATCTCGGCGGGGCAACACAAGACGTTTCGTCGATCCTGATCGATCTCACCCAGCGCGAGACCATGAACATATCTGCAGATTTTGCCAAATTGCTGCACCGCGAAAGCGCCCGTCAAATGAGTTTTCGTAAAATACCGCACCGCTATGCTTCGTTCGTTGTGCTCAAGGCACCGGACACGCCGTCGGTGTTGTTCGAAACCGGCTATCTGACCAACAAGGACGATGTTGCGTTCCTGAATTCCCGGGAAGGCCGGACCAAAGTTGCCACCGGTGTCGCGAGTGCAATCGAGTCGCATTTCGCCCGTAAACTGGCGATGCGCTAGAAAATTTCAGCGGTGAAAATCTGTCCGGTCGTGCCGTCTTGACGCGGTGCGCGTTTTTCAAAGATAATCGCTGGAAAATGCGCGCGAGGCGGTTTAGATAGCGCAGCCTATGGTAAAAGATGCGTCAGATACGGCTGGAGAAAGCCTCGCTTACAAGCTGGAACGAAGCACCGGCAGCCTTTTCGAGCGGCTCGAAAATTTCTGGCAAAAGAAATGGTTCCGGTTGCTCGTGGCTTTTCTCGGTCTGTGCATTCTGGGCTGGCTCCTGATCTGGGTCATCTTTGCCCGCGATTTACCCGATGCGAGGGCGTTGCAAACCTATGAGCCGCCTTTGCCGACGATGGTCCGCGCCTATGATGGTGAACCGGTTCACAGCTATGCCCGTGAACGGCGGGTGCAGCTGGAATTTTCGGAATATCCCGCGCTACTGGTGCGTGCCTATCTGGCTGCTGAAGACCGTACCTTTTTCGAACATGGTGGACTGGACTATCCGGGTATCGCCACGGCGATCCTGAGCAATATTACCAACAGCGGGCGGCCGATCGGGGCCTCCACGATAACCCAGCAAGTTGCGAAAAATCTCCTGCTGACCAGCGAAGTTTCCTATCGCCGTAAAGTACGCGAAGCGATCCTGGCCTACCGGATCGAGGACGTGCTGACCAAGGAGGAAATTCTCGAGCTCTACCTCAACCAGATATTCCTCGGTCGTAATGCTTATGGCGTACAGGCCGCCGCACAGGCCTATTTTGGCAAGGATGTTGATGCGCTGGCGCTGCATGAAATCGCCTATCTGGCAATTCTGCCCAAAGGTCCGTCCAACTATCGCCCCGAAGCGCACGAACAGCGTGCGATTGGCCGGCGCAACTGGGTATTGGGCGGAATGCGCGACAATGGCTGGATCACATCCACGCAATATGAAAACGCCGTGGCACAGCCACTCGGCGCCATTTCGCGTTCGGGGCCCCGTTTCGAACGGGTTGGCGGCTATTTTATCGAGGAAGTGCGGCGCCAGCTGATCGAGCAATTTGGCGATAACGAAAAAGCGGGACCCTATAGCGTCTATTCGGGCGGTCTGTGGGTGCGCACGTCGCTCAATCCCGAATTGCAGGAATATACCAAGGCCGCGCTGCGCAGCGGATTGCTGCGTTATAGCAGCGGCAAGGGGTGGAGCGGTCCGATCAACAAGATCGAGATCGACGAGCAATGGGCCCAGCGGCTGAACTCGACCTTTATCAACACCGATTATGAAAACTGGCAGATCGCTGTCGCTATCCGGACCACCGGTGGTGGTGCCGAAATAGGCTTCAGTGATGGCACGACGGGCCGGATCAATTCGGTTCCCGGTGCGCTTAAGGCCGGTGACATTATCGCCGTCAGTCCGGTGGGCGGAAGCAATTTCAAGCTTGAAAATGTTCCCGAAGTTTCCGGCGGAATGGTGGTGCAGAATCCTCGCAACGGCCGGGTTTGGGCGATGCAGGGCGGCTTTGACGACCGGATGAGTTCGTTCAACCGCGCCACGCAGGCAGAACGCCAGCCTGGTTCGACGATCAAGCCGTTTGTCTACGCGACCGCGCTGGATCAGGGCATGACCCCCGCGACTCTGATCCCCGACGAGCCCTTTTGCGTGTACCAATCGGCTGCGCTCGGTCGCAAATGTTTCCAGAATTTCGGTAATTCACGTGGTGCGGGCGAACAGACCCTGCGCTGGGGAGTCGAACAATCGCGCAACCTGATGACGGTGCGCGCCGCCAATGATGCCGGCATGGAAAATGTCGTAAAGACGATCAAGACCATGGGGATCGGTGACTATAAACCGTATCTGGCCTTTGCTCTCGGCGCCGGCGATACCACGGTGATGAAGCTGACCAATGCATATTCGATGCTTGCTAATCATGGCCGCGAACTGAAGCCGACGGTTATCGACTTTGTTCAGGATCGCCACGGCAAGGTGATTTTCCGCGCCGACAAGCGGGCCTGTGAAAATTGCAATATGCGGGACTGGGACGGACAACCCATGCCGCGTCCGCGTCCCGCCGGAAAACAGCTGATGGACCCGATGACGGCTTATCAGATGATCGACATCATGCAGGGCGTGATCACGCGCGGAACCGCGCAAAATCTGAAAAGTCTCGAGCGGCCATTGTTCGGCAAGACCGGCACGACCAGCGGCCCGACCAATGTCTGGTTCGTCGGCGGTTCGCCCGATATGGTTGCCGGTGTCTATCTGGGATTTGACCAGCCACGCAACATGGGTGGCTATGCCCAGGGCGGTACGCTGGCCGCACCGATTTTCCGGCGTTTTGCCGAAAAGGCGATGGCCGGGATGCCGAAAACGCCGTTTGTCGCGCCCAAGGGTGTGCGGATGGTGCGTGTTGATCGCAGATCTGGCAAGCGCGTCTATGGTGGATGGCCGACCGATGATCCGAAATCTGCGGTTATCTGGGATGTCTTCAAACCCGAAACCGAACCGCGCCGTTCGATCCGCAAGGACGAGCTTCTGGCCCGTCTGGAAGCCCGCAAGGCGCAGCTGATCGCACAGCGCGCAGCAGCGCAGGCCCGTGCCGCGGAAGCCAATCGCAATCGCGGTCCGGCGAAAAATGATGATGAATTCCTGCAAGCCGAAGGCGGCATCTATTAATGCCAGCGATTCCCTATACCGATGCTGAAAGCATCGGACATTGCGCCCGCACAAGGCATCAAAACCGTTGGCGGCGAGAGTGTCTCGACGCTGGCTAGCATCACTGCGGACGCCTTTCGCGACGATCCGTTCAACAACTGGCTGTTCGGCGGCTTTGATCCGATGCAGCGGACCTTTGCCAATCTCGCGCGCCATATTTACGCGCCCAACGGCTTTTGCCAGATACTCAACGAAGACGGCGAAGGCCGCGCTGCGGCGATGTGGCTGATGCCCGGCGACAAGGCCGACGCGACGCTGGGCGGCACGTTGCAGACTTACTGGGGACTGTTCGCCAGCGGCGGCCTCGGCGCGTTGCAGCGGGGCAAGGCGGCGGGCGACGCCATGGCCAGACACCATATCAAAGAACCGCATGCCTATCTGTTCACCGTCGGGGTTGCCGGTGCCGGACGGGGCAGGGGGCTGGGCCGGCGTCTGGTCGAGCCGGTGCTGCAAGCCTGCGACCGCAGTGGAACCTTGACCTATCTGGAGAACAGCAATCCGGCGAACCGGCGTTTCTACGCCAGCCTCGGTTTCGAGCGGGTCGAACTCTTCCATGCGACGCCCGACAGTCCGCCGCTGGAGGCGATGCAGCGGCTTCCGCGCTAGTTTCGGAGTTGCCTGGATTTCCGCCAGCACCCGGACGGCTGCCACAATTGTGAAATATATCTGTAATTCAACGGTCATTGAGCACCGCTAAATCGCCTAGTCGAAAGGTTGCGCAGGCATATCCATTGCGAAATCAACCTCGGGCAAAGGAATTATCGATGAAAAACAAGATTGCATTAATCGCTCTGGCTTCGCTGACATTGGCGGGCTGTGAAAACCAGGCCGGCGGCGCTGGCGGAGGCGGCAGCCGTGACCAGATCCGGATTGTCGGATCCTCTACCGTATTCCCGTTCGCCAAGGCGGTGTCGGAAAATTTCGTCAACTCGAACAGCTTCAAGGCACCGGTGCTGGAATCGACCGGGACCGGCGCGGGCATGAGCCTGTTCTGCTCCGGCGTTGGCGCGGATACGCCTGATATCGAAAACGCATCGCGCCGGATGAAGGCGTCAGAATTTGAACTGTGCCAGACAAATGGTGTCACCGACATCGTCGAAATCAATATCGGCATCGATGGAATCGCCATTGCGCAATCGAAGGAAGGGCCGAGCTTCACGCTGACCCCCGAACAGATTTACAAGGCCATTGCAGCCAAGCCGTTCGGCAAGGAAAATACGAGCAAGAATTGGTCGGATGTCGACGCATCGCTGCCGTCTATCGCGATCAGCGTCTACGGTCCGCCTTCGACATCGGGAACGCGCGATGCGCTGACCGAGCTGATCATGGAAGTTGGCTGCAAGACCGACGCTGCGACCAAGGCGCTGAAGGAAAGCGACAAGGATGCATATGAATCCATCTGCCACGACATCCGCTCCGACGGCCCCTATCTCGACGCGGGCGAAAATGACAATCTGATCGTGCAGAAGCTGAAGTCAAACCCGAAAGCACTTGGCATCTTCGGTTACAGCTTCCTCGAGGAAAACCTCGATACGGTGCGCGGGATTGCCATCTCCGGCGTTGAACCCGCTTATGACGCAATCGCGTCCGGCCAATATCCCGGCGCCCGTCCGCTCTACATCTATGTGAAGAAACAGCATATCGGCGTGATCCCGGGCATCCAGGAATTTATCACGGAATTCGTCAAGGCGGGAACCCGCGACGGCTATCTGGTCAAGGCCGGCCTGATCGCTTCGCCCGATGCAACCCGCGTTACCATGACGGAAGCGACCAAAAATCTGCCGTTGCTTAAAAAAGACGTGCTGAAATAGGCGCTAAACGGCGTTCGAAGAAAAAGGAGTCGCCGCCTGAACTAGACATAAGGTGATGACGATCCTGAGGGGGCTGTTGGCAACAACGGCCCCCTTTTTCGTGCGGGTAGGTCTTGGATAGGAAGCTTTACCCAACAGACTCATCCGGGCGGGACGGTCTCGCTGTCGTGACAACCGAACGCAAAAAGGGCGGTGAGGCGAGCGGGGAGACCCGCGGACCGTCACCGCCCTTATGTTATCAGCCACCACCAGCGCAGCATCGCTGCAGACGGCGGCGAGGATCAGAAGCTTATCTGAAACCGTCCGGCGAAGCTGTCGACCGAATAGTCGCCGTCGCCCGCCGCCAGGATGGCCGCATTGCTATAGTCGAGCTTGGAATAGCTCAGCAGGAAGCGGACGTAATCGACCGGAGTCCAGATCAAAGATGCCTGATAGGCATCCTGCGTCCCGCCAACAAAGCCGGCATCGACCAGATCGAGACGATCATAGCGCGCATTGACCTGCCAAGCGCCGAGGCCACCCTTGCCGACGGGATTGGACACCTTGACGCCCTTGAACACGCCTTCCTTGTAACCGCGCGTGTCGTCGGTCAGGAAGAAACCTGCCTCGACCGAGCCACCGAAGAAGGTCGGATCGGCGAGCGCGCCGCTGCGGTTCAGGTTGAGCCAGTGGCCCTCTGCCGCCGCGTGGAAACGACCGGAGATTACCGCCGCCTCGAGCCCGTAGCTGGTCTCGGACTCTGCGTCGGCGATATTGCCGGTGTCGATGAAGCGCGTGTCGGTGAAATGGACCGCCGGGCGCTGGCGATAGCGGCGCGAGCTGACCGTGTCACCGAGATCGCGATAATGGTAAGACGCCCCGAAATGGGTCTGGACATCGCCGAATTTCGGCATCGCCACGGCGCGCAGATCGAAACCGACGCTGTTGTTCTCGTCATTGTTCAGATCACCGATATTGGCGGTGAATATACCGGCCTGAAACAACAGGTCCGACACGCCATATTGCGCAGAAAGCCCGACCCGCCGCTCGAAACCGAAGGCATCGGTATAGGCGGCGCGCTCGATAAAACTGGTGTCGTTGCTGCTCGAGAGCTCTTCCAGCCCCTGGAAATTATTATGCTGCCCCGCTGTCACCGTCAGCCCGCCGTCTTCATAGGTGAAAAAGGCATCGGTCAGGTCAACCTCGTTGCCGGCAAAATCCGCTTCCAGCTTGTAGCCGAAGCCACCCGGGATCGATCCCGACGCGCCGAGCCGGACCCGCCGCGCTTCATTGGCAAAGCCTAGCCCGTCATCGACGATGCTGTCGGGCGCATTGACGGTACCAAAGTCATAAAGCATGCGGCCGCGCGGCTTGAAGCTCCAGCCGTCTTCTCCCTTGATCTCGGGCGCGCCCTTGAAGGCGATCTTGGCCGGCTTCTGCTGCTCCAACTTCTCCTCGGTCGCGGCGATCTTTGCTTCCGTCGCGGCAATCGCGCTGGTCGATGCCTGCTGGCTCTGCTGTACATTGCCAAGCTGCGCCTTCAGATCGGCGACTTCCCGCTCGAGCTGGTTCAGCTTGCTCAGCAGCGCCGCTGCCTGTTCGCTGCTGATCGACTGCGCCATCGCCGACGCGGGATAAAGCCCGATCGCCGCCGTCCCGGCCAGCAGGCCTATTGTCTTGAGCATATGGTTTTTCATAATCGCCTGTCCGTTGCCTTTACATTACATGATAGTGAGCGATCTATGACCGCAGCGTTTCTCTTTCATGGCATATTTATTTCACGTTTGTGACAGAGCGCGGGCGGGGAGGGGCCGAGGGACGGCGTTGTCGCCGGGCAAGGGTGAAACCGCACAGCTCAACCGGCAGCAGGCAGGCGGCGCTTGCCCTTGGTCCGGCTGGTCAGATGATATTGAAAGCAGCGATCACAAAGATAGGGACGGAGGACGATAGTCGCACCCTGCGCCGCCGCGATTGCGTCCGCCTCGCTGGCAAAACGCTTTTTCTTGCGGCAGATGGCGAGACGGGTGCGCATGGGGTGGATTTAGCGGCTTGCGGGGAGGCGGGCAAGCGACCCTTT
>TARA_R110000850_G_scaffold60785_4_pt1 | contig 15375 bp, 14 predicted proteins | sample TARA_R110000850 | Tara Oceans TARA_R110000850 (sample SAMEA4397586) | marine metagenome | biome: Polar Biome; feature: [SRF] surface water layer (ENVO:00010504); material: water (ENVO:00002006), including particulate matter (ENVO:01000060) such as... | depth 5 m | reverse complement strand
ATGGCGATACATGGCGATACATGGCGATACATGGCGATACATGGCAACACAAAGGCGCTTAGAAGCGCATCAGATTGATTCTAAGCGGTTTAAACGGATAGGGTAATAGATAGGTAGCGGTAACTTTTTAGAGTCGCTTAGAACGCGTTGGGCAAACGATAGGCGAAAAAAAAGCCACTCGTGAAAGTGGCTTATAAACTTTTAAAGTTTTAAGTTAAAGATTAAAGACTGTCAAGAATAGCAACTTGTTCCAATAACTTCGCCATCTTATCGGCTATCTGTTCGGGTGTTAGTTCCTTGCCCGTTAAGACTTTGAAAGATTTATCAGACTTAACTTTTTTACGTGCCGTCACTTTAACAGGCTTTTTGGTGGCTATTTTACCCGTAATTTCACAATACTTAGCCACTACTTTTTGCGCCTCTTTCGCGGTAAGTCCATCTTTTAACAGTAAGTTGCCGAGGTCATTTGCTTCAAGATATAACTCTTTGAATGCATTATTAAAAATATCCTTATATGCTTTCGTTAGACCTTTGGCAATTGCCCGAACATCGCCATTGTTTAATGGCTTCTTAAGAGTAGCGGTTTTAATGGCGGAACCCATCTGATTGAATAGCTTACCATTTGTTGACTTGTACTGTGTCCTGTCACCATTCAAGCCCAATTGATTAAACAAATAATCCGTTGCAGGATTACCAACCCGGGACTTGAGTTGATTCCAACTTGCAGGTTTTGCAGCTGGGATGCTATTGAAGTCAAAGTTGTTATTAGATGTATACATATTTATATTTTCCTATTTTATTAGCTGGCAAAATTACCGGCTGGTGAATTATAGCCACAATCTTGAAAGCTTGTCTAGCTGTTTTTTTAATTAGTTTTATTTTCTAGAATAATCATAGACTTGGAGATTGATTATTATTTTACAGAAACTTCTTTAGGCTTCTAAAATCTTGTAAACTTCAGAGCTATATATAATAAATACTATTAGACTTCTATAAGTTATTGAATATTATAGAGTTTCATAGTCTTATAGTATAGGGGAGGGCAGGAGGCCATGGGGGGTCCCCCCTATATATACTAAACCGCGTACATTTTGTAGAACTTTCAAGTGTAAAGGAGGTCACTGAGACTCCAAACTACGTATAAGGTCTTTTGTAGGCTCTACGAAGGTACTATTTGGGGCGCAGTACCTACGTCGAGACTCTAAGTTACTCTGTAGGCTCTACGGAGGTACTACGTACCCTCTGCTTACTGGTAACGTTAAGGATTTTAGGCGGGTTTTAAAAGTTAAAGAAAACTACTGTTACCAATATTGAGGATTTTGGTCGGGCTTTAGAGTTACTCTAGATAGGGGGTTTAACGGGGGGCGCTACATAGTCTATTATAGGGCTGTATTTAACATTTGTCAAGAACTTTCTAAAAAAACTACTTGACAAAACGGAAATACGACCCTATAATAAGTAAATCAGATATAGGTACGACGTACATGAAAAAACTATCAAAACAACTTACAACGAAACAAGAAAGCTTTCTTGAGCATTTACTTGAGACAGGAGGCGACTCTAAAAAAGCTGCAGAACTTGCGGGTTATACGACGCACTGGGCGGTTGTAAAGTCACTAAAGAATGAAATTATAGACCTTGCTTCAAACATCTTAGCCCACTCTGCTCCACAAGCTGCTCAAAAGCTCGTGACAGTCATGGAGTCTAATGAGCCTATTCCGCAAGCCAGTATGCGTGTACAGGCGGCACAGACCATTCTAGACCGTGTGGGCCTTGGTAAAAGAGACACATTAGATGTAAAGCATGAGGTAACAGGCGGCGTCTTTATACTTCCTGCAAAAGAGGAGATTATCATTAACGAAGGCACTTCGTACCTTGAAGCGTAAGTTAAAAGGTCGTTTACCTTTTGGTTATTCTCAAACTGAAGAGGGTTATTTGGAAGAAGTACCCGAAGAACTCGAAGCTCTTGATAAGATAAAAGACTTAGTAAGTACAGGTTCTATATCTTTAAGAGACGGAGCTTCTTGGGTTGTACATAAGACAGGACGATACATTAGCCATCAAGGATTAAAGAATGTCATCAGAGAACGAAACGCACAAACATGATTGGGAAACTAATCCCGGTAGTTATGCTCTCGACGAATCCGGTAATTTTTTATTAAAAAAAGACGGTACACCAAAAAAGAAATCAGGACGAGCCAAAGGGTCAAAAGGTAAAGGATATACTTACCGCATTCAAACTAAAAAAAGAATGGAAGCACAACGCTCTATTCGAGATAAACAAAAGAGAGTAAATGCAGTTGAAGCAAAACTACAAGGACAGCGAAAATCTTTAAATAGTTCTAAAGAAATTCTAAACAAGCTTGATAATAAAGCAAAGCGGCGAAATAAAGCGTCAGGACAGGTTATCACAGAGGATGTACTAAAAGAAGCTCCAGTAAGTATACAAAAAGAAGTTTCTGATAATGTAGTTTTTAGACCTAACGATGGTCCTCAAACAGATTTTTTAGCAGCCCCTGAGATAGATGTACTATACGGAGGTGCAGCAGGCGGAGGTAAGTCCTACGCCATGCTAGTAGACCCTTTAAGATATGCACATAGAGCAGCTCACCGAGCTTTAATACTCAGGCGCTCTATGCCAGAACTCAGAGAGCTTATAGATAAATCAAGAGAACTTTATCCACAAGCTTTCCCCGGCTGTAAGTTTCGGGAAGTAGAAAAACTCTGGAATTTTCCTAGTGGTTCTAAAGTAGAGTTTGGGTTTTTAGAACGAGATGCTGATGTTTATCGTTATCAAGGACAAGCATATTCGTGGATAGGGTTTGATGAAATCACTCACCTTCCGACAGAGTTTGCTTGGAACTACTTAGCATCGAGATTGCGTACAACAGACTCAGAGATTACACCTTATCTTCGTTGTACAGCAAACCCCGGAGGCGTAGGCGCACATTGGGTGAAGAAACGATATGTAACGCCTATGATTCCAAATGAACCTTTTGAGGGTGCTGATGGTCTAACGCGAAAGTTTATTCCTGCAAGACTTGAAGATAACCCGTATCTTTCTCAAGACGGAAGATACGAACAAATGTTGCGAGCTTTACCAGAAGTACAGCGAAGACAGCTTCTAGAGGGTAGTTGGGATATTACAGAAGGCGCTGCCTTTACTGAGTTTGATTTAGATGCACATGTAGTAATACCTTTTGACATTCCGATAGGATGGGAACGATTAAAAGGTATTGATTATGGATATGCTTCTGAAAGTGCTTGTATTTGGGGTGCTGTTGACCCTACTGATGGTACTTTAATCATTTATAGAGAGCTTTATCAAAAGAACTTAACGGGCGTAGACTTAGCAAGCGTGATAACGCGCATGGAAGTTTATGACCCATATAGTGTTCAAGGTGTGTTGGATACATCGGCTTGGGCAAGAACTGGAACTACAGGACCGACAGTAGGCGAAACTCTACAACGTGCAGGTCATAAGCTCAGACGAGCAGATAAAAACCGTATCCAAGGAAAAATTCAAATCCATGAATACTTGCGGATTCAGCAAAGCGGAAGGCCACGATTACAAATATTTAATACATGCCCTAACCTGATACGCGAACTGCAAGGCATTCCTCTGGATAAATCTAATCCCGAAGATGTGGATACACATGCACCAGACCACGCTTATGACGCTTTACGTTACTTGATTATGTCAAGACCACGTATAAATGACCCATATAGCCAACTTAAACATTTACACTCACAGCAGGCTTACACGCCTTCTGACACAACATTTGGATACTAAACACAGGAGAAAAAAACATGGCAAATTCAGTTTTTGATATTAGAAACACAGGACGAAACTCAGCACGAGCAGTTGATGTCCAAGAACTAGCGGACCATATCTGTACCTCATGGACTTCCGCAACAACAGGAACCATTGCAGTTACCGCAGATGCAACATACGATGTTTCGTTAACGCAGCCAGCAGACACGATTATTCGTAATCTAATTGCTATTCCAGCAGGTAACATTGTTACTGCAGGTGCCAGTGGCGATGACGTAGATTTTGATTTAGGCACAGCAGCGGGTGGCGGTCAGGTAATCGACGAAAAGGCTATTTTGGATGATGGAGGCGCAGCAGTAACTTGGACGGCGAATGCACCTTTGTATATTATTCAAAACTCTCACGGTCATGGTGCCAATGCTTTTGTAGGCACAGGAGTAACAGCAGGTGTCGTGGGCGGACCAGCAACTTCGGAAGCGATTGTAATTGCTTCGACGTTATACACAGCTTCTGCTCGAACGCTATATGCTCGTCTGAAACCTTTAGCTAATGACTTAGCAACGGCTGCAACCACAGTAACTTACTTGGTTGAGTTTTTACATCTTGGTGTGTTGCCAGACTAAACGGAGGTTCTACATCTTATGTCTCAATTTACAGATGTTAAAAGTTTAGTTCAACGGGCTGCAACAAAGCATCAGTCGCTTGTTGACGCAAAAACAAATTTTAGAAACGCAAACGTAAGCCTTAATGTTGGAAAAGCAAGTGCCGAAGTTAATGTGCCTTTAAAGAATATTGATAAGTCGAGTATGCATGTTACATACAAACCTAGGGAAAACGTAACCTTTTTTGGTGACCTAAGTGCAAAATATTTTGGTGGCGGTGTTAATATAAAATATTAAGTAAAGGATTTAATATATATGGCTAGTGATGAAGAAAATAACAACGATAAAGATGTAAAGGAAAATACTTTAACGTCTAACGAACTTTATTTTTCGGAAGTAGAGAACGAACACGGTAAAGAGCTTAACCTAGAAGAAAGCCTTCGTAATAATCTGGTTGCCTTGTTGACTGACCGCTTTACGTCGGCACAGTCTTCAAGGGACCAAGACGAAAGCCGTTGGTTAACTGCTTACCACAATTACCGTGGACTATACGGTAAGCAAGTTCGTTTTCGAGAGTCTGAAAAGTCAAGAGTATTTGTTAAAGTAACTAAAACAAAAGTCTTAGCAGCCTTTGGTCAGCTAGTGGACGTTATCTTTGGCGGTAATAAGTTTCCTATTGGTGTATCAGAAACAAAAGTACCAGAAGGTATAGAAAAGCACGTTAATTTTAATCCTTCGTTAGAGACTTCACCGCCTCAACCCGAAGAAGAAAAAGAATCTGCTGACTCAGAAAGTCCTTTTGACGTAGGTTACGAAGGTGACGACAAAGTATTAAAACCCGGAGCAACTTATGGCTCCGGTAAATTTAAAGTTGTTCGCCCTGAACAAGAATTAGATATGCAAGAAGGGCTAAGTCCTGTACCGCAAGCTTTAGAAATAAATCCTGCTCAACAGGCAGCAAGAAGAATGGAAAAACTTATTCACGACCAAATTGAAGAGTCTAACGGTTCTTCAGAACTACGGTCAGCTCTTTTTGAGTGCGCTCTTTTTGGCACCGGAATTATAAAAGGCCCATTCAATTTTAATAAAACACTAAATAGATGGGACGAGGACGAAGAAGGCAACAGAGTTTATAAACCTGTTGACGTAAGAGTTCCTCGAACTGAGTTTGTATCTATCTGGGATTTTTTTCCAGACCCTAATGCCACTAATATGGACGAAGCAGAGTACATTTTTCATAGGCATAAGTTTAATAGAACACAACTTCGTAGTCTCGGTAAGATGCCTTACTTTAATAGAGACGCTATTCGTGAATGCCTTTCAATGGGACCAAACTACGTAGAGCAAGACTACGAACACGAGCTTAAAGACGATAACATTGCTTCCGAGTATACTTCAGGACAGTTTGAAGTTCTTGAGTATTGGGGCGTGATGGATGCAGACTACGCAAAAGAAGTCGGAATGGAGTTGGACGAAACCATAGACGACTTAGACGAGGTACAGATAAATGCTTGGGTATGTAACGGACAATTACTCCGCGCTGTTGTTAATCCTTTTACGCCTTTTAGAGTACCTTACCAATCCTTTCCTTACGAAAGGAATCCATATAGCTTTTTTGGAATTGGTGTCGCAGAAAACATGGATGATTCGCAGCAAATAATGAATGGACACGCTAGAATGGCTATTGATAACTTAGCTCTCTCTGGCTCCTTAGTATTTGACGTAGACGAAACAGCTCTTGTAGGTGGTCAAAGTATGGAGATTTACCCCGGTAAGGTCTTTAAAAGACAAGCTGGTGTACCCGGAACAGCAATTAACGGCTTAAAGTTTCCAAATACCTCCCAAGAAAACATGATGATGTTTGACAAGTTTCGACAGCTTGCCGACGAACAAACAGGTATTCCAAGTTACTCACACGGTCAGACAGGTGTTCAAAGCATGACACGTACTGCTTCAGGTATGTCAATGCTACTTGGTGCAGCATCGCTAAATGTTAAAACAGTGATTAAAAATCTTGACGACTTTCTTTTAAAGCCTTTAGGAGAAGCCTACTTTCAGTGGAATATGCAGTTTCTTGAAAAGACTTTAGGAGTAGACGGAGACTTAGAAATTAAAGCTACAGGTACAAACAGCCTTATGCAAAAAGAAGTAAGGTCGCAGCGTTTGACGATGTTCTTACAAACAGTTCAGAATCCTGCGGTTGCGCCTTTTGTTAAGATGAACAAATTAATTTCTGAGTTAGCATACAGCTTAGATTTAGACCCCGATGAACTGCTAAACGACCCTGAAGAAGCGGCGATTATGGCACAAATTATAGGAATGCAAAATGGACAAATTACAGGCGAAGAGGCTGCTGCCCCTAATCAACAACCGGGAGGCATGGGCGGCCCTGAAGGAGTACCTCAAGGACCGCAAGAACTTGGAGCAACAGGTACTGGCGGTGGCAACATCGGAACTGGCGCTGTTCCGCAGTCAGGGGAAGCTGAGTTCTCTGGTACACCTAGAGCAGTTGAGAGCTAACGCACACGCAATTTTGGAATCTAAAAAAGAACCACACGAGGAATAAAAAATGCCTAAAAACAGTCGAAGAAATAGAAAAAATAAAAATCGTGGTGAAAGTTCTATCATGGTTCCTAAAGAGCGTGAGGGTTACGCTGGCGGCGAAAGTGTAACTACTGGTGCAGGTAGTAAGTTTGCTGATAAAGTAGAAGAAACTAATAGACAAATAGCAGAAGCACACGCAAAGCGAATAACCAAAACGCTTCTTAAAGATATGGACCCTATTCCTTCTCCAGAAAAAACAGCAGAAATGATAAAACAAATTGCGGACGACAAAATGGATAGTCTCATGGAGAAGGGTGCTGCCGCTCATAAAAAAAGACCATTCGTCGAAGGTGGAATGCCCCCCGAAGGCTTGATGGCGATGCCTTCAGAAATGCCTTCAGAAATGCCTTCAGAAATGCCTGAAGAACCCACAGAGGACGCTCCTGTAGATACTTATGCAAATGCGACTCCAGAAGAAATAGAAGCTGAACAGGAAACAGATGAAGTAATGGAAGAGGACTACATAGGGTTTGTTTTAAACGAAGCCTTAGTCCCAGAAGAACAAGAATATTTAATGCAGGTTTTAGAAGGCGACCCACAGCTTAGTCAAATCTTTGACAAGGTAGTGGAGACAGCTTCTGAATTTACAGGGGCAGGAGAAGTTACAGGCCCCGGTAGCGGCATATCAGACTCAATACCCGCACGTTTATCGGACGGAGAGTTTGTTATGACTCAGAAAGCCACTGAAGAATTAGGCGCAGACAATCTCCAAATTATGATGGACGATGCTGAACGCGCCTACGACGGTGGTATGATGAGAAAAAATCGGTATCTTGGCGGTGTAATGCAAGGTACTGAGGACGAACTAAGGCTAGAGAATGAAAGTAGCACAGATGACGACATACGAAAGTTAATGAGCATCAAAGCTAATAAAACTCCAAGTCTTAGATAAGTGTAGGTACGACACATACCTATTTTAATTTACGGCTACCTTGACAAGCCAAGCCCCAGAAGTTTTTCTATAGAAAAAATTAGTATGGCTACCTTGCAGAGTACAAGCCCCGTAGGAGATATAACATGAGTGAAGTAACCCAACCAGTAGCAGAAGAGGATAAAAAAGCAAACCCGTACAACATGAGTAAGCCTTGGCATACGCCAGATAGCCCACATGTGGACACGGCGGAACAAATGTTTTTTGAAAAACCACAGCAGCAGGCTACCCTTACAAATGATGAGGCCCCTGACGAATCACAAGCTGCGGCTCCTAAAAAACGTACTAACTATAAAAAAAGATACGATGACTTAAAGCGTCACTACGATGATAAGGTAAACGAGTTTAAACAACGTGAACAAGAAATGCAGGCGCAAACATCGCCTAACTACACGACTCCCAAAACTCACGAGGATTTGGAAAAGTTTAAACGAGAGTATCCTGATTTGTATGACACAGTTGAAACTGTAGCACACTTACAAAGTTCAGAGCAAGTTAATCAACTTCAAGGACAGTTACAAGCTATTCAAGAACGTGAAGCTAAAATCGTTAAACGAGAAGCGGAAGCCGACTTACTAGCCAACCATCCAGATTTTGAAGATATAAGAGGTTCTGAGTCTTTTCATGAGTGGGCCGGAGTACAACCAGAGCAAATTCAGGATTGGATTTATAATAACCCTGACAATGCTCAACTTGCTTCTAAAGCTATCGCCCTTTATAAAATAGAGAATGGGATACAAACTCAAACTAAATCGCAGCCCAAACAGAGAGGCTCCGCCGCTGATATGGTTTCAACCAAAACAAAAACCATTGATACGAAAGAACCTAAAATTTGGTCTGAACGGGAAATCGCTATGATGTCTTTAGACCAGTTTGATAAGTATGAAGAAGAAATACAACAGGCTATATCCGAAGGCAGAGTAGTAAAATAATACTCAACTAGGAGAACAACAAATGGCATATAATCAATCAGACCAGTTTTTTGAGCCAAGTACAGACACCAATGCTAACTTTGGTAACTCTGTCAGTGGTCAAACTAATTCTTTCTTTCTACCTAAAGTTTATTCTAAGCAGGTCCTAAACTTTTTTCGTAAATCTTCTGTAGCTGAAGCAATTACGAATACGGACTACGCTGGTGAAATAAACAATTTTGGTGATAGTGTACGAATTATCAAAGAACCGGAAATTACTGTTTATCAGTACGAGCGTGGTGCAGATGTCACCGCAACTAAACTAACCGACCAAGAAATTACGCTGGTCGTTGACACGGCAAACGCCTTCAAATTCATTGTTGATGATATTGAAAGTAACATGTCTAATATCAACTGGCGTGACGCAGCAACGTCTTCGGCAGCTTACGCATTGCGTGACGCTTTCGATGAAGGCGTAATTGCTGTCATGTTTGCTGGCGTATCAGCCGCAAGTCCTAACCACATTTTAGGTTCGGACAACGCGACTGACCTTGCTGCTGGTACCTTTGATGGTACTGGTAACTTGGACATTGGTTTTGGGTCTTCTGAGCATGACCCTATTGACGTTCTTTCACACATGGCCCGTCTTCTTGACGAGCAGAATGTGCCGGAAGAAGGACGCTGGTTTCTTGCGAATCCAGAGTTCTACGAAGTGCTTGTTCAAAGCTCTTCAAAACTTCTGTCAGTAGATTATAATGCTGGTCAAGGTTCAATTCGTAATGGTCTAGTTAGCTCTGGTAAGCTACGCGGATTTAATATGTATAAAACCAACAACATCGCTTCTACCACCAATGCGGCTGGTAAGTGTATTGCTGGACATATTAGTTCGACGGCTACTGCTCAAACTATAACCAGCACGGAAGTTATTCGTGACCCTGATAGCTTTGGCGACATTGTACGTGGTCTACACGTTTATGGCGGTAAAGTTCTACGCGGAGGCGCTCTTGCGTCAGCGTTCTACGGAATCGACTAACGTTACTTAGGTGAGGGGGTCTTTGAAGGCGCACTGTAGTCCCACGCGCAAAAGACCCCTGAACCTTCTTTTCATGAAAGGAATTTAAAAAATGCCACAACTCGGAAGTAATGAAAAACCTTTTGTAATGAGTACAGGTACAAAAGTGAGTAAAGAAAGTCGTTTTCGTAAAGGTTTTGATAAAATAAAGTATAGTGAAAACTATGACCGTATCTTTAAGAAAGAGGCTACAACGGAGAAACTGCGTTCCACAAACGAAGGTACTCCGTACCATCAAGAAAAGGAGAAAATAAAATGATGCAGATACTATTACCATTAGGCGCATTTGGCGTACATCCCGAAGAAAAAAAAGTACCTGATGGTAAACAGGACCATCAAAGTATTTTTGAACTTGAAAATAAGTTTGATAACTCAGGACACAAACAAGGAATGAAATATAATTCAGAACAACGGATGAAAACTGCAGGATACTAATTTATGGCTACGACCTATCTTCAACTAGCAAATGAACTTTTAAGAGAATTAAATGAAGTAGAATTAACTGCCGCTAATTTTGCTGACTCTAAAGGTATTCAGACGCATACTAAAGACCTTGTAAATAGGTCTTATCTTGATATAGTAAACGAGGAACCTAAGTGGCCTTTTTTGTCTATAGGAGAGTCGGGTGGAACAGACCCAATGTACGGTAATACTTATATTGAAACTGTTGCAGCAACTCGTTGGTACGAATTGAAGGCGGCTGCAAGTAGTATAAAAGATGATTATGGTTCTGTAGATTGGGAAAACTTTATGCTTACAACTGTAGGCGTAAGTGGCGAAACCGCACCATATACTGTGCGTAATCTACGTTATATGAGTACAGAAGAGTGGAAGGATTATTATAGACTTGGGCAAAATAAAGATGATGCAAACCAAGCAAACGGTGGTACGCCTTCAAGAGTAATTAAAAGTCCTGATAATCGAAAATTTGGACTGTCACCTATTCCTGACCAAGTATATCGTATTTGGTTTTATGCTTATACTCTTCCTACAGAGTTGTCTGCTTATAGCGATGAAATAGTTTTTCCAGACTTATACGTTCCTGTGCTTATTAATAGGGCGAGATATTATTTACATCAATTTAAAGACAATGCTCAAAACTCTGCTTTTTCTTTATCAGATTACAATCGTGGTTTAAAAACAATGAAGCTACACCTGTTAGATGCAACGCCTAATTACTTTAAAGATGACCGTATAAGGTTTACATAATGGGACAATCGCAACCGTATGGTGTATCGTGCAAAGGTGGTCTGAATACTAATTTAAACCAATTTGAAATGTTGGCACAACCCGGAGTTGCTACGACCTTAGAAAACTTTGAAGTAGACTCTGATGGGGGCTATAGGCGTGTGAACGGCTTTGAACCTTTTGGTGGTGATGACGCAACAAGACCAAATAGTGCTAACGCTATTCTTGGTCTTTTTATTTATGCAGACGGGTTAATTGCTTGCTCTGGAACAAACGTTTACTTTACGCTAGATGGGGTAACATGGCTTCAAATTAACAAAGCGTCAGTAGCGGGGGGAGGTGATGATTATACTGCTTTTACAGGACGTTCTGCGTTAGCTAGGACAACTCAAGGTCAGTGTAATTTTACTTTGTATGAAGGCGCGTCTACTTATGGTGAAGTTGTAATTACTGACGAAGCGTCTGCTACAAAACCCTTTTATTTTAAAATGACAGGGACGGGAGAATTAAGTAATCGTACTTACTTTGCAAAAGAAATTACAGTATCAGGTACGGTGTATCCTACAACTTGTATTATTCACGATAGACATTTAGTTGTCGCAGGAAACACAGATACTCCAAATACAATTTACTATAGCGGAACGGACGACATAGATGATTTTACAAGTTCCGGGTCAGGTTCTGTTAAATTAGATGATAAGGTAATTGGTATAAGGTCTTTTCGTAGCGACCTAGTAATTTTTTGTAAGAACAGCATATACAAACTTCAAAATATAAATAATAGTTCAACAATTGTTGTAACTCCTGTAACAAAAAATGTAGGCTGTTTAGATAATCATAGCATACAAGAAATTGGAGGTGACTTAGTATTTTTAAGTCCAGATGGTGTACGAACTATTGCAGGAACATCAAGAATTGGTGACGTAGAATTAAGCTCGGTAAGCCGCCAAATTCTGCCGATAATAAATAGTATAGCAGAAAACATTGATACTTATGTAATTGATAGTGTAGTTCTGCGAAAGAAATCACAGTATAGACTTTTTTATACAACTACTACCGAAACTTCTGCAGCCGCTAAAGGGATTATTGGGTCATTAACAAGCAATGGTTTTGAGTGGGCAGAAACAAAAGGTATACAATGTCGAGCAGTTACATCAGGTTTTAATTACTCAGGTGTAGAAAATATATATCATGGGGACAGTAATGGCTATGTATATACACACGATTCAGGAAATGCTTTTTATCACTCAGGAGCCTCGGCAAATATTAAGGCTACCTATGTTACACCTAATTATGATTTTGGAGATTTTGGAACTCATAAAAATATAAACTATGTAAAAATTTCTTTTAGTCCTGAAGGCGCAGTAACCCCTACTTTAAGAGTAAGATATGATTATGAGGACACAACCCAGCCTCAACCAGACGATTACAGTCTTACTTCAATACCTCTTCCTTCTCTTTTTGGAGAGGGTACATTAGGGACATCAACCTTTGGAGGTACTAATGACCCGATGGTAAGACAGGCTGTACAGGGCGGAGGTTTTACTTCAAGTTATAGAATACGAACAGAAGATGTTAAAAGTTCCTATTCTATAAATGGTCTATACATAGACTACACCCCAGCAAACAGGAGATAAGTTGAATGGCTAGTTATACAAGACAAAGTTCATTTTCAGATGGAGATACTATAACTGCGGCGTTATTTAATAATGAGTATAACCAACTCTTAAATGCCTTTGCTTATGCCTCTTCAAGTACAACGGGGCATAGACATGATGGAACTACTGCTGAAGGTGGTAATATTCACACTATAGGCGACCAAGATTTTTTAAATAAAATTGTAGCAGACAGCACAAACAACCGTTGGGGAGTTTTTGTACAGGTTTCAAGTTCGGCAGTAGAACAAATTAGAATATCTGATGGCGTTATTTCACCAGTTACAGATAACGATATAGATTTAGGAACGTCTTCTTTAGAGTTTAAAGATGCGTACTTTGATGGTACGGTAACTACGGATGCTCTTGTAGCCGACACAGCCGATATAAACGGTGGTACAGTAGATGGTGCTACGATTGGTGCAAGTTCAGCGACTACAGGTGTATTTACAACAATACAAGGCTCTACCATAACCGCAACAACCGCTTTTGTACCTGATGCTTCTGATGGTGCGTCTCTTGGTACGTCTACGTTAGAGTTTAGTGATATTTTTCTTGCAGACGGTGCTATAATTAAGTTTGGTGACCAGCAAGAAGTGCTATTAACTCATGTTCACGATACAGGCTTACTGTTAAACAGTACGATGCAGCTACAGTTTGGTGACTCTGGAACTTATATTCATCAAAGTGCAGACGGTGTACTAGACCTTGTAAGCGACACTGAAATTGAATTAACGGCTACTACAATAGATATTAACGGTGCTGTCGCAATGGATGGTGCTATAACGGGCGGAACAAATATTACTATTTCTGGAGAGTTGGATGCAGCTACTCTGGACATTAGCGGAAACGCTGACATTGACGGAACTACCAATTTAGATGCCGTAGACATAGACGGAGCCGTTCAAATTGACGCAACGGTTACGGTAGGTGTAGACGACACTGGATATGATGTTAAGTTCTTTGGTGATACCGCTTCAGCTTATATGCTTTGGGATACGTCAGCAGACGACTTAATTCTCGGCGGCGCAGCTAGAGTAGTTGTGCCTGCAAGCGGCTTAGTCATAGGAAGCACAGCAGTAACGTCCACAGGGGCAGAACTAAACATTCTTGACGGTGTAACAAGTACCGCAGCGGAACTGAACATCATGGATGGCGATACAGCCGCGAGTAGTACGACTCTCGCAGACGCAGATAGAGTTGTAGTAAACGATGCAGGAACGATGAAACAAGTTGCGCTTACTGACTTTGAAACTTATTTTGAAAGCTCAATAGATACTTTTAGTACAATTGATATTAATGGTGGCTCTATAGATGGAGCAACATTAGGAACAAATAGTGCAATAACGCAAGCCGTTATAGATGATATTGACCTAAACGGTAAAGTTATTACAATGACGGGTTCGAGTAGCGACACCGCAGTATTTACTGCTGGCACTAACGGAACATTAAGTATTGTCACAACGGATGCAGCAGCAGCGGCAGCAAATATTCAAATCACAGCGGACGGTACGGTAGATATTGATTCGGCAGGTGTTTTAACTTTAGATTCTGGTGCAGCAATTAACATTGAGCCTGCTTCTGGTTCTGCAATTTTACTAGATGGTACAATTAGTATAGATGCTGGAGTAGTCACGGGTGCGACATCAGTGACTTCTACTGCTTTTGTAGGTGCTTTAACAGGCAACGTAACAGGTAATGCTAGTGGCACAGCAGCCACAGTGACCACTGCCGCACAGTCTAACATCACAAGTCTTGGAACTTTGACAACCTTAACCGTTGATAATGTTATAATTAATGGTTCTACTATTGGACATACAGGTGATACAGATTTAATAACAGTAGCTTCAGGAATAGCCACAGTTGCTGGTGAAGTCTCAATGACTACCCTAGACATTGGCGGAACGAATGTTACAAGCACCGCAGCGGAACTGAACATCCTTGACGGTGTGACAAGCACCGCAGCGGAACTTAACATCCTTGACGGTGTGACAAGCACCGCAGCGGAACTGAATGCCTTAGACGGTATAACCGCTGTAGTAGGAGAATTAAACGCCCTAGATATTGGCGCAACAGCCATTGGAACAGCAGTAGCTTCTAAAGCAGTTATTCTAGATAGTAATAAAGACTACACAGGTATAAGAAACTTAACAATCTCTGGTGAGTTAGACGCTGCTACGTTAGATATTAGCGGCGCTATTGATGTTGCTGGTACCACAAATCTGGATGTGGTGGACATTGACGGGGCGGTCGATATGGCCTCTACCCTTGCAGTCGCTGGAGTCGTAACCGCTAACGCGGGTGTAGTGGTAGACAACATAACGATAGATGGAACCACGATTGCTCTAAGCTCTGGCGATTTGTTATTAGACGTTGCAGGAGACATTGTTCTTGATGCTGACGGCACAGATATTACTTTTAAAGATGGCGGCACCACATTCGGGAAGATTGGACAGTTAAATAACGACCTTTATATTGGAACAAATAACACCACATTAAGTTTTATTGATGGGCAGCGTACTATAAATCCAACGGGAACAAATGGCGCACAAGCAAGTGACCTAATTTCACTAGGCGATGCTAACAACCGTTTTAAAAACTTATTCTTGTCTGGCAATTTAGACGTTGATGGCACTG